>Ga0310037_10000191_pt1 | contig 46485 bp, 40 predicted proteins | sample Sb_taG_11_FD_200239 | JGI IMG/M metagenome (GOLD analysis project Ga0310037, IMG submission 200239) | Peat soil microbial communities from Weissenstadt, Germany - Sb_50d_3_AS metaG (v2) (version 2) | ecosystem: Environmental > Terrestrial > Soil > Wetlands > Peat | place: Germany: Weissenstadt... | reverse complement strand
TCGGCCGCTACTCGTTCGATCCCGCGGTCCTGGCCGGGAACATCGAGAACTTCATCGGCGTGGCCCAGGTGCCGATCGGGATCGCGGGCCCGCTGCTGGTCGACGGCGAGCATGCCCGCGGGACGTTCTACGTGCCGCTGGCCACCACCGAGGGCACTCTGGTGGCGAGCTACAACCGCGGCATGAAGCTGGTCCACGCGGCCGGCGGCGTGCGGGCCACCGTGATGGCGGACGTCATGCAGCGGGCTCCGGCCTTCGGCTTCGAGAGCGCGCGGGAGGCGCGCGCGTTCGGGGACTGGGTGACGGCCAGCTTCGCGGCGATCAAGGCCGAGGCGGACGCCACCACTCACGTGGGCCGCCTGCACGACATCGAGCAGTTCTCCGCGAGCAGGTTCATGTTCTTGCGGTTCAACTACACCACCGGCGACGCGGCCGGGCAGAACCTCACCGGCAAGGCCACCCTGCACGCCTGCAACTGGATCAGGTCGCGCTACGACGGGGTCCGGGACTTCTACCTGGAAGCCAACCTGGCCACGGACAAGAAGAGCTCGCAGGTCAATATCCTGCGGACCCGCGGCAAGCGGGTCGTGGCCGAGGTCACGATACCGGCCGATCTGGTGCGCCGCGTCATGCACACCGCGCCCGGCCAGATGTTCCAGGCCCGGCAGGTGAGCAACCTCGGCGGCCTGCTGGCCGGGGTCAACACCAACGGGAACCACGCGGCCAACGGGATCGCGGCCCTGTTCACCGCGACCGGGCAGGACATCGCCAACGTGGCCGAGTCGTCAGCGGCCCTGCTGCACACCGAGATGCTGACCGACGGGAGCTACTACTACTCCGTCACCCTCCCCGCGCTGATCGTGGCCACCTACGGCGGCGGCACCGGGCTGGCCACCCAGCGCGAGTGCCTGGAACTGCTCGGCTGCTACGGGCCGGGCCAGGTCCGCAAGTTCGCCGAGATCGCCGCGGCCACCGTGCTGTGCGGCGAGATCTCACTGGGCGGTGCCGTCGTCGCCGATGAATGGGTCACGGCTCACGAGCGGCTCGGCCGGAACCGACCCTAGAACGCCCTAGAACGCTCTACCTTTCCCCCTAACCCACCCTGGGAGGCCAGCGGGGTGCGTCACGGCCGATCACGTCGGCCGCGGGGCGGCGGGCCGTCGCTCGTGCCGTCCGGCTGACGCCGAGCGCCAGCAGGATCTGCGGCGCTCCCGGCAGGCCCAGATGATCCCTGATCAGCGCCCGGGTCGCGGCATCCTCCAGCGGCTGGGTGTTCAGGCAGGCGAATACCCACTGGGTGGCGGCGCGCAGGAGCAGCCGCTGCAGGGCCTGGCCGGCGTGCAGCCAGTCCTCCTCACTGTCACCCGGGGTGAACAGCACGGCGGTCACGGGCGCGGCCGGACCGCCGGCCGGAAGCGAGCCGAGGCCGCGGCCGAGGTCGAAGTCGCGCTGCGGCAGGCTCCCGCCCTCGCGGCTGGGCGTGGCGGAGAAGGTGTGCGCGGGCACGCCCTCCCGGTCCGAACGGCCGGTGCCGCGGCTCCACCGCCGTGTCTCGGCCCGCACCCATGGGTCGCGGTCCTGGTCACGGCCCGAGGCGGCGACGAGCGCGATCAGCTGGTCGCGGACGGGTCCGGGATCGATGTCGGTCAGCGTCGCGCCTTCGGCGCGGGCGTCGTCCCGCAGCCGCGCCAGCAGGCCGGCGGGCAGCGGGCCGGCCTCGAAGGGGCCGCGGTGCGTGTGCCGGTGCGGCATGGCGATGAGCATCTTCCGCTCGCCGGGTGTCATGGGCGCGGCCTGGCCCAGCCGGACCCGCGCGAGCGGCAGCTCCCGCTCCCCGTCCGGGCCGTGGAGGAACTCGACCTCGGGCAGATAGCCGAGCGAACGCACCGCGAGCCGCAGCCCGTACAGCGCCGCGCCGCAGCTGATGATCATCTCCCGGCCATCGGGATCCATCCGCAGCCGGCGCCTGACGTCGGCATGCAGCTCGATCGCGTCCCCGCTGACGGTGAAGCGCCACGGCTGGGTGTTGTGCACCGATGGCGCCCGGCCCGCCACCCCGACGAGGTAGCCGGCCTGCTCGGTCAGTATCTGCGCGGCGTCTGTCGTCTCGATCATGGTCATCCCTTGCCTTTCGGGGAGACTAAGCGAGCTGACCGCGGACGGCAGGAGTCTTACGGCCTGCCAGCTGCGGGCCGTAAGGCCTGTGTTCGAACGCGCAGACGCCCTTGAGCGGAACCGGAGCCCTGTCTTCCGCCCTCACTACCGGCCGGTTATGCTTACCGTGCGTCGTCGCCGGGAAGGATCTGCTAGTGGAACCTGGCACAGGTCGCCCGGAGCTGCTGCCGCACCTAAAGCTGGACGAACTGCTCGCCGAACTGCAGGCACGGCTGCAAGCCGTCCTGGCTACCAGGGACCGGATGCGCGGCCTGCTGGAGGCCGTCGTGGCCATCGGCTCGGGCCTGGACCTGGAGTCCACGCTGCGGCGCATCGTCGAGACCGCGGTCGGCCTGGTCGACGCGACCTACGGGGCACTGGGCGTGATCGGCGAGGACAACCGGCTGGCCGAGTTCATCCCGATCGGCCTGAGCGAAGACGAAATCCATCACATCCACCATTGGCCCGAGGGCCGCGGCCTGCTCGGCCTGCTGATCGAGGATCCCCAGCCGCTGCGCCTGGCCAACATGGCCGCGCACCCGGCCTCGTCGGGTTTCCCGGACGGGCATCCGCCGATGCGCAGCTTCCTCGGTGTCCCGGTGCGGGTCCGCGATGAGGTGTTCGGCAACCTGTACCTCACCAACAAGCGCGGCGGCGGGGAGTTCACCGAGGACGACGAGGCGGTGCTGCTCGCGCTGGGCGCCGCGGCAGGCGTAGCGGTCGACAACGCGCGGCTGTACGAGGCGGCTCGCCGGCAGCAGCGCTGGATCCAGGCCAGCGCCGAGGTCACCACCCGGCTGCTGTCCGGGTCGGCACCCACGGAGGTGCTGGCCGATGTCACCCGGCAGATACTGGAACTGTCCGGCGCCGACCTGGTCGCGCTCGCCCTGCCCGACGACGAGGGACGCCGGCTGACGGTCACCCACGCCGAGGGCGAGGGCGCGGACGCCACGCGCGGGCTGGTGCTTCCGGCCGGGCAGTCGCTGTCCGGGCAGGTGCTCGCCAGCGGCGAGCCGGTGACCTCCGCCGACTTCGCCTCCGACGAGCGCGTCGCCGCGGCCGCGCGCGATGCGATGAGCCATATCGGGCCCGCGGTCTTGTTCCCGCTCGGCGTGCCGGGCAACGTCCGCGGCGTGCTCACCGTCGGGCGCCGCCGCGGCGCGGCGCCGTTCGCGCACGCGCTGGCGGACGTGGTGGCCTCCTTCGCAGCCCAGGCCGGAGTCGCGCTCGAGCTGGACACCAGCCGGGCCGAGGCCGAGCGGCTGTCGCTGTACGAGGACCGCGACCGTATCGCCCGTGACCTGCACGACCTGGTCATCCAGCGGCTCTACGCCACCGGCATGTCGCTGGAGGGGACGATGCCGATGATCACCAGGCCGGAGGTCGCCAGCCGGATCACCAACGCGGTCGACTCGATGGACGAGACCATCAAGGAGATCCGGGCCACCATCTTCGCGCTGCAAGCCCGGGCCACCGCCGACGAGCCGGACGTGCGCGGGGACATCGTCGACCTGGTCGAAGAGACGACCCTCTCGCTCGGGTTCGCTCCATCCCTGCGGCTGGGGGCGGGTCTGAGCGGCCAGATCAAGCCGGAAGTGGCCGAGCAGGCGCTCGCGGCGCTGCGTGAGGCACTGTCCAACGCGGCGCGGCACGCGGCCGCCACGCGGGTCGACGTGACCGTGGACGTGGATGCGGACGGGTGGCTCAACGTACAGGTCACCGACAACGGGGGCGGCATTCCAGCCAACGGTAGGCGCAGCGGGCTGCGGAACCTGGCCGGCCGCGCCGAGAAGCTCGGCGGCGAACTCCGGCTCACCCCGGCCGATCCAGGCGCGCCCTCGCCCGGGACCAGGCTGGAATGGCGTGTCCCCCTCGGCTGATCGCCCGGTCAGCCCGCTCCGGCCAACTGGTTACCTCGGAGATCCCTATTCGTCGTGACTTGGGCCGTCGTGCGGGTCGCTGAACACGCGCACCGCGTAGGCGGCGGCCTGGGTGCGGCGCTCCATGCCCAGCTTGGCGAACAGGGCCGACACGTAGTTCTTCACCGTCTTCTCGGCCAGGAACATCCGCTCGCCGATCTGCCGGTTGGTCAGCCCCTCACCGATCAGCTCCAGGATCTTGCGCTCCTGGGCGGAAAGGCCGGCCAGCGGGTCGCGCTTGGCCGACTGATCCCGCAGCCTGGCCATCAGCTGGCTGGCCGCCCGCGGATCCAGCATCGACTGGCCGGAGGCCACCGTGCGCACCGCGCCCACCAGGTCGGTGCCGCGGATCTGCTTCAGCACATAGCCCGCCGCCCCGGCCATGATCGCGTCGAACAGCGCCTCATCGTCGCCGAACGAGGTGAGCATCAGGCACGCGACCTCGGGCATCCGGGACCGTATCTCCCGGCACACCGATACCCCGTCCCCGTCCGGCAGCCGCACGTCCAGCACGGCCACGTCCGGCTTGAGGGCCGGGATGCGCGCCAGCGCCGAAGACGCGGTGCCGGCCTCGCCGACCACCTTGATGTCCGGCTCGGCCTCCAGCAGATCGCGAACCCCGCGGCGGACCACCTCGTGGTCGTCCAAGAGGAAAACTGCGATCGGCGCCCTGGGCTCTTCGCCTAGTCCCGAACCGCCCACCGGATCTGCCACCGTCACTCCTGATGTTCGCCGCTATGCCCTGACCGCATTTGTCCGGTAGGGCTGTTCGCCATGCTAACTCTAGGCAACACGGCCACTTGAAGGTAAGGACCAAAGTCCCTGGCGGACGGTCCAGATGACCGCATTTATGCCGGCGCGGCGTACAGGATCCGCCGGCCGGCGTCATTATGTTCATAAGCATGTTCGACCAAGGCGACATTCTGGACGGCCTGAACGAACAGCAGCGGAGGGCGGTGACGCATGAGGGCGGGCCGCTGCTGGTGCTGGCCGGGGCGGGGACCGGCAAGACGCGGACGCTGGTGGCCCGGGCGGCGTGGCTGCGGGATGCCCGGGGCCTGCCGCCCGGCCGCATCCTGCTGCTGACCTTCACCCGCCGCGCCGCCAGCGACATGCTGGCCCGGGCCGCGTCGGCCGGGAACGGCTCGGTCGCGGGGCCGGAGCGGATCTATGGCGGTACGTTCCACGCCATCGCGCACAAGATCATCCGCCAGCACGCGGAGTCGTTCTCGCTGCCGCCGCAGTTCACCATCCTCGATCAGTCTGACACCACCGACCTCCTGGACGTGCTGCGCCCGGACCACGGCCTCGCCGAGTCCGGCCAGCGGGCGCCCCGGGCGGCGACGTGCGCCGACATCTATACCCGGTGCGTGAACACCGGGCGGCCGGTCAGCGAGGTGCTCGCGGGCAGCTTCCCGTGGTGCGTCCCGTTCACCAGTCAGCTGGCCGACCTGTTCCGCGCCTACACCGCCCGCAAGCGCGCCCGCCACCTGGTGGACTTCGACGACCTGCTGTTGCTGTGGCAGGCGGCGCTGGCCGACCAGCCGGCCGGGCCGGTGCTGCGCGGCATGTTCGACGCGATCCTGGTCGACGAGTACCAGGACGTCAACGCGGTGCAGGCCAGCATCGTGCGGCTGCTGCAGCCCGACGGCAAGCAGCTGACCTGCGTGGGCGACGACGCGCAGGCCATCTACGGCTTCCGTGGCGCTGACCCGGCCCACCTGCGGCAGCTGTCCGCCGACTATCCGGACCTGGATATCGTCCGCCTGCACCGCAACTACCGGTCCCGGCAGGGCGTGCTGGATCTGGCCAACCTGATCCGCCCGTCCGCGCCGGGCCTGAACCTGACGCTGACCGGCGACCGCGGCCCCGGAGTGCCGCCCCTGCTGGTCCGTTGTCATGACGAGGCCACCCAGGCCCGGGAGATCTGCGCCCGGGTCCTGGAATCGGTCGAGGACGGCGCCGCGCTGCGGGATCAGGCGGTGCTGGTCCGGGCCGCCCATCACAGCGACATCCTGGAAATCGAGCTCAGCGCCCGCAAGATCCCGTACGTGAAGTTCGGCGGGCTGCGGTTCACCGACACGGCGCACGTCAGGGACTTCCTGGCCGTCGCCCGGATCCTGGCCAATCCCGCCGACGAACTGGCCTGGTTCCGCCTCCTCCGCCTGCACGACGGCATCGGCCCCGGCCACGCCCGCCGTGTCCTGGCTGTGCTGGACGCGGACACTTCCGGTCAGGACCTCGCACCGGACGACTGGCCGCGGGCCGCCGAGGCCGTCCCGGCCCGGTCCAGGCCCGCCCTGACCGCCACCCTCGGCCAGCTGGCCACCGCCGCGGGCGATCCAGACCCCGGTACCGCGGCCCAGGCCGGGGCGATCGTGACGATCCTGGACCCGCTGATCCGCGCCCGCTACCCCGACGCCACGGCCCGGCTCGCCGACCTGCAGCGCCTCGCCGACGCCGCCGCAGGCCAGCCGTCCCTGCACGACGCGCTGGCCGAGCTGACCCTGGATCCGCCGGTCTCCGGTTCCGACCTGGCCGGGCCGCCCCGCCTGGACGAGGACTACCTGACCATCTCCACCATCCACGCGGCCAAGGGCCTGGAATGGCTCATCGTGCACGTACCCCACCTGATCGACGGCGCGCTGCCGAGCGACATGGCTCTCGGTGACCCGGGCGGGCTGGCCGAGGAACACCGGCTGTTCTACGTCGCCCTCACCCGCGCCCGCGACCACCTGTATCTGTACGCGCCGCTGCGGTTGCACCACCACCGCCGGGGCCGCGACGACCGCCACGGCTTCGGCCAGCTCACCCGCTTCCTGCACCGCGATGCCCTGGCCGCCTGCGACAACACCGCCGCCGGCCCAGCCACCCCGCCACTCCCGCTGCTGCCGGTGGCCGGCCCGATCAGAGGTCAGGTGGACGCCGCGCTCGGCTCGCTGTGGGACGGCTGAAAGCCGGGCCACGGCCACGCATAGGCAGGCGCGCGGGCGGGATCGTGCTGTCGTTCCTGGCCTGCGGGTTCATCGCCGTGGCCGGCAAGCGGGGCTCGGCCCCGACGATGGTGCTGAGCCGGGCCGCGTTCGGCGTCAACGGCAACAAGCTTCCCACGGTGATCTCCTGGCTGCTGACCGTGGGCTGGGAGACCGTGCTGGTCATCCTGGCCACGCTGGCCACGGCCACCGTATTCCACCAGCTGGGCTGGGGCGGCGGTAACGGCACCAAGGTCGTCGCGCTGATCATCGTGGTGGGGCTGACCATCTTCGGCGGCGTGATGGGCTTCGACCTGATCATGCGGATGCAAACCGTGATCACCATCGTGACCGGGGTGGCCACGGTGGTGTTCATCGCGCTGGTGGCGGACCACATTCACTGGCACACCGTGTCCGGTCTCCACAGCGGTTCGGCCGAGGCCGTCATCGGGGCGCTGGTGTTCGTGATGACCGGCTTCGGGCTCGGCTGGGTCAACGTCGCCGCAGACTACTCGCGTTACCTGCCGCGGCGGTCCTCCGGGACGGGCGTGGTGGGGTGGACCACGTTCGCTTCCTCTATCGCGCCCATCTTCCTGCTGGTGTTCGGCCTGCTGCTGGCCGGCTCGTCCAGCAAGCTGAGCTCGGCGATCGGCGCCGACCCGATCGGCGCGCTGGCCACGCTGCTGCCGACCTGGTTCCTGGTGCCGTTCGCCATCGTGGCCGTGCTCGGGCTGATCGGCGGCTCGGTGCTCGACATCTACTCCTCCGGGCTGGCGATGCTCACCCTGGGCGTCCGGATCCCCCGGTACGCGGCGGCCCTGATCGACGGCACGGTGATGACGCTGGGGACCATCTATGTGGTGTTCGTCGCGCACAACTTCGTCGGTCAGTTCGAGGGCTTCCTGATCACGCTGGGGGTGCCGATCGCGGCCTGGTGCGGTGTCATGCTGGCCGACATCGCGCTGCGCCGGCGCGACTACGCCGAGCCCGAACTGTTCAGCCCGGCCGGCCGTTACGGCGACATCCGGTGGGCTCCGGTCGCGGCCGTCGTGGTGGCCACGGGAATCGGCTGGGGCCTGGTGACCAACACGTCAGCGAGCTGGCTGACCTGGCAGGGCTACCTGCTCAGCCCGTTCGGCCTGGGCGGTAAGGCCGGGGCCTGGGCGGGCGCCAACCTGGGCGTGCTGGTGGCGCTGGCCATCGGCTTCGTTGTGCACCTGGTGTTCGGCCGGGCGGACGTCCGGGCCGAGGAGGCGGTGCCGCTGCCGATGCCCGCGGCCGCCGGCGCGTGAGAGCACCGGCAACAAACGGGTAATCATGCCCGGCTAGCTGTTCTTTGCCGGGTATGTGCCGTTTACCCTGGCAATATGGAGATGCCGGCGGCCGCGCGGCGCCGCAGGCGCCGCCGGCGGTGGCGGGCGGCGATGCTGTGGCTGCTGACGGCCGTCACGACCGCAGCCCTGCTGCTCGTCGCCGGGTTCGTCAAGGAGATCTCCAAGGCGCCGGCGGTGGCCCAGCCCGCCGCACTGACCGCGACCGCGCATGACACACGGCACGCGACCGCTTCGCCGTCGCCGTCCGCCTCCGCACAGGTCCGGGACGCTTCTTCAGGGCTGTCCTACCAGTTGCTCTCCTCCCCCTGGCAACGGGGCTGCCCGGGCGTACTGGACACCCCCATGTTCAGCTGGACCGCGGGCGAGCATGCCGTGGCCGGGCGCGTCAGCGTCGGCGGGACGACGATCGACTGGCACGGGAACGCCTGCTCGGGCCAGCTAGGCCAGCAGTTCGCGTACTCCGGTCCCGCCGACCTCGAACCGGTCACGATAGGTCTGGCCGACGCGGTGGAGCCGGCCTATTACTCCGGGCTGCGGCACCACCGCACCATCGAGAGCAGCTCCGCGATGCAGGTCAGCGGGCATCCGGCCTGGGTGGTCACGTTCCTGATGACCTACCCGGACGCCGCGGCCGAAGGCCTGGCCTGGACCAGCGAGGCCGGCGCCGTGGTAGTCGTCGACCGGGGCGCGGGCCAGGCCCCCGCGGTGTTCTACGCCTCGGTCCCCAGCAACCTGGGCACCTCGGACGTCGCCGCCCTGGTCAGCTCGCTCCGGCTCAGCCCTGGCTGACGGCGATGTTGCCGCCGCCGCTGTCGATGATGATCGTGTGGTGGGACTTGGAGCTGAACAGCGACGACGGGTAGCTGACGTTGCCGCCCGCGGTGTCGGGGGTGGAGATGTTGTACGTGGTGCTGCCCGGCGGTAGGAGCACCGTGACGTTGCCGCCTTCGGCGGTGATCTGCAGGTTCTGCGGGACCTGGGTGAACGTCAGGGTGACGTCGCCGCCGCCGGAGTTCATGCCTATCACCTCGGAGGCCACGCCACCGGCGTCGACCTCGCCGCCCTCGGTGGCGAGCTGGAGGTTACCGGTGAGACCGTTGGCGGTCAGGTTGCCGCCGCCGGTGTCGATCCGGATGGTGCCGGTGCTATCCAGGTTGCCGACCTGGACGTCGCCGCCTTCGGCGCCGATCTGGATGGCTCCGGTCAGCCCGGTGCCGGTCAGGTCGCCGCCGCCCGTGTCCAGCTGCAGGTCGCCAGCCAGGTTGGTAACGTTCACGTCACCGCCGCCGGCCCACAGCGTCAGGCCGCTGGAAAAGCCGGACGCCGTGATGTTGCCGCCGTTGCTCCACAACGTGACCCCGGTCCGCGCCGGGACGTCGAGGTTGGCGCTCATCCCGCAGTCGGTGTTGATCCCGTCGCAGCTCATGCCGATGTTGGCGCCGGTCGGCGTGATGCTCTCACTGATGCCCGGACGGACCAGACCGTACTGGACGGTTCCGGTCAGCTGGGCGGTGCTGCTGCCCGGGGCCTCGCGCAGCGTGACGTCACCGGCATTAATGTTGACCGCCAGCTGGCTGTCTTGCACGGGGATCGCGTAACTGAACGGGTAGCTGCCTCGGGCGACCGAGGTGACGAGGCTGAAGCCGGTCCAGCCGATCAGGGCCAGGGCCACCGGCACGCCGACCGCGAGGGCCACCCAGCGCCCGGGCGTCATGCGCAGGGGCTCCAGCGTGCCCGGGGGTCCGGCCGGGGGTACTGGGGCCTGGCCGGTGGTGGACATGAAGGTCATCGTGATACCCCGTTCATCCGGTGCCGAGGTAGCGGAGCACGGCGAGCACGCGACGATGGTCGCGGTCACCAGGCGCCAGCCCCAGTTTGGTGAAGATGTTGTTGATGTGCTTCTCGACCGCGCCGCCGCCGACCACGAGCGTGTCGGCGATGGCCGCGTTGGACCGGCCTTCGGCCATGAGCGCCAGCACCTCGCGCTCGCGCGGGGTGAGCTCGCCCAGCGGGTGGCGGCTGCGGGCCAGCAGCTGGGCCACGACCTCGGGGTCCAGCGCGCTGCCGCCGTCGGCCACCCGGGTCAGCGCGTCGAGGAACTCGGCCACGTCGGCCACCCGGTCCTTCAGCAGGTAGCCGACGCCGTGCGGGCGGCCGGAGATCAGCTCGGTGGCGTACCGCTCCTCCACCCACTGGGAGAGCACGAGCACGCCGACCTTGGGCCAGCGGTCCCGGACCACCAGGGCCGCGCGCAGCCCCTCGTCGGTGAACGTGGGCGGCATCCGCACGTCGACCACCACCACGTCCGGGCTGTGCTCGGCCACGGCCCGCAGGAACCCCTCGCCGTCGCCCGCTACGGCGGCGACCTCGTGATCGGCCTCGGTGAGCAGCCGGGTCAGGCCCTCGCGCAGCAGGACGGAATCTTCCGCGATCACTACCCGCACGGCAGTTCCGCCGCGATGATCGTCGGGCCGCCGGCCGGTGACTCCACCGACAGCCGTCCGTCCACGCCGGACACCCGGTCGGCCAGCCCGGACAGGCCCGGGCTGTTGATGTCCGCGCCGCCGATCCCGTCGTCGCTGACCATGACGGTCAGGGTGCCGGGGTAGCCGTGGCCTTCCACCACGACCTTGGCGTGGCTGGCCCGGGAGTGCTTGGCTACGTTGGTCAGGGCCTCGGCGACCATGAAGTAGGCGACGGCCTCCACCGAGGACTTGGGCCGGACCGGCACGTCGACGTGCACGTCGACCGGCACCGGGCACAGCGCGGCCAGGCCGGACAGGGCCGCGTCGAGGCCGCGGTCGGTCAGCACCGGCGGGTGCACGCCGCGGACCAGGTTGCGCAGCTCGGTGAGGGCCTCCTTGGCCTGGATGTGCGCCTGGTCGACCAGTTCCCGGGCGGCGTCGAGATCGTCGGCGAACTTCGCCTTGGCCCGGCCGAGCTCCATGGCCAGCGCGACCAGCCGCTGCTGCGCGCCGTCGTGCAGGTCACGCTCGATCCGCCGCCGCTCCGCCTCGGCCGCGTCCACCACCCGTTCCCGGCTGATCTCCAGCTCGGTGACGCGGGCGGCCAGGTCCCGGCGCGGGCCGAGGAGGCGGCGGGCCAGCCCCGCGTCCGCGATGGCCAGGCCGCGGGTCAGCTGCGGCGCGACGAGCAGCACAAGGAGGCCGAGGAGGGCGGATTCGGTCAGCTCGATCCGGGTGTGCAGCACCGTGTCGCCGATGGTGGGGCCGCCGCTCGGCATGAACCTGCCGTAGACCGGCAAGGCCAGCATGAGCAGGCCCACCGCCCAGGTCAAGATGCTGATCGTGGCCGCGGCGACGCTGACCGGCAGCCGCAGCAGCGCGTAGCCAAGCTCGGCCCAGGTCGCGCCCTGGGTGAACATCCGCCAGCGCGGGATGATGCCCCACCGGAAGCCGAGCCGGCCGGGCGAGCCCGGGGCGGGCCAGGCCGGGATCCGCATGCCGGTGAAGAGGGCGAACCTGGCCCGCTCGGCCCGGGCGAACCAGTGCGCCAGCCACACCGTCAGGCCGAGGAGCGGGAGCCCGACCAGCGCGAAGAACAGCCCGCCGAATCCGAAGCCCAGCCCGAAGCTGACGATGAAGATGGCCACGAACCCGATGACCAGGCCAGTCAGGTGCTGGGTCATGGCGAGCCAGGTGCGCGCTGCCACCAGGTCGCGGAGGAGGAACATGGCACTGACGCTATGACATCACTGGCCGGGGGGCCATAAGCCGGACCCCCCGGATCATGGTGAGGCTAACCCCACCGTTGCGGGCCTCAGGTGTTGACCGGGAAGCCGAGGTTGACGCCGCCGTGGCTCGGGTCGAGCCAGCGGGATGTGACCACCTTGCCCCGGGTGTAGAAGTGAATGCCCTCGGTGCCGTGCACGTGCGTGTCGCCGAACAGCGAGGCCTTCCAGCCGCCGAACGAGTAGTAGGCCATCGGCACCGGGATCGGCACGTTGACACCGACCATGCCGATCTCGGCCTCGGCCACGAACCGGCGGGCCGCTCCCCCGTCGTTGGTGAAGATGGCCGTGCCGTTGCCGTGCGGGTTGCTGTTGACCAACTCGACGGCCTCATCGTAGGACGGCGCGCGCAGCACGCTGAGCACCGGGCCGAAGATCTCGTCGGTGTAGCAGCTCATCTCCGGGGTGACGTGATCCAGGACGCTCGGGCCGAGCCAGAACCCCGATGGCGCACCGCCGATGACCGGGTGGACACGCCCGTCCACGGCCAGGGTGGCGCCCTCGCGGACGCCGCTGTCCAGGTAGGAGGCGACCCGGTCGCGGTGCGGGCCGGTGACCAGGGGGCCCATCTCGGAGCGTTCGTCGGTGCCCGGACCGACGCGCAGGCTGGCGACGCGGTCCTTTATCTTGCCGATCAGCTCGTCGCCGACCGGGTCGACGGCCACCACCACGGAGATCGCCATGCAGCGCTCCCCGGCCGAGCCGAACCCGGCCGACACGGCGGCGTCGGCGGCCAGGTCGAGGTCGGCGTCCGGCAGCACCACCATGTGGTTCTTGGCGCCGCCGAGGGCCTGTACGCGCTGGCCGGCCCTGGTGCCGTTCTCGTACACGTACCGGGCGATGGGGGTGGAGCCGACGAAGCTGACCGCCGCGATGTCCTGATGCTGAAGGATGGCGTCGACCGCCACCTTGTCGCCCTGGACCACGTTGAACACGCCATCGGGCAGGCCGGCCTCGGCCCACAGCGACGCGATCAGCAGCGACGCGGACGGGTCCTTCTCCGACGGCTTGAGCACGAACGTGTTGCCGCAGGCGATGGCCAGCGGGAACATCCACATCGGCACCATGGCCGGGAAGTTGAACGGGGTGATGCCCGCCACCACGCCGACCGGCTGCCGGATCGAGTACGAGTCGACGTTCGTGGAGACGTTCTCCGAGTAGCCGCCCTTGAGCAGGTGCGGGATGCCGCAGGCGAACTCGACGACCTCCAGGCCCCGCGCCACCTCGCCCGCGGCGTCGGCGGCGACCTTGCCGTGCTCCTCGGTGATCAGCTTGGCCAGTTCGGTGGCGTGGTCGCGGACCAGTTCCCGGAACGCGAACAGGGTCGTGGCGCGCCTGGCCAGCGAGACGCGCCGCCAGTCCTTCAGCGCGTCCTGGGCGGCGGCCACGGCCAGGTCCACCTCGGCCGGGCTGGCGAAGTCGACCTGGCCGGTGACCCGCCCGGTGGCGGGGTCGTACACGTCGCCGTGCCGTTCGGCCTCGCCGTTCCAGGGCTTGCCACCGATCCAGTGGCTGATGTGCTTCACTTCTTGGCCTCTTCGTTCACCGCGTGCAGGGCATCGACGAGGATCCCGAGGCCCTCCTTGGCCTCGGCCTCGCTCAGGGTCAGCGGGGGGGCCATCCGCAGCGTGGACCCGAACAGGCCGCCCTTGCCGACCAGCAGCCCGCGCTCCTTCGTGCCCTCCAGCATCCGGGCGGCCAGCAGCGGGCTCGGCTTCTTCGTCTCGGGGTCGACCAGGTCGACCGCGAACATCAGGCCCTTGCCGCGCACCTCGCCGACGACTGGCAGCGCGCTCGCCGCTTCGCGGAGCCCGCTGATGATCAGCCCGCCGGTCAGGGCGGCGTTGCGCTGCAGGTCGTGGGACAGCAGGTAGTCCAGGGTGGCGTGGCCGGCCGCGGTGGCGATGGGGTTGCCGCCGAAGGTGGAGATGCCGTTGCCGCGGATACCGTCGAGCAGTTCGCCGCGGGCCACCACGCCGCCGATGGCGAAGCCGTTGCCCAGTCCCTTGGCGAACGTCATCGCGTCCGGGGTGATCCCGTGCGCGGAGATGCCCCAGAAGTGCTCGCCGGTACGGCCCCAGCCGGTCTGCACCTCGTCGGAGATCAGCAGGATGCCGTGCTCGCCGAGGACCTCCTGGTACGCGGCGAGCAGCCCGTCGGGCGGCATGGTGAACCCGCCCACGCCCTGCACGGGCTCGGCCAGCAGGCAGCCGACGTCGGCCGGGTGAACACCCGCGGCCAGCAGGGCCCTGAGGTCTTCCACGCAGACCTTGATGTAGTCGGCGTCGGACAGGTGGGCGTAGGGGGCGAGGTGCCGATCCGTGCCGTGCAGATAATGGGTGCCGAACGGATCGTGGCTCGACATCTTCCAGGCGGCAACACCAGTCACCGAGACGGCGCCAAACGAGCGCCCATGGTAGCTCCCCCGCATGGCCAGGACCTGGTTGGCTTTACGCGCGGTGAGGCAGGCCAGCAGCGCGGTCTCGTTGGCCTCGGTGCCGGAGTTGGTGAAGAACACCTTGGCGTCCGGGATGCCGGAGAGCCTGGCGATCTTCTCGGCGAGCTCGACCTGGTTGCGGATGAGGTACAGCGTCGAGGTGTGCACCACGCCGGTCGCGATCTGCCGCTCGACCGCGTCCCGGACCTCGGGGACGTCGTAACCGAGCATGTTCGTCAGGATGCCGGCGAAGAAGTCAAGGTAGCTGCGGCCCTGGCCGTCGGTGACCCGGCAGCCCTTCCCGCTGACGATTTCGATCGGCTCGTCGTAGTAGATCCCGACCCAGCTGGGGATGACCGCGCGATGGCGGGCGAGGAGCTCAGACATGCTGCCCATTCTCCCGGTCACGGGCTCACCTTGGTAGTGACATCATGTATGCGTTTTGCGTTCTATTCATACACTGTGTAAATGCTGCCGTCGCTGGGTGAAGTCCTTTCCATGGACGTGTGCCGTCGCGGCCGCCCGGCCGTCGTAGCTGGTGCCGACCGGCTGGAGGTGCCGGTCCGCTGGGTGCACGCGATCGAGCTCACCGACGTCGCCCGGCTGCTCCGGGGGGGCGAGCTGGTGCTCAGCACCGGGATCGCGCTGCCCGACGACGAGCGGCTGCTGGCCGCCTACGTGGCCGAACTGGCCGAGGTCGGCGTGGCCGGGCTGGCCGTCGAGCTCGGCCGGCGTTACGCCGGGTCGCTCCCGGCCACGCTGGTCGCCGAGGCGGGGAGGGCCAATCTGCCGCTGATCGCGTTCCAGCGCGAGGTCGCGTTCATCGAGATCACCGAGGCGGTGCACGCCCGGATCATCGACGCCCAGCTCGAGGAGCTGCGGGTCTCGGAGCGCCTGCACGAGATGTTCACCGAGCTCTCGGTGGCCGGGGCCTCGGCGGAGGAGGTCGTCCGGCAGGCGGCAGCCCTGGCCGGCCGGCCGGTGATCCTGGCCGACCTATCGCATCGCGTGCTGGCCTGCGAGCCGGCCGGGACCGACCCGGGCCGGCTGCTGAGCGGCTTCGCCGCCCGGAGCCGTTCGGTTCGCGGCCCGGGCCGGACCGTTTTTGACGAGGCTTCGGGATGGCTGGTCACGCCGGTGGGAGCGCACGGCGAGGACTGGGGGCGGGTGATCCTGGTCTGCGACGGTGCGCCCAGTAACACCGATACCGTGCTGATCGAGCGGGCGGCCACCACGCTGGCGCTCGGCCGCCTGCTCACCCGGCACCGGGAGAGCCTGGAGCGGCAGGCCCACCGGACGCTGATCAGCGGCATCATCTCGCAGGCGCACGCCGATCCGGCCGAGGCCGCGGTGCGGTCCCGGGCCCTCGGGGTCCCCGTCGACGGGCGCCAGCTCATCGCCATCGTGCTGAGGCTGCGTGATCTGCCGGTTTCCGGCCCGGGTGGCCCGCTCGGGATGCCGGCCCACGCCCGGGTGCTGGACCTGGCCGACGCGGCCGCCGCCGCGTGCCGGTCCGAGCGGATCCCCTCGCTGGTCGGGACGCTGGATGACGACCGCGCCGGGGCCATGCTCTCACTCGGCCCGCGGGTGGAGCCCGATGACATGCTGACCAGGCTGGCCACCCGGATCAGGGACCGGGCGGGCGTGAACCCGGACGTTCTGGTGATCGGGGTGGGGGCGACGGCCAGGTCGATCAGGGACGTCCGCCGCTCGTTCCTGGAGGCCAGCCAGGTCGCCGACGTGGCCGCGTCGCGGTTGGATTCGGCTACGCCGCTGTTCTACCGGCTCCCCGACCTGCACCTGCGCGGCCTGGTGCACCTGCTGCGCGACGACCCGAGGCTGCAGACCTTCGTGGAGCGGGAACTCGGCGCGCTGCTGGCCGCCGACCCGGGCTCCGGGCTTATCGACGTGCTGGCCGCCTACCTGGCGGCGGGCGGCAACAAGGCGGAGGCGGCCAAGGCCTCGCACCTGGCCCGGCCCACGTTCTACGAGCGGCTCCGCCGGATCGAGCGGATCTGTGCCACCGATCTCGGCTCGGCCGAGTCGCGGACGTCGCTGCACGTGGCGCTGCTCGCGCTGAACGCCTCCCGGCCCGCCTAGCGGAACGTCTCCGGATAGACGCCCGGCACGGAGCCGATGACGGCCAGGGACTCCACGAAGAAGTAGATCGCCTTGAAGAACTCGAGCAGATCACCGTCCTCGAGCACGATCTTGCGGTACATGACCGTACGCTGCGCGTCGTACCCCTCGTGCAGCGCCTTCCAGTCCCCGTAATCCATCCCGAGCACGTAGGTGGCCTTGAGCGGCTCGTCCGGGCCGATGATCCGGCAGTCGGTCACCGTGCCGCCGCCCCACTGCACGAACAGGTACGAAGCTAGGTCCCGGCAACCCAGCGCCCAGGACGCCGGGTACACGCTCTTGATCCACTCGACGAAGTCCCAGTACTCCTGCAGCTTGCCCGCTCGGGCCTGCTCCGAAGGCCCGGCCGCCAGCGCGCCGGCGACCGAGGAGGCCCACGACGGGCTGAAGAAATCAGGCATCGGCTCACCCCCCCGCCAGCACCGGCTGCACCTTCTGCAGCAGGTCCTCGAGGTCGGGCGAGAGCCCGATGCCCACGTCGTTCAGCTTGCGCCGGAGCTGCTGGAAGAACAGCACCCGCACCTCGTCGTCGGTCCAGCCCAGCGGCTCGTAGTAGATCCGCCGGCTGACCACGCCGGACACCGACAGGATCGTGCGCAGCGTGTCGTGGATCTCGTTGATCATCGTCGGGTCCTTGCGCACTGCGTCCTGCAGGTAACGCATTCCGCCCTGCACGTGCCGCGACTCGTCGCGGCAGGTCGCGGTGAAGCCGGTGTAGTAGGCGGGCAGGAACCCGCGCCAGCGGGCGTAAGACAGCGTCACCTTCATCACCGATAGCGCCAGCACTCCCTCGATCCACAGGAAGTAGTTGGTGCCGTAGCGCACCCGCGCCCGCTCGTCGTACGGATGGAGCCGGAGCTCGTCCGCCTGGTAGGCCAGCAGCCCGAACGGCGCAACGAACGTCTCGGACACCCAGGGAAACGACGCGTCCAGCACGGTCATGATGTCCTCGCCCTCCAGCCCGACGACCTCCCGGTAGAACCGGTCGAAGAAGACGGTGTGCCGCGCCTCGTCCTCGATCTGCGCGGCGATGTGGAGCTTGCACTCCTCGCTGGCGCCGATCATGAACACCGGAAGCTCGATCTCCACCTGCCGCTCGCCGTGGTGGAAGCCGGAGGCCACGGCGATGAACGACTGCCGTTCCTCCTCGGTCATCTTCTCCCGCCAGTCCACCTTGTCCTGGCTGAAGTCGAGGTCGTAGACGTCCCACCGCTGCTTGAGGTACTTGCGGTACAGGGTGGTGAAGTCCGGCAGCGACTTCAGGTCCTTGTGGACGTACTCGATGACGTCGTCGATGTCGACGCGGAGCACGTCGGTGAGGGCGGAATCCTCGATCTCGCGCACCTGGTCGTCGCTGAGCGCGCGGGGGCCTTCCCGCAAGACTGCCGTCGGGCTCTTGCGTTCGGTCATACCGGCCCCTTACCTCGTAGCGGGTTACCAGAGAGTAACTCTGTTACTCATTCGACCCGGTTCGCCCGCATCCCGTCAAGATCCGCCGGCCCGCTCGCCGGCCTCCCGGCGCGGCGAGCGGTTCGTGACGGCCTCGTGAGTGCTCCGGGCGGGCTCAGCCGGCGTTCGCGCAGCCGAGCGTGAGCGGGCCGGTGCATAACGGGATGACACCGGCGAAAGCCGCCGGCCGTCGCGCCGGGCGCGACGCTCCACGAACGGAAAAAGACCATGGCGAACGAACCCGCAGCCACCGGAACCACCCAATGTATTCTCGAGCCCCGCCCCCATATCTGGGACCTGGGCGGCACGATGACCGCCACCTTCGCGGACAAGTCGAACCCGGGCGAGCCGGTCGGGTTCATCAACTCCAATCAGGTGCTCGAGGTCACGGTCACGGTCAACCTGACCGGCAATGTCCTGAACTACCTGTGCAACACGAGCATGTGCGTATGCCTAGCGTTCGAGGCCTGCGGATGCGGCCCATCCGGGGATTACTGCGAATGGATCGAGCTGGCCGGTGACAACAGCCCGTGCCGCACCCACCAGTGGAAGTTCGTGATCGACGTGCCCGCTGGCACGTTCAACTCGGGCGAGTGCGGGCGGGAGTATCACCTCTGCATCACCCTCGGCTCGAAAGACTGCTGCGGCAAGGTCGGGTTCGTCTACGGCAGCTGCGACGCCTACACCATCACCGTGGTGCCACCGCAGACGGACTGACCCGCGCTGGCCACCTCGGGCGAGCGTGCGGCCGATGCCCTACGAACCGGCTGAAAGCGGGCCGCTGCCCGGACCGGCCGACGCGGTGCCTGACCGGTGGCGGCAGCGTGCCGGGTTCTCGGTCTTCTTCGACGTCCGGTCACCCGGCCGGGTCAGTCCCGGTGACCGGCGCCGGCGGATCAGGCTCTATCACGAGGAGACCGGGGACGAGACGATGCTTCCCGGGTGGGGGCCGACGGACTGGGTGAAGTGGATGCTCGACCGGCTCAGCGCGGCGCGGCCGCCGTCTGAGCCGGCCGGAGAGGCTGCTTCGGTGGTCTCGATGGAGATCATCGACGCCCGGCTGATCGGGGACCCGGCCCCGGGCGCGCGAGATGACACCGTGGCCGTGGAGCTGCGGCTGCGCGTCAGCGGGATGGCCGAGCTGAACCGGACGCTGGCGGCGAGGGTGGTCGGGATCCTGTTCGGCTCCGAGCCCCGCTGAGCCCGCCCCGGTTCCCGGGTGGCTCGGCGGCCCGGATCTGGTCGTAGACGCGGCTGGTCTGCGCGGCGGGTGCAATCCCGAACTCGCTGTTCAACGCCTCGGCGCAGGAGCGGTACGCGACGAGGGCCAGGGAGCGGGCGCCGCTGCCGGCGTGACAGTTCATCTTGATCACCGTGGCGTCCTCATTCCACGGCTCAAGACTCAGCACCGGGTCGATCACGGCCAGCGCCCCGGCATGGTCCCCGCGCCCGGCGAGGAGTTCGCCTACGTGGATGCCGAGCTGGACGAAGCGGGCTCGGAGCCGGTTGCGTTCGGCCGTGGCCCAGTCTGCGCCAGTAACCCGGCACAGGAAATCGCCCCGGTAGAGCAGCAGAGCCCGCTGGCCCAGCTCGATCGCCTCGTCGGGCCGACGCGCGGCCCAGCAGCGTGACGCGGCCGACCCGAGGTCATCGAATTCCTCGGCGTCGACCCAGACAGAGAGTTCATCATTGAGTCGGTATCCGCCGTCACCGCAGACAATAGGCGAGCGGGCGGGATCGATGGCGTGCAAAGTACGGCGGAGTTCATAGACCGCCTGGTGCAGCCGATGGCGACCGCCGTCTTCGTCGGTGTCGGGCCACACCGCCATGATCAGCTCGTCTCGCGGCACGCCGCGATGACGGTGAGCGGCCAGGAACTGCATGAGCGATTGGGTCCGCTGCCCGCGCCAATCGGTAACCCGATGGCCGTCAATCGTGAGTTCAAAGGCACCCAGCATGCGCACGGCCAGGAGACCAGACGTGTCACGCCTTGCACTATGCCGTGGCGCGGGTACGAGCCAGCCCGCCGCGGGATGAGCCGAACCGGCTGGTGCGGCGGCCAGCGGCGACGGCGCGACGAACTTGTCCAGAAGCTCGAGCACGTCCTGGAGCCGAGCCATGGCTCGCGATTCGCTCTCGGCCACGCGTTCGTACTCACCTTCGAGGTCACGCAGCCGACCAGCCAGGTCCTGCCACTCCGCCAGGGCTTTGCGGCCCGTGATGACCGCGCTGCTCAGCGTCTGGTCACTGGCCTTCGCCGCGCGCTGCTCCATCTGGCTGAGCATGCGGTCAACTGCCTGCGGAGTGGTCCGGTCGGATACGGGACCGGTCTTATGCAACCTGCCGTCCCCCCTTGTGAGCTCCTCATCCTTTCGTGGTCCTGGCCTGTCCCTGGGCGGAGCGAGACGGGAACCGACCCTCTCGGAGTTCTCGTCACCTAATAGACGGAGACCCGTGCATACGACGTTAATACGTCGTCGCGGCGGCCGCGTCTAGGCTTTAGCGATGCCTAATTTACTTGCCTCCGGGCATCCATTTCGCCGGGAGATAGGGAAGAATCCCTTTCCATTCAGAATGGAAAAGGGATGGCAGTGGGGGAACTAACCGGCTTGGGCGGCCAGCGTGGTGTCACGGGCGAAGCGGCCGGCTTGCGCCACGGCCTGGGCGGCTTCGGGGAGGAAGCTCCAGAAGATGTGGAAGTCGTGGGTGTCGACGGGGAACAGCTCGAAACGCGCGTTTACGCCGCAGTCCTGGGCGTGATCGGTGAGTTCCCGTGCCTCGCCCAGAAGCGGGTCGCCGGTGGCGGCCTGGATCAGCATCGGCGGCAGGCCGGTCAGGTCCGCGGACAGCGGGTTGACCAGGGGATCGTCGCCCGGGTGCCCGGCCAGGTAGAGACCGGCCGAGGCGCGCCGGATGTCGTCGAGCTCATGCGGCGGATGGCCCGGGCCAGTCGCCGTCAGGTCGACCCAGGGGCAGAACAGGATAGCGGCACCCGGCATCGGCAGGCCCTGCTGCTTGATGCTGAGCAGGAGCGAGAGGACCAGGCCGCAGCCTGACGAGTCGCCGGCCACGGTGACCCGCGTCACGCCCCGGCCCAGCATCCAGCGGTAGGCCCGGACGGCGTCCTCGACCGAGGCCGGGAAGGGATGCTCGGGAGCCAGCCGGTAATCCGCGACGACGACACCGGTCCCGGCGCTGTCGGCCAGGGCGCCGGCCAGCGGCCGGTAGCCGAACGCCGAGCCGGCCACGTGCCCGCCGCCGTGCAGGTACAGCGCGGCGGGGGGTTCCTCGGGCTCGGGCGTGAGCAGGAGTCCCGGCACTCCCCCGGCGTTGACCGATCGCACACTGATGTTCGGCGGCGGCTCGAACTGACCGTGCAGGCCCTCGAACGCGATCCGCAGTTCCTGCAGGTCGCCCGGACTGACCTCGGCGAATGAGTCCCAGTGCCGGGCGATGCGCGCGAGGAGCTCACCGCCGACCGAGCGCGCCGCGCTGACCGCCTCGTCGACCTCGCGCAAGAGCCCCCGGGCCCGGTCGAGCAGCGCCTCGCCCGCGAGTGTCAGCTCGACGCGGTGCGTGGAACGCCGCAGCAACTCGCAGCCGACCAGCCGCTCGAGGCTGCGGATCTGGCGGCTCAGCGCCGGCTGCGACAGGTAGAGACGGGCCGCCGCCCGGCCGAAGTTCAGTTCGTCGGCCACCGCGACGAACGCGCGCAGGTGACGCAGCTCGATGGCGTCCGGCGCCTGGGGCAACGACACCACTTCGGCGTTCTCGTCCTCCATGGACCGATTATCGCTCGCCGGGCCCGCCCGTGGTCATGCCGCTCATGCACGACTGCCATGCACACTCGGCCTTTCCCTTCGCGGGGGTCCCGATGCCAGCGTGGAGAGCATGTCCCGCCACCGGATCGCCGACCTGCAGCTCAGGGGCAGCACCAGCCCGCTGCCGGTGCGCGTCTACTGGCCTGGCCAGGCGGCGTCGCAGCCGGTCCCGCTGCTGGTGTTCTGCATGGTCGGCGACGGTGCGGGTCCGCCAGCGGAGGCCACGTGCCGGAACCTCAGCGAAGACCCCGGCCTGGTGGTGCTGGCCGTGCCGTGCCTGGCGGGCGCACAGGACGGAACGACTGTGCTGGAATGGGCCGCCGAGCATGCCGCCGAGCTCGGCGCCGATCCCAGCCGGCTCTACGTCGCCGGGCAGGGCGCGGGAGGCGCCGTAGCGGCCACGGTCGCGTCGCAGGCGCGAGCGGCCAGATGGCCTGCCGTGATGCTAGTCACCGGGCGGCGTGACGCCGATCTGTCCGAGGCTGTGCGGCGGTCACCGACGGCGCCCGCGATGAATACCGCCGGCCAGCATCGTCCGCCCAGCGAATAAGCGAATAAGCCCGGGACCGTATTGCGACCCGGCGACTGACGCGATGGCCCGGAGCTACGCGTCGAGGACCTGGCCGGCGCGCTGGACGACGGGTTCTTCGCAGCTCCACGGGAAGTTGATCCAGCGGTCGGTGCGCTTCCAGACGTAATCGCACTTGATCACCGACTGCGGCTTCTCGTAGATCACCGCCGACCGCACGTCCTCCACGTGGTCCTTGATGAACCTGTAGACCAGTTCCATGGTCTTGCCGGAGTCGGCGACGTCGTCGGCGATCAGCACTTTCTTCTCGGAGAAGTCCACCGCGCTGGGCACCGGCGGCAGCATGACCGGCATGTCGAGGGTGGTGCCCACTCCGTCGTAGAACTCGACGTTCATCACGTGCAGGTTCTTGACCGCCAGCGCATAGCCGAGGGAGGCGGCCAGGAACAGGCCGCCGCGCGCGATCGACAAGATCAGGTCCGGCTCGAAGCCGTCGGCCGCGATGACCGTCGCGAGCTCGCGGGACGCCGCGCCGAACGTCTGCCAGCTCAGATTCTCACGCTCGTCCATAACCCGCTCTCATCGCCTGGGTCCTGGTGCCATGGTGTCATGCCGGTTATGCCCTGTTGAAGATACGGTGGCCGGAGCCGCTGGTGGTCGTGCAACGATCCGGCGGTCTACCGTGCTCTTAGGTGGTGTGGAGCCGGTGGTGACCGAACCCCGTGACGAGCTGGCCGCCGTCCCTGACATCGTCGACGCGGACGGCGGCGAGGATTTCAGCGCGTTCGCGACCTCCCGCTGGCCGGGCCTGGTCCGGCTGGCCTTCGGCCTGACCGGGGACCGGTGGCTGGCCGAGGACATCGCCCAGACCGCCCTGGCCCGGGCCTACGTGGCCTGGCGGCGAGTCAGCCGGGCCGACGACCCGGACGCATACCTGCGCCGCATCCTGGTCAACACGAGCCACCGCCGGTTCCGCAGGCGCCGGGTGACCGAGCAGCCCGGCGACCCGCCGGACACTCCGGTCGAGGGTCCCGCTGACCTGGTGGGCGAGCGGGCTGCCCTGCTGGCCGCCCTGCATCAGCTGCCGCCGCGGCAGCGCGCGGTGATCGTGCTGCGGTACTGGCAGGACCTGACCGACGCGCAGATCGCCGCCACCCTGGGCTGCTCGCCGGGCACGGTTCGCAGCCAGCTCTCCCGCGCCCTGGCCAAGCTCCGGGTCAGCCCGGCCCTCAGAGAAGGTGATGACCGATGACCGCGGCCGGGGAGCGGAAGCTGCGGCGGGCCCTGCACGACACGCTCCAGGCGCTGCCGCCGCCGCCGGCCCCGCTGGAGGCCATCATCCGGCGCGGAAGGCGCGCCCGGCTGCGGCGTGCGGGGGCGGCCGGGGGCGGCGTGGTCCTGGCGGGGGTCATCGCGCTGGCCGCCCTGACGGCGAACGGCAGCGCCCGGACGGCGGGCCCGGCCCCGGTTCCGCTCGGCCCGGTCGCCCCGGGCGGGGTCATCGCCCACGGTACGGCCGACGGGCACCAGTGGCGGCTCGCCGTGCAGGACATCGCCGACCCGGGCTACTCGTGCCTGCCCGCGATCACCATCAACGGGACCGACGCCGACCCGGTCTACCCCCGCCCGGATACCGGCGCCGTCGTGGCCCTGGGCCCCGCCCTGCCCGGGGTGGGCTTCGCGTTCGTCCAGCTCCCCACCGATATCACCGGGATCGTCGTCAACGGCGACGTGAGCGTTCCAGCGGTCACCGTGGCGGCTTGCGGGTTGCGGTACCATGTGGCGGGCTTCGCGTACTCGCTGGCCAGGCCGCTGCGGGTGACGGTGCCGAACCCGCCCCCGGGCTGGCCGCCGGTCTTCACGATGCCACTGGTCAGCACCCAGCCGCCCGGTCCGCACACGACCCCGGAGTCGGCCGGCCTGTGGATCAACACGAGCTCGGCGCTGGGCGAGACCGCCTCATACGACCTGGCCCTCGGAACCCTCCCGGATGGCCAGGACTGGGTCATAAAGCTGCAGTTCGGAACCGGCGGAGACTGTTACGAGCTGATCGGGTCGAGTTCGCTCGGCAGCGCCCAGATGGGCTACTGCGGCCCGGTCAGCACCCCGGACGGGCCGGAAACCATCACGGCCCTGCCGCTCGGCTTCCCCAAGCCCGGCACCGGCGCCACGGGCTATGCCGTCCAGGTGAGCCCGGGTACCGATCTGCTCCTGGCGACCCTGTCCAACGGCTCCGCCGAGCCGGCGGCGTTCTGCGTCGTGGACGGGCGGAAGTACGCGGCGTTCATCGTCCCCAGCCCGCTCCGGCTCGCGAAGCTGACCTGGTTCGACGCGCGGGGCCGGGCCATCGCCAGCACCACCGCGCTGCCGCGGTACGGATACGTCCAGTTCCGGCCCTGAGCCTTAAGCAGCGTCTATTCTCTGACTAAAGTCAGGGAATAGGGGTTGAAGACAGCGATGGCCGAGGTCGAGCGGCTCATGGCGGCCTCGGCGGTGCAGATCGACGTGTGCGACCCCCGGCACCCGGACGCCCGCCGGGCGGTCCAGGCCTACGTCGCCGAACTCACGCAGCGCTTCGAGGAGGGATTCGACCCGGCCATCGGCGTCTCCGCCACCGACGACGAGGTGTCCCCGCCCGCCGGATTGTTCCTGCTTGCCACCCTGCACTCCGAGCCGGTCGGGTGCGGGGTACTCAAGTTCCATCGGGACGCGTCGGCTCACATCAAGCGGATGTGGGTCTCCCCTGACGTCCGCGGGCTGGGCCTCGGGCGCCGGCTTCTGGGTGAACTGGAGGCCCAGGCCGCGGCCCATGGGGTCCGCACGCTACGGCTGGAGACCAACCGCGCCCTGAACGAGGCGATCAGTTTGTACCGGACGGCCGGCTACCGCGAGGTAACGGCGTTCAACGACGAGCCCTACGCCCATCATTGGTTCGAGAAGACGATCGGCGCATTACCAGAGACAGGTCTTGCCATCTGGTACCAGCGAGGCTGACGATGACAGTATGTCCGAGCTGCCATCGTGGGCACGCGACGCGCTCGCCGGGGTCTACGATCCCTGCTGCCAGGAGAAAGGCATCTCGGTCATCGACATGGGCCTGGTGCGTTCGGTCCAGGTCGAAGACGGGATCGCCAAGGTCGAGCTGCTGCTGACCTCGGGCTGGTGCCCCTTCGCGGCCACCGTGCTCACCCAGGTGAAGGAGCAGATCCTCGGCCAGCCCGGGATCCGCGACGCCGACGTCTCGATCGTCTGGGACGAGGCCTGGACCACCGACCGGCTGTCCGCGCGGGCCCGGAGCATCCTGCGCTTCTTGCCTCCGCCCTCGGCCGTACCGGACCGGGACGCCTACATCGCTGCCCACAGTCAGCCAAAGGAGCAAGCACGATGATCGACGATGCCTTCGTCTTCGACTGCGTGGCGCACGTCTTCAACTTCGACCCGAAGAACGCGTTCGGCCAGGCGGGCCTGCTGTTCGACAACCATCTGTACGCGTTCCACAATGCCCTGACCCCGGAGAGCGACCGGCACAAGCTGCCGCCCGAGGAGTTCCTGCGGGAGTGGACGCCTTCGGACATCCGCAAGATGGTGTACGAGGAGTCGGACACCGACATGCTGGTGGCCATGCCGCTGCCGCTGACCGACCTGTTCCGCGACGGCCTGTCACCCTGGGAAGCCTGCGCTGACCTGGCCAGCCGCGACCGGGACCGGACCGTCTTCTGGGGCTCGGTGAACCCGCTCGAGGGACGCAAGGCGCTGGACCTGATGGAACGCCAGGTCGGGGAGTTCGGCGCCCGCGCGTTCAAGTTCTACAACGTCCGCTACGACTACGGGAAGCCGTACCCGTGGCGGATGGACGACCCGAACATCGCGTTCCCGATCTTCGAGAAGGCCCAGGAACTGGGCGTGAACCTGATCGGCGTGCACAAAGGGGTACCGCTCGGCCCGCAGCCGATCGAGCACACGCAGACCTGGGACATGGACGGGGCCGCGGCCAACTTCCCCGACATCAACTTCGTCATCTTCCACGTCGGGCTGCCGTTCCTCGACGAGACCTGCTGGCAGCTCATCCGGTACCCGAACCTGTACGCCTCGATCGCGGCCACGATCAACTTCCTGGTCCGGGCGCCCCGGATGTTCGCCGAGATCCTCGGCAAGCTGCTGTTCTGGTGCGGTGAGGACAAGATCATCTACGGCTCCGAGGCGCCGCTGTTCCACCCTCAGTGGGCGCTGCGCGCGTTCATGGACTTCCAGATCCCCGAGGACCTCTGCGCCGGGTATGGTTACCCGCAGCTCACCGACCAGGCCAAGCGCAAGATCCTCGGCGAGAACCTGCTGCGGCTGCACGGCATCGACCTGGCCGAGGCCAAGGCCCGGGTCGGCACCGCGAGCTACTGAGGTTGAAGGACCGGGGTCTGTGGCGCTGGGGCCGGTCTTCGGGGCGTGAGAGCCCAGGAGCAGGCGGTTTCCGGCGATCATCCGGGAAGATCCGGCCGGGATCCGTGTTCCCGCCCTCCCATACCCGGCAAACCGGGCATACCGCCCGCAGCTCCCGCCTCCCGCGCCGTCCCGGAACCAACGGGTGACACTGTAATGTCTCTGCGGGGTCTCTGCGGGGTCAGGGTGCCACGCGTCCCGGATACTGGCACCCGCAATTGGGGTGCATGTGCCCTGGCCCCGCCCTGCGCAACGCCAGCAAACACCCCGCGCCCCGGGGCTGTTCCATGATCGTGGCCAGAAACGGCCGAATACGGACCAAAACTGGCCACGATCATGATCGGCGCCCGAAATGTCTCAATGTGAGATTTAGGCATAATGGGACATAACCGGATCTCATCGCACGGCAGGCCGGCCGCGGGCGCTGCATACTCCACGACCGGCCGTGCCGGGACGCACGGCGGGCTGAGGAGACCAGATCCGCCTGGGCGGACCGCTCTCCGCCAGGCCCTGGGGAGCGGCCGGACTCCGGGCCGCCTTAGATGATCACAAGTTCACCGTGGCTTCGATGGTCAGCCGACGGCTAGGCCGTTGTTTCCAGAGTTGGCAGGGTTCCCTCTACGGGGCAGGATGCCAGACGAGCAGCGCGGGCGACCAATGAGGTGGAGCGGCCCCGGGCCATTGCGCTCACTCCCCGGCCGCATCCCAACCGCGCGGCAGGTCGCGCGGGCGCGGGCCGCACCGCCCCAGACCCCGGTCCGTCAACCTAGCCGCGAACGCCAGCCTCGTCATTTGCCCTGCAAGCCAAGGTGCTGCCACATTTAACCTGGTACATCTTGACAAGGCCAGATAAATTTCACAATATCATCTCAGTGCGGCAGGCGGCTTAGTGATCTTGGTTTAGCCCGATCTCGGGGTAGGATCCGGAGCCGTCCGCGGCGCGGCAGTCAAGGGAGTGGCTGTAACGGAGAATTGTCCGGACACTCGGCAGGCAAAGGGGAGGGCCTAGGAGTGGGTGGAGAGATTTTAGGGTAATTGTGTCGTGGTAATTGTGACCCCGGGGCTCCGGGCACAGGCCGCACAACATACCTCACGAGCATGTTAACCAGCTCAGGGCATCAGAGATCAGCGACGTCTGCCTCGATCCGAGCCATGAAGCGCAGGCCAGCTGATTGCCCGCTATAGCGCGATTGATAATGCAGACCAGAAACTCCGGGATTCAACTAGTAAAGGCAGAATGACCGGATGCACTGCCCGGACAAGGTGAAATTCTGGTGACCGTGACGGTCACCGGCAGATTCTCCGGCCGAGATACCTCGGGCGAGTCGCTTTGTCGTCTGTATACAAGCACTATCAACCATAAGGCCTGCGCAGGCTTTCATGCGTCACATGGGCCTTCGCGGGTCTTCACGGATCTGCATGGGTCTTCGCGGATCTTCGCGGATCTTCATGGGTCTTCGCGGATCTTCATGGGGCAAACGGCTTCAAGTACCAGACAGGAGGGTGTGGAGCGGTGGCGACGCACGCCTGGCCGTACGCGGTCAGCCGAGATGAGCGATCCGGTTATCAAGCCGTCGTAGTGCCCGAGTTCCTGGCGGACGCGGGACAGGCCTACGTGCTCGAGTACGCCAGCAAGGGGCAGGCCGGCCAGCCAGACACCGTGACGGTGCGTGAGATACGGGGCGCGGTGACCGAACCCCTGTCGCTCGCGTACCGCGTGACAGAAAGGCGCGACGAACCCGATGCCCGCGGTGGGCCGAAGGACCGGGCGGGCCGCACCAGGCGGGTCTTCGAGGGGCTGGTCCTGCAGGTGCACGCCGACAAAGTGGCGTCGCTGGGCCTCACCATGGCGGACCTCGACGCGGTCGCCGGCATTACCGCCGCGGCCTTCGGCAAGCCGCGGGCGGGCGGAGCACCCATCGACGCCGAACCCTCGGCCGCGATCTGCGTCGGTGACGCGGCCGAGGACGCGCGGCTCCTGGACCTGCGGATGGCCAAGCCGTGGGTGGTGCCGGGCAGCAGCGGCGGGGGCGGAGGGAGCCTGGGGGCACGGCCGGGAGGCCAAGGGGGCCAAGGGGGCCAAGGGGGCCAAGGGGGCCAAGGGGGCCAAGGGGGCCAGGTCGCGGCCGCGCTCCCCTGGTGGCCGGACAGCCGACGATCCGGGCCCGCCCACGCCCGTCCCGGGCGCAGCGGCCTGATCGTCGCGGCCGCCGTCGTCTGCACCCTGGCCGCGCTGCTGGTGTGGTACCTCACCAGGCTCATGGCCCAGTCCCATGATTCGGCCAGCCTGGCCGCCCTGGCCCTGCAGTGGGCGAAGATCAGGCCCTAGTCTCGTGATCGGCCAGCCCGGCGGGCAGCAGCTCGGGCGGGAAGTTCTGGTAGGCGACCGGCACCAGCCAGCGGCGGATCGCCGCCGTGCCGACCGAGGTGTAGGCCGGCACGGTGGTGGCCGGCCATGGCCCGCCGTGGTGCTGGGCCGGGACGACGGCCACGCCGGTCGGCCAGCCATTGAACACGATCCGGCCGGCCACCTGCTCCAGGACCGCGGCCACCTGGCGGGCCAGTTCCAGGTCGTCGATCGAACCCTCGTCTGCGTGCACCGTGCCGACCAGGTGGCCGGCCAGCGCGGCGAGCACCGGCAGCAGGTCCGCGACCGACGGATAGGTGATGACCAGCCCGGCCGGGCCGAACCGCTCACGGGATAGCGCAGCCAGGTCGGCGGCGAACTCCTTCAGGGTGAGCTGGAACACCCGTGGGGTGGCGCCCCACGGTCCCGGCCCCGGCTGGCCCGCGGCCAGCTCCGTGAGGCCCGGGTGATCCGCGGCCTCGGCTACCGCGTCCTCGTAGCCGGCGAAGATCCGGCCGGACAGCATCGGCCCACCGGCCGAGGCGCTGACCGCCTCGGCGATGGCGGACAGCAGCCCCACGTCCTCGGGGACGAAGAGCAGGCCGGGATTGGTGCAGAACTGGCCGGTGCCCAGGGTCAGCGACGTGACGTATCCGCTGGCGACCGCGGCAGGCCTACTGAACGCGGCCCCGGGCAGCACCACACACGGGTTGACCGAGCCGAGCTCTCCGTAGAACGGGATCGGGACCGGACGCTCCGCGCAGATCCTGGCCAGAGCCAGGCCGCCGGCGGTGGACCCGGTGAATCCGGCCGCGGCGATGTCCGGGTGCCGGAGCAGCCGCAGCCCCGCCTGCACCCCGTGTACCAGGCCGAACGTCCCGGCGGGCGCTCCGGCTGAGGCCAGCGCCGCTTTGACCACCTCGGCGGTGACGTCGGAGGTGACCGGATGACCCTCGTGCGCCTTGACCACGACCGGGCAGCCCGCGGCCAGCGCGGAGGCGGTGTCGCCGCCCGCCACCGAGAACGCGAACGGGAAGTTGGACGCTGCGAACACGGCCACCGGCCCCACCGGCCGGGTGATCCGCCGCACGTCGGGGACGACACCCTCGGCTCGGGTCACGACCGCGTCCCGGTAGCCGCCGTCACGCAGCAGGTCTGCGAACATTCGCAGCTGGGCGGTGGTGCGGGCCACCTCACCGGTGAGCCGTTCGCCGCCGAGCGCGGTCTCGGTGTCGGCGATCACGGCCAGTTCGCCGGCCCGGTCGTCCAGCGCCCCGGCCACGGCCTCCAGCGCCTCCGCCCGCTTGGCCAGCGCGGTCCCGGCGCCCCAGGCGGGGGCCGCGGCCAGCGCCGAGGCCACGATCTCGTCGAGGCCGGCGTCGGTGGTCTCGGCGACCGGCTCCCCCACCGGCTCTCCGGTGCGCGGGTCAAACCCCTGGATCATTAGGTCACCCTACTTCGGGTCGGGCTCCGGGTTCTGGCCGCGCCTGGCCAGGAAGTCGAAGTCGCAGCCTTCGTTGGCCTGCGTGATGTGCTCGCTGAACAGGGCGCCGTAGCCGCGCTCGAACTTCGGCGCGGGGGGTTGCCATTGCTCGCGTCGTCGAGCTAGGGCCCGTTCGGGCACATTCAAGGACAGCTCGCGGGCGGCGGCGTCCAGCGTGATGAGGTCTCCAGCCTCGACGAGAGCCAGCGGACCACCGACGAACGACTCAGGAGCAACGTGCAGCACGCACGCCCCGTAGCTGGTACCGCTCATCCGTGCGTCGGAGATCCGCACCATGTCGCGGACACCCTGGGCGAGCAGGTAGTCGGGGATGGGCAGCATGCCGTACTCGGGCATGCCGGGGCCGCCCTTCGGTCCGGCGTTGCGCAGCACCAGCACCGAGTCGGGGGTGATCTTCAGGGCCGGATCGTTGATCCGCTCCTGCATCTGGTGGTAGTCGTCGAAGACGACGGCGGGGCCGGTGTGCTTGAGCAGGCGCGGTTCGGCCGCGATGTGCTTGATGACCGCGCCGTCGGGCGCGAGGTTCCCGCGCAGCACCGCGACTCCGCCCTCGGCGGCCAGCGGGGTGTCAGGGCTCCGGATGACATCATCGTTGTAGACGGGTGCTTCGGTTATTTTCTGGCCGAACGGGCCGTCGTTCACCGTGGCCCGGTCCAGGTGCAGCGCCCCGGGGACCTTCGCCAGCTGGCCGAGCAGCGCCGGCAGGCCGCCGGCGTAGTAGAAGTCCTCCATCAGGTACTTCCCGCTCGGCCGGATGTTCGCCAGCCAGGGCACCCGGCGGGAGATCGCGTCGAAGTCGTCCAGGGTCAGGTCCACGCCGGCCCGGCCGGCCATCGCGATCAGGTGGATGAAGGCGTTGGCGGAGCCGCCCAGCGTGAGCACGGTGGCCACCGCGTCCTCGAAGGCCTCGCGGGTCAGGATCTTGTCCGGGGTCAGGTCTTCCCAGACCATGGCCACGATGCGCCGGCCGGTGGCCGCCGCCATCCGGTAGTGCGCGGAGTCCACCGCGGGGATGGAGGCCATCCCGGTCAGCGTCATGCCGAGGGCCTCGGCGGCCGAGGTCATGGTCGAGGCGGTGCCCATGGTCATGCAGTGGCCCGGCGACCGGGCGATGCCGCACTCCAGGTCGGCCAGCTCGCAGTCGCCGACCAGCCCGGCGCGCGCGTCGTCCCAGAACTTCCACACGTCGGTACCGCTGCCCACGGCTTGGCCGCGGAAGTTGCCGCGCAGCATCGGGCCCGCGGTCAGGTAGATGGCCGGGACGTTGGCGCTGGCCGCGCCCATGAGCAGCGCGGGCGTGGTCTTGTCGCAGCCGCCCATCAGCACCGCGCCGTCGGCCGGGTAGGAGCGCAGCAGTTCCTCGGTCTCCATGGCCAGGAGGTTCCGGTACATCATCGGGGTCGGCTTCTGGAAGGTCTCGCTGAGGGTGGCGACCGGCATCTCGACCGGGAAGCCGCCGGCCTCCAGGACGCCCCGTTTGACCTGCTCGGCGCGCTGCCGCAGGTGCATGTGGCAGGGGTTCAGGTCCGACCAGGTGTTGAGGATGAGGATGAGCGGCTTGCCCAGGTGCTCCTCGGCCTCGACGCCGAGCTGGCGCATCCTCGAGCGGTGGCCGAACGCCCGCAGCCCGGAGGTCCGCTCGCCGCCGAACCAGCGGAAGCTGCGCAGCTCCTCGGGCCGCTTCACCGCAGGCCCCAGCCGTCGAGGATGCCGGAGATCTCCGCTTTGACGTCCGCCGGGAGGGGGCGGCTGGGCGGGCGGACGTCGGCCCGGCATAGGCCCAGCTGGGCCAGGGCCTCCTTGACCACGCTCACGTTGTCGGCGCTCCCGTCGGCCAGCCGCAGCTCCTCGAACCGGCGGGCGGCTTCCCAGGCCTGCATGACCTTTTCGAAGTCGCCTTCGCGCAGGGCGGCTAGCATGCCAAGGGCCAGGGCGGGGTGGACGTTGGCCAAGCCGGAGGTGAAGCCGTGCGCGCCGACCGCGTAGAACGCGGGTGCGGTCAGCTCGGCCGCGCCGGCCAGCCAGGTGAACCGGTCCAGACCGGCATCCCGGGCCACGGCCGCGAACCTGGTCGCGTCGCGGACGCCGTACTTGACGCCGATGACGTTCGGTGCCCGGTCGGCGAGCGCGGCGATCTGCGCACCCGTGCGGCGCTCGTCCCTGATGTAGAGCAGGACGCCCAGGTCGGGGACCGCGTTCGCGATCGCGGCGTGGTAGTCGATCCAGCCTTCGGCCGAAACGTACGGGTGCACCGGCTGGTGGATCATGATCATCCGGGCCTGGTGATCCCGAGCGTGCCGGGCGGCCTCGACCGCGGTCGCGATGTCGTGGCCGACACCGGCCAGGATCTCGGCGCCGTGCTCACCGCCAGCGTTAGCGGCCTTGGCCGCGGTCTCGAGCGCCTGCCGGGCCTCGGCCTGGCTGAGGGCGTAGAACTCACCGGTGTTGCCGTTCGGGGTGATGACCGAGATGCCGTTGTCGATCAGCCTGTTGATCAACGTTCCGTACGCATCCCAGTCGGGGTTTCCGTCTCCCTGGTACGGCGTCACAGGGACGACCACCGCCGTGGCGAGGGCGCGACGCAGGATGTCGGTGCTGGCCTGTGTCAGGCTCATCCGTGGTTCTCCTGATGTGGTTCTGCTGTTGCGGCAGGGAGATTGCGATGGACGAAGGCGGTGATGTGTTCATGGAGGAAGCGCGCGGCCCGTTTCGGGTCGCCGACCTCGGCGGCGGCCAGGACACCGCGGTGCTCGGCGGCCTCGCGCTCCCAGCTCGGGGTACTCGGCGGGGATTTCGGGGTACTCGGGGGGGATGTCGCCGGGTCGTGCCGCCAGGCAGCCGCGCTGACCAGGGCGGTCTGATCGCGCAGGTCGTCCAGCATGCGGACCAGCAGCGGGTTGCCGCATCCGGCGTACAGCTCGTGGTGGAAGTCGCGGTTGGCTAGGCTGCGCTCGGCCTGGCCGACGCAAGCGTCGGCCCGCTCCAGGGCGTCGCGCGCCTTCGTCCAGTCGTATCTTGCGGTGACCGCGCGGCCCAGGGCCTCGGGCTCGAGCAGCAGGCGCAGGTCGTAGATATGCCGGGCCTGCTCGTCGTCGACGACCCGGACTACGGCTCCCCGGTACGGATGCATCGTGACCAGGCCCGCGCCGGCCAGGGTCTTGAGCGCCTCGCGGACCGGGGTTTTGGACACGCCGAGCACCGTGGCCAGGTCGGTCTCGATCAGCGGGCGCCCCGGCTTGAGCTCGCCGGCCAGAATGGCGTACTTGATCGCCTCGAGCACGGCCACCGTCCGGGACGGCAGCGCACCCGCGGCCCCGGTCAGGAACGCCGACTGCGGCGTAGCGTCCGAAATCATGTATCGCATCTCATATATGACCGAGTTCTGACCCTACGCTGGGGCCGCGCGGGTGTCAAACCTCAGGCCGGGTGTCTGACGGCACTTGCGGCACAGTCACGGTCGGCAGAGGCGACGATCGACAAGCTCACCCGCGAGCTGCAAGAAGCGTTCAAAGGCTGACAAGCCGCGCACGCTGAGGTTCAGGGAATGTCGGCGGCAGGTGCTGGAATGGCGGCATGGAGACGTTCACCATGGTCCCGCGGGGGCCGTTCTCGCTCGCGTCCAGCATTCGCTTCCTCGAGGGCTTCACGCCCGCGGCGTACGCCCCGGCCGGGGATGCGGTCCTGGAGCTGGCATTCCCCGTGGAGGGCAGCTGGGAAACGGCCGGCGTCCGGGTGCGGCAGGACGGCGGGGAGGTGACGGCCGAGATCGTGAGCCCGCGGACGTCAGGCCCGGAGCTGGCCACGGCCGTGCGGGCGCAGGTCGAGCGGATCCTCTCGCTTGACGTGGACGGCTCGGGCTTCCCTGCGGTCGGCTCGCGTGATCCGGTGGTGGCGGGACTGCAGCGGCGCTACCCGGGGCTGCGGCCGGCCGGGTTCTGGTCGCCGTACGAGGCCGCGGCCTGGACCATCATCGGGCACCGGATCCGGATCAGCCAGGCCGCCGCGATCAAGGCCCGGATGGCCGGGCAGCTTGGCGAGCCGGTCACCTTCGGCGGCCGGGTGGTGCACGCCTTCCCCGCCCCGGCCCGGCTGGCCTCGCTCGAGTCGTTCCCGGGGCTGGCCGGGCGCAAGCCGGAGTGGCTGCGGTCGGTGGCCATGGCCGCGCTGGACGGCCAGCTCGACGCGGCCCGGCTGCGCGGCATGCCGCGTGAGACCGCGCTGAAGGAGCTGAAGACCCTGCCCGGCATCGGGGACTTCTCCGCCGGGCTGATCCTGCTGCGAGGGGCGGGCGACCCGGATGCGGTGGCCTACCACGAGCCGCGGCTGGCCCTCGCGGTCGCGGACGCTTACGGGCTGCCCGGGCCGGCCACCACCGGGCAGCTGACCGAGATCAGCGAGAACTGGCGGCCGTACCGGACCTGGGTCACCCTGCTGCTGCGGACCCCGCAGGAAATCCCGGCGGCCGGAGCGTTACGCTGGGGTCAGCACGTGGTTGCGCCTAGGGTTCCGCTGGCCGTCCGTTCCTGCTGCGACCACAATCAGGACGGCCGGGCCTGGACCGAGCGGCGCCGCGACCCGGATTCGCAAGCCCGGGGAACACCTGACGGGATAGAAGCCCTGAGGGCTCCTGTTCAGCCTGCCAGAGGAGCCCCGTTGGACCCGTCGACCACCCTCTCGTTCACCGTCACCCTCGCGGTGCTGGCCGCCGCGGTCACGCATGCCACCTGGAACGCGATCGCGCACGGCATCAAGGACCAGACGCTCGCCTTCGCGCTGATCGGCGTGGGCGGCGTCGCGGTGTCGATCCCGCTCGTCATCGTGGCCGCCGTGCCACGGTCATCCGCCTGGCCTTACCTGCTGGCGTCGGTGGCGATTCACGTGTTCTACAACCTGCTGCTCATGCAGTGCTACCGGCTCGGTGAGTTCAGCCAGGTCTACCCGCTGGCCCGCGGCATGTCCCCGCTGGTGGTGACGATCCTGGCCGCGGTGTTCGTGCACGAGCACCTGGCGATCCCCCAGATCGGCGGGGTGGCCGTCGTCTCGGCTGGGCTGGCCTTCCTCGTGTTCGCGGGCCGCAGACCTGGCCGGGGGGCCTTCCTGGCCGCCGTGGGCACCGGGCTGACGATCGCGGCCTACACCACGGTGGACGGCGTCGGGGTGCGGGCGTCCGCCAGCGCGGTCGGCTACATCGGCTGGCTGATGGTGCTGGAGAGCCTGTGCGTGCCGCTGTTCGCGGCGGTCCGGCGGCGCGACGTGCTGCTGAAGCAGCCGCGGCGCATTCTGCTGTCCGGCCTGGCCGCCGGGGCGCTGAGCGTGCTCGCCTACGGCCTGGTGCTGTGGGCGCAGACCCGGGGAGCGCTGGCGCCGATCGCCGCACTGCGGGAGACCAGCGTGATCTTCGGCGCGATCATCGGCACGCTGGTCTTCCGCGAGCCGTTCGGCCGGGCCCGGATCATCGCGGCCGTCCTGGTCGTGGCGGGCATCGTGCTGCTCAACATGGCCTAGTGTCCCGGTCCGGAGATGCGTGAGCAGTAGCGGCAGATGCGGTCGATGATCTGGTCGGCGGTCTTGGTCCACTTGAAGGGCCGGGCGCTGGCATTCCAGATCTTGATCCACTCCTCCAGTGCCGTGGTGAGCTCGTCGAGCGAGCAGAACACGCCGCGGTCCAGGCAGCGGCGCTGCAATTCGGCGAACCACCGCTCGACCTGGCTGATCCAGGAGGAGTAGGCCGGGGTGAAGTGCAGCTGGACACGGGGATGGGCCAGCAGCCATTTCTGGACCGCCGGTGCCTTGTGCGCGGACAGGTTGTCGCAGATCACGTGGATGGCCAGGCCCGGCTCGGTCTGCCGGTCGATCTGGTCCAGGAAGTCCCGGAAGTCCACGGCCCGGTGCTGGGCGGTCAGCTTGCCGATCACCTTGCCGGTGGCGGTGTTCAGCGCGGCGAACAGGTCGATGGTGCCGTGCCGGACGTAATCGAAGCTGCGCCGCCCGGGCGTCCCGGGGATCATCGGCAGCACCGGCGCGGTCCGCTGCAGAGCCTGGATCTGCGGCTTCTCATCGACCGCGAAGACCACCGCGTTGGCCGGCGGCGCCAGGTACAGCCCGATCACGTCCCGGATCTTGTCGATCAGCAGCGGGTCCGGGGAGATCTTGGCGTCCTCCGTGCGCCAGGGGCTGCAGCCCGAACGCCCGCCAGATGCGGTGCACGGATGTCGGCGAGATCCCCACCCGCCGGGCCAGCTCCCGCTTGGACCAGTGCGTGGCGCCTTCGGGGACCTCTTCCAGCGTGCGCACCACCACCTCCTCTACCTGGGCGTCGCTGATGGTGCGCGGCACGCCCGGCCGGGGCTCATCGCTCAGCCCGTCCAGCCGCCGGGCCAGGAACCGGGCCCGCCACTTGATCACCGTGACCCGGCTGATGCCCAGCCGCGCCGCGACCGCGGTATTGCTGCGGCCCTCGGCGCTGGCCAGCACGATCCGCGCCCGCAGCGCCAGCCCCTGCGCGGTCTTGCGGCGCGTGGCCCATCCTTGCAGCGTCCGCCGCTCGGCATCAGACAGCACCAGCGGCTCCAGCTTGTTATCACCCATGCCACCAGCAGACCGCGGACCAGGAGCTTCGTCACCAGCTACCTGGACTCTGAGACGGAACACGCCTCATGTGGTGATAAGGAAACTCAAGACCGGAACACTAGGTGGCCCGAAGAGGCGGCGAGCCGGTCCCGGCGCGAAGCGGCAGGGCATGGTTGCGCAGAGAAATCTGTCGTTGCTGCCGCGCTGATCCGCACGGTACGTTCTGAAGATGAAGGCGGAGGTCGACGCGCTTCAGCTGATATCAGGGAGGGATCAAGGGGCCGCTCGCAGGCTCGCATTCACGCTACCTGAGTCGAAATTCCAGCCGCCCGAGGTCCGGCCGGGCATTGTCCTGCGGGCCGCCCTGGTCGAGCGGCTGACCGCTACCGCGGTGCCGGTCATCACCGTGGCGGCCCCGCTCGGCTACGGCAAGACGACGCTGATGGCGCAATGGGCCAGGCGGACCGGGTCGCGGGTGGCGTGGCTGTCTTGCGACGACGGAGACAACGATCCCGTCGTGCTGCTGAGTTCGCTGGCGCTGGCGCTGGACCGGATCGGCCCGGTCGATCCCGCGGTGCTCTCCGCACTGGCCTCCTCGGGCGCCGATATCACCATGGTGCCCCGGTTCATGTCGGCGGTCGCCTCGGTACAGCCGCCGGTGACTGTGGTGCTCGACCAAGCCGAGGCGGTGACGAACAGGCAGTGCCTGACCACGATCGCCGAGTTCGCCCTGCGGCTGCCGCCTGGCTGGCAGCTCGCGCTGGCCTCACGGGCCGTTGTGCCACTGCCGACGGCGCGGCTGCGCGCTCAGGGCGGGCTACTCGAGGTCACCGCGGACGACCTGGCCATGGGACCGGCGGAAGCCCGCTCTTTGCTGAAAGGGGCAGGGGTCGAGGCCAGTGAGGCGGTCCTCGGGGATCTCCTGCAGCGGACGGAGGGATGGCCGGCCGGGTTGTACATCGCCGCACTGGCCATCAAGTCCGGCTCCCAGCCGAGCGAGGCCGGCTTCACGTTCACCGGCGACGACGTCTACATGGGCGACTACCTGCGTTCGGAACTCCTCGAGCGGATCTCGGGTGCGGAAGCGTCGTTCCTGACTCGAACGTCGGTCCTGAACCGGATGTGCGGACCACTGTGCGACGCGATCTTGGGAGAGCAGGGTTCCGGGGCCGTCCTGGAACGGATGGAGGCCAGGAACCTGCTGGTGGTCCCGCTCGACCGGCGCCGCGAGTGGTACCGGTACCACCACCTGCTCCGGGATCTGCTCCGGTCAGAACTGCGGCGCCGAGAACCCGATCTGATCCAGGATCTCCATTTCCGGGCGGCTGCCTGGTTCGAGGCGAACGCCATGCCGGAGACTGCGATCGACCACGCCCGAGCGGCAGGAGACTACGACCGGGTAGCCCGGCTGATCCTGGAGCTGCAACAACCCGTCTGGGGCAGCGGACGGGTCGAGACGGTGGTGCGCTGGATCGAATGGATCAGGGATGTCACCTCAGCGGAGTACTACGGGGCGATCGCCGCGCACGGCTCGCTGATCTTCGCGCTCCTCGGCCAGCCGGCCGACGCTGAGCGCTGGGCTGCAGCCGCGGAGCGCGCGATCCCCGCGGGGGTCCTTCCAGATGGCAGCACCATGGAGGCCACCCTCGCCTACCTGCGCGCGAACTTGTGCCGTAATGGCATCGGCGAAATGCGGCGGGACGCGCGGGCCGCCTGGGAGGGGCTGAGCCCGGCCAGTCCGTACCGGGCGACCATGCTGTACACCGAGGGCATCTCCTACCTGCTGGAGGATGACCTCGCCCGAGCCGGGCCCATCCTCGCCCGCGCGCTCGATCTCGCGACCCGGTCCAGCAGCTTGCCCCTGGTCGGCCTGATCCTCGCCCAGCAGTGCGGCGCGGCGGCCGAACGCAACGACTGGTCCGAGGTCGCGACGCTCGCGCAGCGGGCAGCCGCCATCGTCGATGACGGTCACCTCGGCGACTACTGGACCAGCGCCCTGGTCTACGCCTGGGCTAGCCGCGCCGCGGCTCACGAGGGCGACGACGCCCGGGCACGGCTCTACCTCGGGCTGGCGACCCGGCTCCGGCCCCTGCTCACTTACGCCCTGCCCGTAGTGTCAGTCCAGGCCCTCCTCGAGATGACCCGCTCCTACATCACGCTCGCCGACCCCGGGGGCGCCGCGGCGGCTCTGGCTCAAGTCCACGACATCCTCCGCCAACGGCCGGACCTCGGCATCCTCCACGAGATAGCCGACCGGCTGCAGGCGAGTCTGGCCACCACCGACGCCCACGGCGCCTCGTCGCTCACCGCAGCCGAGCTGCGGCTCCTGCCGCTGCTGTCCACGCACCTGTCGTACCAGGAAATCGGCGAACAACTGCACGTCTCCAAGAACACGATCAAGACACAGGCGTACTCCGCGTACCGGAAGCTTGGCGTCTCAACGCGCAGCGAAGCGGTCGACCGCACGCGTGAACTCGGCCTGGACGCCCGATAGCCAGAACGGTCCCGAGCCCAGGCCGCAGCTTTCAGAAGATGGCGATGGGGTTGACGGGCGAGCCTGTCCCCGCCGGAAGGCGGAGGGGCGCGATAACGCAGAGAAATGACCAGCGGTTCAGCTCCTCGCATACAGCGACGAGGTCATCGAGCTGCAGCCAGTCCAGGAGATGCACCCCCATCGCGTGGATGGCGAGCACGTGCACGGGAAAGCCGACGCCCTCAGCCGCGCTCGGGGCCGTGTCGTTGTTGCCGTCGCTGCCGAGTACCGCGATCCGCCGTTCCGCGAGGAGTTCCAGGGCCGCTGGATGCAACCCGGCGCGCGCAGCGGCCGAATCCCAGGGCCCGACCGCTCTGCGGCGGCTGCGGTGACCGACCCTGACGAACAGCAGATCGCCCTGCTCGATGCGGACCTCCTGCGCCGCCTCCGCGTTGATCAGGTCACCGGCGGTTACGTGATCACCCGGCTCCAGCCAGGGCGCCTGTCGCACTCGCGGGATGTCGAGCAGCAGGCCGCGGCCGACGATCCCGTCGCTGGCCACCTCGATGGACAGCTCCGTTGCCCCCGTCGCGGTGACGGCGTGTGCGTCTACGCCGTTGTAGAGGGTCCCGTCGAAGATCACGTGACACAGGGCGTCGATGTGGCTGTCGGCATTGCCGTGGATGTTCATGGCCACCCGGTCCATGGCGAACGAGAGTCCGGACGCCGGAACCGGATCGATCCCCGGCTGAACCATCTGGCGCACCGCGGGATCGGGGTTGTCGAGAGCCACCTCGCTGTCGATCGGCACCGCCAGCGATATAGCGCGACCACGCCGGACGCCACCGGCCGCCGCCGTCACCTGCGCGGGCGCGATGTTGTTCAGGGCTCCCCGCCGGTCGGCCGGCTCGCGCCGGGACAGGTACTTCACCCGGTCGTAAAGTGCCCGGAACTGCGCCGCGCTCAGGTCGTGGTCGCTCATCCCCCCAGCGTGACGCACGAGGACCGCGCCGTCATCCTCTGTCCGGGGTGAGAACATGATGCCTCGAAGGACGGTCGGAGACGGCGCGGCCGCTGGCTGTGGCGGTCAGGTCAGGCTGCTCACCTGGTGCACGTCACCGCATGGCACGCCGAGCGCGGCGTGGTGCTTGCGGATGGCGTCCTCGTCGGGCTGGTCGGTGATCCGCGCGCCCGGCTCAGGCGGCTGCGGCGACCGTCTGACGGCGAGTGGACAGGACCCGGTACGCAAGCACCGCGCTGGCCGCGGCGAACAGGGCAGCGCCCACGGCGATCAGGGCGATCTGCCAGCCGGGCATGCCACCCACCACGACAATTCGGGTCACGGTCACGGCTGCGGACGACGGAACGGTACTCAATCCGGCGGACGCCGGGACGGAACCCATTCCGCCGGGCGGCGGGATGATCCGGGCGAACGCGGCGGGCGCGGCCGCGGCCAGGCCGAGCCAGGCGCAAGCCAGCCCGGCCAGGAGGGCGAGGGAACGGCGGATGTGGCGGATCGGGTTCATGATAATCTCCCTTGGGCTCCGGTCTATTTCCACCACCGTAAAACGGCCAGGTCAGCCGGTTAATCGGGAGAAATGCCCGGCTTGGCGGGGGCAGGGTACCCGCTTTGGCCGCGGGAATGCCTAGGTTGGGACCTCGATGCCCATCCGGGCCGCCTCGCGGGCCGCGGCCGTCCGGGACGACACGCCAATCTTGGCCAGGACCGCGGAAACGTGGTGGTGGACGGTGCGTTCGGAGATGAACAGCCGCCGGGAGATCTCCCGGTCCGGCAGGCCTTCGGACAGCAGCGCCAGGACCTCTCGCTCGCGGGCCGTCAGCCCGGACGGGGCGGCCCGCGTGGCCGGCCGGGGTCCGCGCGGGATGGCCCTGATCCCCAGCGTTTTCATCCGGCGCCGGGCCGCGGCGGCCGTGGCCTGAGCGCCCAGCTCGTCGAGGGCAGCCAGGGCCTTCCGGAGCGTGGCCTCGTCCTGGGACCCGAGCCGCGCCAAGGCGGCGTCGTAGGGCCGGCCCAGCCGTTCCCAGGCCGCCGCAGCGTCTTCCCAATTACCGGCCGCCTCGAGCGCGACTGGTTCCGGCAGCTCGGCGGCCACGCCGGACGCCTGCTCGAGCCGGGATAGCCAGGTGGCCACCGATCCGAGCAGCCACGGATCGGTGCGCCCGAGCCCGCACTCGTAGCCCTCTCGTGCTTCCGCGGCCGCGAGGTCAGGCTGGCCCGATATCCATCTCAGCTCGGCCCGCGCCGCCCGCACCGCCACGATCCACAGCGGCTCGCCGAGCCGCTGGGCCGCAGCGAGCGCCTCGTCGAGCAGCTCCCACGCTCCGGCTTCGCCGCGGCGGCCGCGGATGCTGCCCAGGACCCGCAGCGGGTTCAGCCGGTTGACCGGCGAGATGTCCTGGCGTCCCAGCGCCTCAGCGCTGATCTCCGCCGCCTCACCCCACCGTCCCAGCAGCCCGAGCGTGGCCGCCCGCCAGCCCTGCAGGCACACGCTGTACACGCCGAGCTCGCGTTGCTCGCAGTAGGCCATGCCCTCGGCGTAGTAGCGCTCGGCCTCGGCGAACATGTTCAGCCGTGACGCGGCTTCCTGCAGGTTGGTGTACGCGTGGCCTGCCGCTGCGTGCAGGTCCTCGTCCAGCGCGATCCCCAGCGCCTGCTCGACCGACTCCCTGCCGTCGCAACCACGTTCTACCAGGGTCATCCCGTGCATATTCAGGGCATAGCTCACCGCGCCTGGCTCGTGCAGAAGTTCGCCAAGCACCTGCGCCTTCGCGAGCAACTCAAGGCCTTCATCAATCCGGCCCTCTGCGCCGTAGAGCGCTCCAAGGCCGGCGTAGGCCCAGGCCAGCTCACGGCCGGGCGGCAGGGCGGCGAGGATGCGGACCGCCTCCTCCGCGGCCCGGATTTGTTCCTCCCCGCGGCAGAGCCGCCACAGCGCCCGGCAGAGCAGGCGCAGATCCTCCCCCACACTCAGGTCATCTCCAAGCTGACGCCGCAGCTCCAGCGCGGCGCGCAGCGCACTTTCCGTCTCCTCCCAGCGGTCCAGCAGCGCATACTCCCCCGCCACGCCCTCCTGCAGGGCCGCCAGCCCCGGCCGGTCGAGCTTGTTGGCGAACCGCAGCGCCCGCTCGTACTGGGCCGCGGCCTCGCGGTGAGCGCCCAGCGCGGCCGAACGCCGGGCCGCCTCCGGCGCGTGCCGCAGGACCGCCTTCTCGTTCCCGGCGCCCTCGGCATGGTGCGCGAGCAGAGCCGGATCGGCGTCGCCGCGTTCCTCCAGCGCGGCCAGCAGGCGCACGTGCAGCTCGGTCTGCCGGTAGGGCGGGATGCCCGCTTCCACCGCCATCCGGACCAGCTCGTGCCGGAACCGCACCCCGTTCCCGTCGGCCACGAGGATCCCGCTCGCCAGGCACTCGTCGACCGACGGGTCCTCCGGGACCGAGGACAGCAGGGACAGGTCCACCCGCGCGCCGATCACCGCCGCGACCTCCACCGCCCGGCGCGTGCCGGTGCTCAGGCGGGCCAGCCGGGCGGCCACCATCTCACGGACCGTCGGAGGCACCGCCGGCCATCCGGCCTCCATGATCTCGCTCACGTAGAACGGGTTGCCGCCGGTGACGCGGTAGAGTTCGCCGACGTCCACCTCCCGCTCCCCGGCCAGCGCCCGCACGGCCTCCTCCGACAGCGGCGGCAGCCGCATCCGCCGGGTGGCACGCTGGGTGGCCAGGTCGCCCAGCACCCTGCGGAGCGGGTGATCATCGGCCAGCTCGTCGTCGCGGTAGGTGGCCAGCAGCAGGGCGCGCATGCGGCCCAGCCGCCGCCCGGCGAAGCTCAGCAGGTCCAGCGTCGCCTCATCGGCCCAGTGGACATCCTCGATCACGGTCACGGTGAAGGGTGCCGACGAATCGATCTCGGCCAGGAAGGCGGTGAACAACCGGTCCCGCGCCGCTCCCGCGTGGCACAGGGTAGCGAGTTCCCCGCCTGCCTGCGAGGCGATGTCGAACAAGGGGCCGAGAGGCCTCGGTGTCAGCAGGCCATCGCAGGCCCCCCACAGCCACCGGTCTTTACTGGTCTGGCGCTGGAACGCTTCGAGGAGCGCGGTCTTCCCCATCCCCGACTCCCCTGATACCAGGACCAGCCTGCCATCGCCACTTCTGGCGTCAGCGGCGCACTCGCCCAGCGTCTGCAGGAAGGACGCCCGCTCCAGCAATTCCATGCCCGAAACCCCCAGGACCTTTGCCACGATTGTGACGGCTCCGGGCCGCAACCAGCAAGGCCGGCTCAGCTGATCAGCGATGGTGCCCGGCGGCGCAGGGTTCCGCCGGGCACCGGGGCCGATGAGTCGATCGACCTGTTCCTACCCGGAGGAACGACGCAGATACGGATATGGATCGAAAAGGGCTGCCTCACGTAAGCATTTCGTCACAATCGGGAGTCGCGCGGGGCTTCAGCCGTAGACCTTGCCGTAGTCCACGGTCAGCCAGTGTTCGGGGGTCATCCTGACCACGATCTGGCCGCCGGTGGGGTTGGCCGAGACGTAGGCGTCGCCGCCCTCGGGCCCGAGATACCGGCGCGCCAGGGCCAGCCGCTCGTCGTGGCTGGCTTCCTCGATCGCCACCGGTCCCTCGACGGTGACGTACTTGTAGGGCGGGCGTTCGTCCTGAGTGCACAGGCTGAACCGGCCCGCCGCCCGGATGGCCGCCGCCTTGCGGGTGCTCCCTCCGGTGATCACGTTCACCGTGCCGCCGGGCTGATAGGAGTACCAGACCGGGACGGCAAGCGGACCGCCGCTGTCCACCGAAGCCACGCTGAGCACCCCGACGTGCACCCCGCCGAGGAACTGCTCCCGTTCTTCGCGGGTCATGGTGACCGGCATCGCATCTCCCGTATGGCTCGGCCGCTGAGTGGTCAGTCGCAGTCTCGCATCTGCCAGACTTCAGCCATATGCCGACCCGAAGGGAAGAGGTAATGGTCGAGCCCTATCAAGCGCTGGGCCTGGTGCCCACCATGCGGGGCATCCGCCACCGCGACGAGATCCAGGTGAATATCGAGCACCTGTCGCACCTGATCAAGGCCGCGTCGTGGCTGTCCAGCCTGGATCTGCCGGTGCGCCTCATCGCCGTTCCGGAAGGCGCGCTGCAGGGTTTCAACGACGAGGTCCTCGATCTCGATCACGAGACGTTCGCCCGCGAGTGCGCGATCGACGTTCCCGGGCCCGAGACCGACGCGCTCGGCGTGCTCGCCCGCCAGTGGAACGCGTATCTGATGGCCCAGGCCAAGGCCCGTCACCCGGAGTTCCCGGGCCGGTTCTTCAATGTCGGCTTCATCCTCAGTCCCGACGGCGAGGTGATCCTCCGGCACCACAAGGTGGTCCCGCTGCTGCCGGTTGAGCATTCGGTGACCCCGCACAACGTCTGGGACCGGTGGATCGAGCTGTACGGCCGCAACCTGGACGCCTTCTACCCCGTGGCCGACACCGAGATCGGCCGGCTGGGGTTCCTGATGGCCAACGAGGGCTCGTACCCGGAGAACGCGCGCGGCCTGGCCATGAACGGCGCCGAGGTGGTGTACCGGGGTCCGTACCCGCACCCGCACGTCGGCAACGGCCTGTTCGAGATCCAGAACCGCGCGCGGGCGCTGGACAACAACTTCTACCTGGTCGCCTGCAACGTCGGCACGTATTACCTGCACACCGATTCCGATGTGCCGATCGACACGTTCGGCGGCGGGTCGGCCGTGATCGATTACCGGGGCCAGATCGTCGGCCGGCACGACTACAGCGGCGGCTCATCGTGGGTGGCCGGGACCGTCGACGTCGAGGCGCTGCGCAAGTTCCGGGCCAGCGCGCAGTGGGACAACTGGATCAAGGACCTGACCACCGAGCAGTACCAGGTCATCTACGAAGAACCGGTCTACCCGAAGAACCTCTACCTGGACTGCGCTCCGTACAACCACGCGGAGTACCGGCGTGAGGTCATCGACAGGCAGATTGAGCTGATGCACGAGCGCGACATCTGGCGGCGGCCGGACAAGGGATAGCATCCGGGTTGTACCGCACTGGTAGCGGCTGGCCCAGCTCGCAGGGCTGTCGGTGCGCCGTTCGGTCGGGATCAACGGCTGCCGTCTGTCCGCCGTGCTCGGGCAGGACGTGATCGGTTACATCGAGGTGGAGACGTTCGACGAGGGAGAGCGGCTCGCCCGGACCGCAGGATGGGCCGACGTCGGCAACCTGAATGTCACCAACCGGTACCGGCGCCAGGGCATCGGGTCGTGGCTGCTCGGGCAGGCGGCCGACTGGCTCGAGCTGGGCCACGTCGACCGGCTGCTGGATTACGCCTGGCTCGAGGGGACCGATCCCGGCGGGGTCAGCTACGAGGACTACCGGTCCTTCCTCCCGGCGGTAGGCTTCCGCGAACTCACCCGCGCTCAGCGTAGGTGGACCCGCGGGGTTCCGACGGTCCCGGGCTGGCGAGGATAGGCGCGTGGACGTTCTGAGCAGCCGGATTCTCCTGCGGCCCTGCGACTTGGACCGGAGCCGCCTATCACCAACCACAATCCCCACACCAGCCGCATTTATCGCGCAAGGGTGCCAGCTCGGCATGATTAACGCGGAAGATTTGGCTTATACGGAGGATT
>Ga0310037_10000190_pt1 | contig 46582 bp, 41 predicted proteins | sample Sb_taG_11_FD_200239 | JGI IMG/M metagenome (GOLD analysis project Ga0310037, IMG submission 200239) | Peat soil microbial communities from Weissenstadt, Germany - Sb_50d_3_AS metaG (v2) (version 2) | ecosystem: Environmental > Terrestrial > Soil > Wetlands > Peat | place: Germany: Weissenstadt... | reverse complement strand
CATACCGCCGACTCCCGCTGGACGCAAGATCGATGGGACGTCGAGGTGAGAGCCGATCCTCAGGCGAGTGGGGCCGTCATCCGGTCCGATGTCCGAGAAGAAGAACAGCAGCAGCAATGCACGATCGCCGGAGAAGATGTTCACCCTCCACTGGCTGAAGTCGTAGGAGTCGCTGCCGTAGCTCTCGGGGGGAAAGCTCTCATCGACGTGCCAACCGGTGTCGGTGGGCGGAGCAGGGTGCGGGAAACGGACGATGAAGATGCCCAGGTGTGGTCGGGGCTGCCAGCGCCCGACGCCGACGAGCTGATCGAACACCCCGTAGAGCCGGGGGTTGTCGAACGCCGCAGCGAACGGGCGAGGATCCGACGGGAGCATCGTGGCGACGGGCTCGGTCCACGAAGCGGGGTTGTCTGGGCTCTGGCCCAGATCCGACCAGATGACTCGCTGCCCCTCCCTCACGACGTCCCTGGGCACCACCCCACGGAGGTGCACGTAGCCGTCCTCGATGAACTGATCGACCTCCTCCTCCGTGAGGGGGCTCTCGATCATCGATCGGCTCCTCTCCAGCTCCTCGAAGGGGTCACGTAATTAAGTCGGTCGAGCCCGGTCAGGGTTACGTTCGGGCGGCGGCGGCCCGGCAGCAGGGGGCAACGTGGGCAGGCACCTGCCCCCAGGCGGTGGGCGGCGGCCGACCACCCGCTGAGCAAGGGTGGACGCGGCCGTCGCTTCCCCGGACCGGGATACATTCGGGCGGGCGCCGAGGCGTGAGGGAGTGGGCGTGGGCCGGACCGACGAAAGCTCGCACCTGCACCGGTGGTGGGGTGCGCTCGGCGAGGACATCGCCAGCCGATGGAACCGCCTGGGCCGGCGGCTGGAGGAGTTCCCCGAGGTCGCCGGTGAGGCGCTCGAGCGGCACGGGCGTCCGGAGGCCGAAGTTGCGCTGCCCGTCCTGCAATGGCTGGCCGACGGGCAGCTGCCCCGCCAGCACGAGCGTCGGACGGGTTTCGGACAGCCCGCCGTCACCGTCTTTCGCGACGAGGGCTTCAGTGTCGACCTTTTGTACTGGTTCGACGAGACCATCTCCATCCACGACCACCGGTTCGGCGGGGCCTTCACCATCGTGGAGGGCCAGAGCCTGCAGCTGGTCTACGACTTCGAACCGGGTGAGGCGCTGTCGCCCGGGCTCTCCGCCGGCCGGCTCTCCTGCACCCGGATCGAGACCCTGCACCCGGGCGAGGTCCGGCTCATCCCGCCCGGTTCGGGCTTGGTCCACTCGAACGTCCACTTTGCCTTCCCGGCGCCCACCATCTCCTTGGTGGTCCGTACAGGCTCGTCCGGTGAAGAGCCGCAGCACTTCTACTCCCACGGTGGCCTGGCGTTCGCCGACCGGGAGGCTCCGATGGAGACGCTGAAGCGACTGCAGGGTTTCGGGGCTTCCTGCCGGATCTCACGGGAGGCCGGCGTCGAGTTCCTCGGACGGGTGCTCAGGGACGCCGCACCGCGCGATGCCCTGGACTACATCGGCGCCGCGACCAGCTACTTCGGCACCGCGCTCTACCTCGACTCCTTGATCGCCGAGTCCCCCATCGGCACGTCGGAGGAGACGTTCGGGCTCGTTCGGCGCTACGTCCAGCAGCTCCAGGTCAGCCTGGCCGCGCTGGTGGAGTTGACGACGCTGACCGACAACGAGAGCCGACTCCTCCTGGCACTCCTCGCCGCGGGGGCGGATTGGGAGATGACCGACGACCTGCTCCGGCAGCTTCGGCCAGCCCAAGAGCCGATGGTCACGCTGTGCGGGCTCGTTCTCCAGGTCGTCGAGCAGGCAGGGGCTTCGGGTCGGCGGTCAGCCTCCTCGCTCTCGGCGGAGGCCACCCACTACCTGCGGGCGGCCTCTTCCGGCGCCGGTGGGGCGCCCTCAGTCCCCTGCCCGGAGGGCGTGGCCACCGAACTGGCCACCCATCGGCTCTTCGGGCCCCTCTTCCGCTTCGCCCTCGCCGACCTCGGCCAACCACTCTGAGCCGAGGACGTTGCCCAGCTCGAGGGGCCGGTGGACGACGAGCGCCACGTGCTCGGCCGACTCGATGCCGGGGAACCTCACCGCCAGGTCGATCTCGGTGTCCCGCCATGGCTCGTCGACCCCGGTCGACACCATCGCGACCTCGTAGCCCAGTCGACGAAGTCCCCGGGCGAGCGCGTGCAGAGGACGGTCGCCGTTCGCCCAGGTCACGTCGACAGCCAGCATGACCATGTCCCCGTCGGGTCGGAGCAACGACGCACCCTCGAGGATGAACCGCCGCGGCAACTCGAAGCCCGTGGTCCCGCCCTCGGCGAAGACGCGCTGCGGACCGTGGACCTCACGATCGAGCGCCGGCATCCACGGCGGATTGCCCGTGACCAGCATGAAGGCCCCCGAGGCGAGCCCCCCGCTGACATCGGTCAGGCAGGCCGTCGCCGCAGGTGACCCGTCGGCCCGAGGGTTCAGGGCGAAGGTGAGCGCGGCGCACGCCGCCGTCCGGTCCACGATGTCCGTGCCGACAACTGTGTCGTAGTGGGGGGCCAGCAGAGCGGCGACGGTGCCCGCGCCAGTGCCGAGGTCGGCCATGGCGCCGCCCTGACGGGCGCGGCGCGACGCGTAGTCGGCCAACCACAGAGAGTCGCGGCCGAAGTAGACGCGCCCCGGATCGTCGCCACCGTCGGTGGGGACGAGGACGACGACGTTCCCGAGGGCGAACAGGGTGAAGCGTGGCGCCAGTCGGGCCGCATCGACGTCGGCCGCGCCCGTGGCCACCAGGGCGTCGACGTCGTGGCGACCGAGGTCTCCCAGCGGGACCGGATGCCCGAGTGCGAGCTGGGACGCCGCCCGGAGCTCCCGGTCGCCGCCTTGGAGGACCTGGTTCGCGTACCCCCCCGCCCGCAGCGTCTCGACCAGCCGACGGAGCGCCTCGGTCGCCGGCCGGTCCGCCAGCACCCGAAGGGCGGCGAACCCTGGCCGGGTCACGGCAGTGCCGACACCGCCTGCGTCGTGACCCGCTCTACCACCTCTCGGACGGACATGAGGTCGTCGATGAGCTCTTGGCCGTCCTGCAGGCGTTCGTCACGCTCGACGATGATCGAGGTGCAGTTGGTGAGCCGAGGGAGGAGGCGCTCGAGCCAGACGAGGTCCGCCGACGGCACCGGATGGGAGTGCGCGTCCCAGGTCCTTCCGTCGAGCATCTCCCCGCCGGCCAGATGGACCTGCGTGACCGCGCCCAGATCCAGCTCGTCGAACTCGGCCGCCGCGTCACCAAAGCCGTTCGACTCGTTGATGAGGACGTTCGAGATGTCGAGCAGCAGCGCGCATCCGGTACGTCGGCTCACCTCGTTAGCGAACTCCGCCGGCCGGATCTCACCAGGGAGGTCGAACAGCGTGGCCACGTTCTCGACCGACAACTGCACCCCGAGCCGATGCTGGACGAAGTCGACGTTGCGGACGAAGAGGTCCAGTTGCTCCTCCACCCGCCACAGCGCCGCGAAGTCGTGCATGCGGATGTCGTCCACCCGGCAGAACGAGAGGTGGTCACTGAACTCCGTGGCCTCCATGATCTTCAGCACCGCGCTGATCTCGTCCAGGAACTGTCCCCGCTCGGTGATGCTTTCCGAGCCCAGCGAGAGGCCGATGCAGTGCAGGGTGTACTCACCCATGCCCGCACAGGTCGCCGCAGCGCGCAGCCCGTCGGAGCCCGCACCGACGAAGGCGTCGAGGGAGTGCTCGAACACATCGTAGGACTCCGGGTGCTGCCACAGCCACGGCATGAGTCCGGCCCGGAAGGCACAGCCGACCCTGATCATCGGAGCTCGCCGTGCGTGTGTGGGTGCTCGTGGTGACCGTTGCCGTCGTGGTCGTGGTCGTGACCGTGACCGTGGTCGTGGTCGGTCGGGACCGTCGAGCCGGTCCCCTCACCCGCGGCCGCCTCGGCGCGCTTGCGATCCTCCAGCTCGTGGTGGAGCCGGTGGAGGTAGTCGAAGCGGTCCTTCTTGGCCACGTGCGACAGCGTCATGGCCTCGAGCCCCGATGGGTCGATCCCCGCCAGGGCCTTCGCCGCCGGCCCGCTGAGGCGGGCGGCGGCGAAGCCCTCCGGGTCCGCGGTCCAGGCCGCACGGGCTGCGTCGTCGGTCACGAGCTCGACCACTCCGCGCTGCAGCCCGACCACGTCGTGCACCGAGGTCACCTACTCCGAGTAGCCGCCGAACGCGATCGAGCCCATCGGGGGGCAGGCACAGGGGCCGGCCATGGCCGAGCCGAGTCCGCCAACCTTGCCGCCCATGAAGCCCTGGAAGGCGTGGGCCACCGGTGCACTGAGCACGTTGCCGGGAACCTGGCTGGCGGCCTGGAAGAACGCCGAGGAGCCGGCGTCGAAGCCCGAGGTCTCCGGGTCGATCTCCTCTTTTGCGGCCGCCTTTAGCAGGTCCTCCTCCCTCGAGCTGAGGACGACGTCGGCATGGAGCCCGCTGAAGTTGCCCTCCGCCACCTGGGCCCGCACGGTCGGGTCGTCGATCGCCATGAGCGCGACGGCGAGGCTGTCCGAAGACATAGGTCCCTCCTCCTTGTGGTCTGACACTGCTACCGCTGTCGAAGGCTAGACGGGCGAACCTTCCCTGGGTTACACGGGTGGCGAGAGGCCGACCGCTCGACTGGACGAGGTGGAGGCCCGGCCGAGGCCCTGTTGGGCCCGGAGCGCGACGTGGGGGACCGCTTGTCTCTCCGGGAGGTTGGCTCCCCGGCCGCACCGCCGGGGGCTCCTGGTGGCGACCCGAGGGCCGGGGGCGACGACCCGCGGCCGGCCGGGGACTTCGGCCGCGTCGGTGCCGTGTCCAGTCAGCCGGGCGCCGGGTTGTAGCCCCAGCGGTCGACCTGTTCGCACTCCTCGATCGTGAAGGAGGCCCGCCTGCGGAGCTCGACCTCGGTGCGCGATTCGAACGCCATCCCGTCGGGATCGGGTCTCGCCAAGATCTCGATCTCCCGACGGGCGCGCTCGGGATCGGCCTCGAGGTACTGCTGGCGGCAATCCCGCTGCCTTCCGAAGAACCTCCCGTGCACCCGCTCGCGCTCGATCATCGGGTCGAGCTCGAGCTTGTGGCAGAGGATGCGGCTCCAACGGAGACCGTTCTCGGCATGGAACAGCTCGTCGGCCGACGCGTAGTCGAGCGCCTTGGCGATGTCGTACTGCCCGAGCGTGTCACGAGTGGCGATCTCCAGCGGGAGCTTGTCGATGGCGAGGCCCTCGAGCACGGTGCACAGGATGAGGAGCCGCCAGACGAGCTCGCGCTCGCTGCCCGGTGCGCACTCCGGGAAGGAGTATGCGTACTCGTAGTTGGAGGCGTGCTGGGGCAGCGTGCCCTCGTCGTAGCCCCGCTGCTCGAGCAGCCGCTGGAACATCGCCGCGTGACGCGCCTCGTCGCTGGCGTGGCGGGCCATGGCCAGATGGAAGGGCCACTCGAGATCGGGATGCTCGTAGGAGTTGCGGCACATCAGCTCGAGGGCGCAGAGCTCGGAGATCACGTTGTCACCCAGATCGGCGGCGATGTCCTCGTCCTCGAGCCGTGACGTGCTCCGGAAGTGGGCGCGCGCCCCGATCTCCGGACGCCGTCGACCGGCCGGCCGGGCCGGCGACCCGACGCGGTCGACCGGTCCCCAGAGGACGGCGGCCAACGCGACGTCAGGGGGTTCTTCGGAGCAGAGGGCGCGGCCGAGGGCTTCGGTGAGATCGCCCGCTCTCGCCGGGCCGGGCTCAGACAACTCGCGCCGCGCCGCCTCCAGGATGGCCCCCAGCCGGGCGTCGTACAGCGGGTCGATCCTCGCGGCCAGCCGCTCGTAGCGGTCCAGCAGCACCGCGGGGACCTCGACCGTGAGGGCTTCCACCACGCTGGAGGGGTCGCCCGTCAGGTCGAGGGCGCGGAGCGGTTCGATCCAGGCCCGATGGGCCCGCAGGGCGTCCTCGTCCCGGTCGCAGAGGGTGAGTGCCTGCTGGCGGAGCGCAGTCGCCCGCGCCATCGCCGCCTCCATCCCGTGCGCCAACCGCAGCTTGTCGTCGGTCTCGGGGACCTTGGGGGCCCATCCCGCGGCGACGTGGGCCACGGCCCGCTCGAGGGCAGCCAGCCGCAGCAGCTCGTCGACGATCCCCGGGGCGGACCACCTCCCTCCCAGTCGCTGCCAACGATCCGGGTAGGTGGCGGTGCTCATTCGACCATCGAGCCCGGGGAGACGAAGGACTTGTTCCACGGGCAGCAACCTTCACTCGAGGCGAACCCCGGCCCTTGGAGCGCCCCCGTGGGCAGGCCGGCGGCCCGGTTCAACGAACCCCCGAGTTGCGAGGCGACGCCCGGGGAGAGCAGCGGTCCGCTGCCGAGGTAGCCCATGGCCCCACCGGCACCGAAGGCGAAGCCCGAGACATCGGTATTCGCCTCATCGACGAGGATGCTCTTCTCGTCCGAGGTGAGGTCCCAGGTATCGAGGACCTCCGGACTGCTGCCCACCTGCTCCCTGAACGTCTCGTCGTCCAACATCTGGCTGTACACGCCGGCGAATGCGTCCTTGCTCACGGCAACTCCGATCTTCCTGTCCTCGGTCCGGATGGTCGAAGGGGCGCGGGACGCCCCCACAATCCAAGACGTCCTTGCCCAGGCCCGGTTACATCCCGGACCGGCCGAGTCGGAGCCGGCCGCCCCTGGCGAGCGATGCGGGCCGGCGGTCGGGACCGGCGACGCCGACGCCGCGGTCGCTCGGACCGACCTGTAACCGTCGAGCCGACGGACCGTCAACCCGAGCGTGGAGCTCGACGAGGCCTCCGTCCCGGACCGAGAGGCCGCCGAGCGACTCCTCGACAAGCTCCGGGCCTTCGTCGTCAACGACCTCAACGAGGAGGAGGCGACGCTCCTCGCTGCCCTCCTGGCGCCCGGGATGGCCCTCGCCACCGCCGAGGAGCAGGAGGTGGTGGCCTTCGGGTCCGAGGACGACTGGCGACCGGGCGCCCTCCCCCGCGCCCTGGTCGAGGCGGTCCGCGGGCAGCTGAGCAGCGACGACCGGGATCCGGACTGAAGCGTCAGGTCGGCCGGGGGGCGGCGCTCACGTCGCTCGGGAGCTGGAACGGCAGGACCTCCGCGGCGGCGGCATCGAGACAGAGCTGGCAGTGCTCGATGTGCTTCGAGGCGACCAAGGAGTCCTCGGCCACCAGGAGGTCGGCGAACTCCTCGCAGGCCAGCGAGGGCTGACGCTCGATCAGCTCGACCGCGAGGGCGTGACGCAGACGCCGACGGGCCCGGTGCACCACGACCTTCGCCGCCCCCGGGCTGATGCCGAGGGCCCCCGCCACCTGGTCGGGCGTGAACCCCAGGTGGGCCACCATGGCGACCGCCGTGGCGTCCCGGTGCGACAGGCCGGCCAGACACCCCTCGACCTGCTCGGTCAGCTCCTTCAGCTCGGCGAGGGACTCGGGGCTGGGGTCGGCCGAGGCCAAGGTCTCGTCCTCGTCGTCCAGCGGTGTGAGCCGCCGACGCGCCCGCAGGTGGTCGGTGGCGGCGTGGCGGGCGATCGAGAGGAGCCAGGGCCGGAACCGTTCAGGCTCCCGGAGCTCGGGCAGGTGCTGGAAGGCTCGAGCGAACGCGTCCTGGACCACGTCCCTCGACGTCTCTGTGTCCCCGACAACCTGATAGGCGACCCGCCGAACGGCGTCGAGATGCCTCCGATAGAGCTGCTCGAAGGCATGGGGGTCCCCGGACCGCACCGCCGCCACCAGCTCGACGTCGGTCGGAGCCGGTGGAGGACCACCCATGGCCGCCATCGTAGGTGGCAGGTGGGGCCACCGCTGGGGTCGCCCACCGGCGACCGGGCTGCCGCGTCGTTCTGCACGGTCCGACGGGACGGCGGGTCGGTCACACGGGCCCGAATTTCACCCCCTGCTGCGGTGCCGCCCGACCCGCGGCCCGGTGGACGGACACTCCGGCCGTACGGGGTGAGGCCATCGGTGGCAGCATGGGGCGGATGGCCCGGCGAAACCGCAGCGTCGGCTGGCGCGCGGCACTGGGAGGAGCGGGGTTCCAGGCGGTCCTCGGCGGTAGCTCCCGCCGGGCGACGGTTGCGCCGCGCCCGGGCAGCGGGCGGGTCAGACCGGGCCGGCGGTGGACGCGGTCGGCGGCGCGGGGTTGGGTCGGGTTGCTCTTCGGCATCGTGTCGGCGGGGGCGATCCTCGTCCTGGCAGGGCCGGCCGCCGCCCAGGGGCCCCCCACGCTCACGCCCAATCCGACGAGCGGGCCGCCCGGGACGTCGTTGACGCTCACGGCCACCAACTTCGACGAGGGCCTGCCGTGCCTGGGCGATCCCGCTGTCATCACGTTCTTTTTCGGTGGCACCCAGGTGGGCCAAGCGCCGGTGTCGGCGTCGGCCAGCGTCAATCTGACCGTCCCCACCGAGGCCAGCTATCCGGACACCGTCCAGGTCGAGGCGACCTGCCCGATCGACGCCAACCAGCCCAAGATGGCGTTCAGTAGCTTCATCGTCGAAGCGCCTCCGCCCCCGCCGACCACGACCACCACTACGACTCTGCCGCCGACCACGACGACCACGGTGCGGCCGACTACGACGACCACGAAACCCCCACCACCGCCGCCGCCGCCGCCGCACACCACCACCACCGCGCCACACCCGACGACCACCACCACGACGACCACGACGACCGTCCCGCCCACCACGACGACGACCGCACCTGCCGTCCGGACGCTCGCGCTCGACCGGCTCAGCGTGCCTCCCGGAGGCCCGATCGAGGCGACGGGAGAGGGCTGTGATCCCAGCGTGCCGGTGACGCTCACCGTCGGGAAGAACGTGGTCGCCAAGACCGTGTCGACGAAGAACGGGTCCTTCGTCATCCCGCTCCAGCTGACCTCCATCCAGGTGGGACCGCACCAGGTGCTGGCCCAGTGCGGGGTTGAGCTGACGGCCAACTTCGAGGTCGTGCTCTCGAGCGAGGTGGGCCAGCCCACGGCCACCGTCGGCATCATCGTGATCTTCCTCTTGATCGGCACGGTGCTGCTCGCCCGCCAGATGCGACGCTCCCAGGCACCCCTCCATGAGACGGGTCCGGGGGAGCCGGACGACGAGTCGGAGGAGACGTAAAGCGGTCCGGATGACCGGCACTCCTCTCCCGCACGACGCAACGGGCCCGGTCGCGGGCGCCCGCCGTCGCATGGTGGCGCCAACCGGGAGCGGCACGACGGCCTCACCGGAGCCGAGCACACGAGGCGAGCGCCGCGCCGGGGGCGGACAAGACCGGCCCACATGTGGCGAGTGCCCGCGACCGGGGAGCCCGGCATCGCGAGTACCTGCCGTCTACGCTGTCGCCGTGCACTGCGGCGGGCCGCGTCGGAGGGGACTGGGCACCGTTTCCTTCCCCTACCTCTCCGGGCGATGGCTGCTGCCGTGCCTCCTGGTGGTCCTCACGGTCTTCCCGTTCGCCCTGAGGGCCGAGGCCGGCGCGTCGGAGACGGCGGCTTTGGGGGCGGTGATCAACGGCGTGGCCGTGGGCCACTCGAGCACGCAGCATCCCGTCAAGCTGGATCCGAACACGCCGGCCCGGCTCACGCTGCACGTGGTCAACGGCGGTACCCGGCCGATCACCGTCCAGACGGTCCAGCTGACCGGCACCGTGGCCGGTCTGACGTTCTTCACCTACCAGACGTCGGTGAACCTGCGGGTCCGCGCCGACTCGTCGACGACGCTCCACTTCGCGCTGGACCTGAGCGGTCTCGGCGGCCAGGTCACGGGTCTCGTGCCCGGCTCCGTCGCCGTCCTCGACGCCCAGCGCAATGTCGTCGCCAGCCGGTCGATGGTGGTTCAGGTGAACGGGAGCCTGGTCTCGGTCTACGGGCTCTTCGGACTGGCGCTCCTGATCCTCACCGGCCTGGCCATCGCCGAGCTCCTCTTGGCCTTGGCGCGCCACCGTCTTCCCCAGAACCGCTGGCGTCGGGGCCTCCGCTTCCTAGCCCCGGGGATCGGGCTCGGGCTGGTCTTCACCTTCACGCTGTCGGCCTTCAACGTCTGGGTCCCGAGCCCGGGCATCTGGCTCGGCGCCATCCTCATCCCCGGCGCCATCTTCTTCGTACTCGGCTACTTCTCACCCACGCCCGTGCTCGACGAGGACGAGGACGAGGACGAGGATGAGGACGAGGAAGACGACACCGGTCCGGACCACGGCGAAGAGGTGGTCGCGACGTCGTCGACCTCGAGCGAAGGGGCGGCCCCGCCGCCATGAGCCTCGATCGCGACCAGGTCGTCGAGGCGCTGCCCAACTACGAGGTGGGCGGTGAGCTCGGGCGTGGCGGCTGGGGGGTCGTGCTCTCCGGCCGCCACCGACAGCTCGGTCGTGAGGTGGCCATCAAGCAGCTGCCGCGGGCCTTCGCCGCCGATGACTCGGTGCGGGCGCGGTTCACGGCCGAAGCCCGGACGCTGGCCCAGCTCGACCATCCCCACATCGTGCCGGTCTACGACTACGTCGAGAACGAGGGCCTGTGCCTGCTCGTCATGGAGCTCCTCCCGCAGGGCACGTTGTGGAGCAAGTTCACCACCGACGGCTTCACGGCGCCGGCGGCCATCGCCGCCGTCCTGGCCTGTCTCGCCGGCCTGCAGGCCGCCCACCAACACAACGTGCTGCATCGCGACATCAAACCGGAGAACCTCATGTTCTCCTCCAACGGCGCCCTGAAGGTCACCGACTTCGGGATCGCCAAAATGCTCGGGGGTAACCAGACGCTCGCCACCCGGGCCGGCGAGGTCGTGGGCACACCCGCCTACATCGCGCCCGAGCAGGCCCGGGGCGGCGACCTCTCGCCGGCCACGGACAACTACGCCGTGGCGACGATGCTCTACGAGCTCCTGTGCGGCCAGCTGCCGTTCCCCGACGACGGCGACGCCATGGCCCTCATGTTCAAGCACGCCTTCGAGGAGCCCGAGCCGTTGGCCGAGAAGGCCCCTTCGCTGCCCGGGCGGATCGTCGAAGTGGTGATGTCGGGCCTGGCGACCGACCCGGTGGAGCGGCCGGCGACCGCCGAGGTGTTCGGACTGGCCCTGGCCACGGCGTGCACCGATAGCTGGGGACCGGGATGGATGCCGACCGACGGCACCCCGGTCATGGGGGCCAACGCCATCGTCGCCGCCACCGAGCGGGCCACCAGTCCCCCCGCCGAGCCCGCGCCGGCAGCGAGCGCTCTGCCGACCACGGCGGCGCCGACCGGGGCACCGCCCACCGTGGTCCCGTCCGGTGCGCCGGAGCCCGCCCCGCCGACCGTCTCTCCGGCCGAGGCGGCCCCCGTCGCCAGCACGCCGGGCCCCAAGCCACCGACCGTGGTCCGCCCGCCGACCACCCCCACCCGGCCCACCGTCACGGCCCACCACTCCCAGGGCGCAGACCTGGAGGACGTGGCGCAGCCCGCCCTCGACCTCGTTCCCCTGTCGGACGTCGTGAAGCCCCCGCCGCCGCCGACGTGGTTCTTCGCCGCGGCCGGGGTGCTGGCCGTGCTCGCCCTCATCCTGGCCCTGATCGGACTGGCCGTGCCGTCCGGTCACGGCACGCTCCACGCCGGGAGCGTCACGGTCGCCAAGACCGACCCGGTCAACGGGGGCACGGTCAAGGTCGACCTGTCGAAGCCGGTACCGGTCGTCGTCACGTCGGCTGGTCCTCCGGCGGACCACGTGACGCTGGCGTCCAGCGTCCTCGGCCAACAGGTCTCGAGCACCACGGCCTTGTTGAAGCCGTTCGGCACGCTCAAGGTCGCCTCGGCCGACCTCGGCGGTCGCTACCTGATCGGCGGGTCCTTCACGGGCACGGTCACCCTCCTCCAGGGAGGACGGAGCGTGGGCTACTGGACGTTCCCGGCCAAGACCACGCAGTTCGGTCTGATCAGCCTGCCCGGTGCGGTCACGGTCCTCCTACTCCTGTTCAGCATCGCCTATGCCGAGTCGCTCTTGCGCTCGCTCCGGCGAGGGAAGCGCAAGGTGGGCGGCACGGTCGGCCTCACGCTCGTGGGGGCGGTCTTCGGCATCGCCCTCGTCGGTGTGGCGTGGGTCCTGGCCAGGACGGAGCCCACGGCCGCCTCCCTCGTCGTGTGCGCCATCCTCGGCGCGGGAGCCGGCCTCCTGACGGCGCTCGGCGGCGTGCGCATCGGCCGTCGGCGCCGGTTCCGGCGGTCCGAGCGGCGCAAAGACAAGGCTGCGACCGTAGGAGCGGGGGCCCGATGACGACCTACGAACTGCACGTCCAGGAGCCCGATCGGCCCCCACGAAGCGTCGACGCCGAGTCGGCGCTGGTCGCCGGGCGGGAGGTGGAAGGCCTCCTGCTCGACGACGACCAGGTCTCACGGCGCCATCTCCAATTCGACGTCGACGGCGACGCCCTCGTCGTCACGGACCTCGGCAGCACCAACGGCACCTCGGTCAACGGTTCGCGCATCTCCGCCCCGACGACGCTGCACGACGGTGACCGCGTCGAACTCGGCAACACGGTCATCGTCGTGGCCGCCCACGCCGCCCAAGAGCCACCGGCCCCCGCGGCACCGGCCACGGCCGGTAGCCCGGCGACGACGCCCGCTCCCCCCGCCCCGGCTGCGCCACCGCCCGCCGCGGCACCACCGGCTGCGCCACCGCCCGCCGCGGCACCACCGGCTGCGCCACCGCCTGCCGCGGCACCACCGGCTGCGCCACCGCCCGCCGCGGCACCACCGGCTGCGCCACCGCCCGCCGCGGCACCACCGGCTGCGCCACCGCCTGCCGCGGCACCGCCCGCCGCGGCACCACCGGCTGCGCCACCGCCTGCCGCGGCGACACCCGCGGCACCCCCACCCGCGGCAGCGGCGCGGGCCGAGCCGCCGCCGTCGGCCGAGCCCCCCACCGCCGTCCCGGTCACTACGAACGGGAGCGACGGCGCGGCGCCGTCACCTGCCGCACCGACCCAGGAGGCGTCCGCACCGGCGGAAGCTCTCGCTGCCGCGACCGCGGCGCCGGTCGTCCGACCGTCCGCTCCGTTGGCGCCGGGGACCGCTCCCCCACGCCAGTCGCTCCCGCCCCGTCCCATCCTCGACGAGCTCGAGATGCGGTCCAGCGATGCGGCCGTCGTCCGGTTCCGGGTGGGCACCGCCGGCGAGCAGGCGGCCCCCGGCGTCCTCCGAGCCGCCCGGGTGGCCCGCCGTCGCCTGGCGGGACTCGGGTCCGAGCCGTGGGGGGTCGTGCCCACCATCTGCCTCGTGGACCCCTTCCCCGATCCCGACCAACCCGGGGCGATCATGACGTCGGGCACGATCGTCGACGGGGAACGCAACGAGATCTGGATGGTCGTGACGGCCGAGTCGCCACCCGAGGCGCTCGAGCGACCCATGGCCCTGTGCTTCGGCGCCAGCCTGCCGGCCCACGCCGACATCGGACTCCTGCTGCAGGGCTACGGCCTCTACGTCGCCGACTCCCCCGACCCCGACCCCGAGCTCCGGGAGCTCGACCCGCCGCCACTCGCCGCGGCGGAGGGCGAGCTCGCCGCGGCCATGGCCCTCTCCTACGTGCGGTACCTGATCGCCCGGGACGGGCGGGAGGCCCTGCTGCGCCTGATGTCGACGGCCGAGCCGGGACGGCTGGATTCCGCCGCGCTGAAGGAGTTCGGCGCTGGGACGGCCGCCCTCGAGGAGGCCTGGCGTCAGAAGCTGCACGCCGGGCCGCCCGACGTGAAGGCCGGGCAGTTCATCCGCCTCTGCATCCGCTACCTCCGCCCGCACAAGCGTCGGGAAGCCGAGATGTTCGTCTACATGCTGTTCGGCCTGGCGTTCACCGTGGTCTTCCCCTTCGCCTTGAAGGACTTGTTGAACACGGCCATCCCGAGCGGCCAGTTCTCCCAGGTGGCCAAGCTCCTCGGCATCTTGCTCATCGCCTTTGTGGTCTCGCTCCTCGCCGGGCTGCGGGGCGCCTACCTCGCCGCGGTGGTCAGCGCCTCGGTCGTGCGCCAGCTGCGTCGAGAGATGTTCGACAAACTGCAGGATCTCCCCCAGGCGTGGTTCTCCCAGCACCAACAGGGCGACGTCCTGTCGAGGCTGTTCTCCGACGTCGGCATGGTCGAGCAGGGCCTGTCCCAGACCCTCCGGGGTGGCCTGAGCCAGATCCTCTCGCTCGTCGTCTCGGCCATCGTCCTCATCATCTTGAACCCGCTGCTCGCCTTGGTCGTGCTGGCCGGCGCGCCGCTGATCGCCCTCGTGTACCGAGCCATGGCCAAGGGAGCGCAGCAACGGAGCATCGCCGTCCAGGAAGAGACGGGCGGCGTGCTCTCGGTGGCCACCGAGAACTTCGGCGCACAGTCGGTGGTCAAGGCCTTCAACTTGAAGCTTCGGGAGACCGGACGCTTCCGTCAGTCGTCGGACCGCCTCTTCGACCGCCAGGTCCGGCTCCAGCTGTTCGGCGGCCTCTTCGGGCTGTCGATCAACATGATCGTCACGCTCCTCCGGGTGTTCATCCTGGGTCTCGGCTCGTGGCTGATCTTCCACCACCATCTGACGGTCGGCGGGCTGGTCGCCTTCATGAGCCTCATGGGTGAGGTGCTCTCGCCCGTGACCTCGCTGACCGGCATCGGCCAACAGATCCAGTCGTCGACGGGCGCCCTCGTCCGCATCAACGAGGTGCTGGAGGCCGCGCCCGAGGTCGACGAGCGCGAAGGGCTCCCGGACATGGCGCCGGTCCGCCACGACATCGTGCTGCGTGACGTCTCCTTCTCCTACACCCCGGAGCGCCGCACGCTCGACGACATCAACGTCTCCATCGGCGCCGGTGAGAAGGTGGCCTTCGTCGGGCCGACCGGTGCGGGCAAGTCGTCGATCCTCCAGCTCCTCATGCGCTTCTACGACCCCGAGGAGGGGGCGGTCTTGTTCGACGGCGTCGACGCCCGCCAGGTGACCGTGGTCTCCCTGCGCCAGCAGATCGGGATCGTCTTCCAGGAGACGTTCCTGTTCAACGCCACGATCCGGGAGAACATCGCCCTGGGCAAGCCGAGCGCCAGCGACGCCGAGATCGAGGCGGCGGCCCAGGCGGCCGAGCTCCACGAGTTCGTCGTCGGGCTCCCGCGCGGCTACGACACCCTGGTCGGCGAACGCGGCGGGCGGCTCTCGGGCGGTCAGCGCCAGCGGCTCTCCATCGCCCGGGCGCTCCTGCGCGATCCGAGCATCCTCCTGCTCGACGAAGCCACCTCCGCCCTGGACCCGCGCACCGAGCGGTTGATCGCCGACACGCTGGACCGGGTGGCCGAAGGGCGGACCACCATCGCGGTCACCCACCGGCTGACCTCGATCACCGGCTACGACCGCATCTGCGTCGTCGTCGCCGGGCGGCTGGTCGAGCAGGGACGACACGAGCAGCTGGTGAGCCTGGGCGGGACGTACGCCCAGCTGTGGGCCGAGCAGATCGGCGGTGCCGCGCCCGCCGAGCCTCCTTTCGACGCGGCGGGCGCGCTCTCCCGGATCTCGATCCTGTCGTCCCTCGGCCCCGACGATCTGGTGGCGGTGGCCGGCCGGCTGCGGGCGGTCGACCTCAAGCCCGGCGAGTCCGTGACCGAGGGCGGCGGGCGGTTGTTCATCGTGCGTGGGGGCCGGGCTGCCGTCATGGCGCCGGACTTCTCGGGGCAGGTCGTCCAGACGGCCGAGCTCGGGGTCGGCGACGCCTTCGGCCTGACGAGCCTCCTCGGTGGGACCGGCGAGTCCACGCTCCAGGCCACCGAGCCGGTCATTCTGCTCGTCCTCGACGACGAGACCATCCGGGGCCTGGCCGCCACCAACGAAGCGGTCGCCGATGCGCTTGCCGGCACGAAGGCCGAGCGGGTGGGCCCGGTCGGCGGCACGCGGCTGTCGCGCATGACGATCGGCGTGTCACGGATGGCGCCCTCCGTCGTGCTGGCCCCGGTGGGCGCGAACGTCGTCCCACCCTCGGCCGACGACGTGCGGCGCATGACCGGCAGCCTGCCGGCCGTCGAGCGCTGAGGCGGGTCGAACTCCGGTGAACAACGTCCTGCAGGCCCTCGTCAGCTCGGCGGTGGGCGCCACCGGGGCCAGCGCCGGCTGGGTGCTCGCCACCCGAGGTGACCGGCTGGTCGTGGTGGGGGCCGTCGGCGCGGCTGATCTGCTCGACGTCGAGGTGCCCGGTGACGTGGGCACCGCCGGCTACGTCGTGGCCACGGGCCAGCCTATGGCGCTCGTCCCGAGCGGCGACGACAGCCGCCTCGGCGAGGGCGTCCTCAGTCTCCTCCCCGACCGGCCGACCGCCCTCCTGTGCGTGCCGTGCAGCGCGGGCGACAACATCGTCGGGGCCCTCGAGCTCGTGGACAAGGCCGGCGGTGGCGCCTTCAGCTTCGACGACGTCGAGCTGGCCACGATCCTGGCGGGCGTGGCCGCGGCGGCCATCGAGTCGGCGGGCGACACCACGCCGGTCCGCTCGCCCGCCGAGTTCGCCGGCGAGCTGCGGCGGTTGGAAGCATCCGACCCCGCCGAGTACGCCCGGGTGGCGAGCCTCCTGGAGTCCGTCCTTGCCCGAGCCTGAGGACCCGCCGAGCGGCCCACCCTCGTACACCGAACCGCCGTCGACCCCGGTGCGGCCGGCGGCGCCCCCCTCCACCCCGGTCCGACCGGCCGGTCCCCGACCGGAGTGGACCCGGGAATCGACGGTGCTGCAACTGCCCGGGGTGGCCCGCATCGACGAACTCTCGCCCGAATGGGCCTGGGGCGGGGCCACGGGCAAGGGCGTGCGCGTGGCCATCGTCGACAGCGGGGTGGAGGCGGACCACCCGGACCTCGAGGGGTGCGTGGACGCCGACGCCGGCGCGATGTTCACGCTCGACGAGGCCGGCGAGCCGGTGGCCACCTTCGGACCGCATGACGACGCCTTCGGTCACGGCACCGCCTGTGCCGGCATCATCCACCGGATGGCCCCCGAGGCCCGGATCACGAGCGTTCGGGTGCTCGGCGCCGGCCTCTCGGGGAAGGCGGCGGTGTTCCTCGCCGGTCTCGGATGGGCGATCGAGCAGGGCTTCGACGTCGTCAACCTCTCCCTCGGCACCACCCGGCGGGACTGGGCCCTCGCCTTCTACGAGATGTGCGACCTCGCCTACTTCAAGGGGACCTTCCTCGTGACCGCAGCCAACAACCTGCCGAGGCCGAGCTTCCCCTCGCTCTTCGGCTCCGTGGCCAGCGTCGCCTGCAACCTGGCCACCGACCCCTTCCGCTTCCACTACAACCCGGCGCCGCCGACCGAGTTCCTGGCCCGGGGCATCGACGTCGAGGTCAGCTGGCGCGGCGGAGGGAGGATGAGCAGCACCGGGAACTCCTACGCCGCGCCGCACCTGGCCGGGATGGCCACCCTGATCAAGTCCAAGCACCCGGAGCTGCGGCCGTTCCAGCTGAAGACGGTCCTCTGGGCCACCGCGGCCAACGTCCAGGAGGCGCCGAGCATCGCCGGGCGACTGACGAGCGCCCTCAGCCAGACCCGGATGACCACGGGGCCCTCACGAGCCACCTCGGCCCTCCGGTCCCTCGAGCGTCGGCCGAGCGCCGAGTCCGGGGCGCCGAGCGGTCGACCGGCGCAGCCGGCCACGTAGGCGGGCGACACACCGTCGGGCGAGAAGGATCGCCCTCGAGAGCGTCGAGCCGCGTAACCGCGCACGGAGCCGGCCGTCAGAGAGATGACAGCACCGAGAAGGGTTAGGGTGCCACGACGACGCTCCGGGAGGGCAACGTGGGAAAGACTGACGTGAAGCAGGCGCTCCTGGCCATGGACGACGAGGACGTGAGGTCCCGCATCGCCGATGGGGACCTGAGCGACCTGGACCAGCTCGACCTGTCCCCCGAGGAGCGCGAGATGGTGAAGAACGCGGCAACCGACTACCCGGAGGTGGCCGGCTTCGCGATGATGGCCTACTTCACGGGGAATACGGGCCTCCCGAAGATCGAGTTCTCCCCGGGCTTCAACATCGCAACGGAGTACGTCCAGAAGTACTGAGCGTTCGGCTCGACCGCCCACCGTCGTGGCGACGTCCTCACTCGGTTCGGTGGCTCCCACGACTGAGGTGCCGGACCGTTGCTCCGCCGACTGGCGGCTCGACGCGGGCGGCATCCTCTCGAGCCCAGAGGCTCGTGGCGCCCTCCGACGCCTGGGCGCCGCGCTGCGCAGGGAGCGGGCCTCGAGCGTCGAGTCCGACGACCCTCGGGCTTCGCCCGTCGGCCGGTTCGCAGAGGGTGCACCGGTGGCCGTGGCGGCGCTCGATCGCCAACTGGGCCTCGGCACCTCGGCGGCGCTCGCCGACGCCGGGGCGGCGGACCTCGACGGTGGAGCGTTGACCGGGAGGTTCTGCGTCCTCAGGGTGGGGCGTGCGCTGGCGGTCGTCCCACGACGAGGGCACGGCGCCGGCGACCCCGTCTACCTCGGGCCGGACACCGCCTGGTTCTTGCAGGCGCTGTGGAAGCTGGCGGCCGGCGGTCGCCGGGCCGTCGAGCTGGGCACGGGCACCGGGCTCATCGCTGCCGCACTGTCGCCGCGCTACGAGCTCATGGTGGGCACCGACGTCGTGCCCACCACCATCGACATCGCTGCCCTCACCTTCTGGCTCAACCGGGACCTCGCTCGTGGTCGGACCGTGGCCGTCCTCGCCGACGTGGCGAGCGGCCTCCGACCCCGCTCGTTCGACCTCGTGGTGGCGAACGCCCCTTGGGTACCGTCGGCGATGTCCCGACCGAACGGTGGTCGCCGGAGGTTCGCCGACGGCGGGCCGACCGGCCAAGAGCTCCCGATCCGCTTCCTCGTCGAGGGGGTCGAGTTGCTCGCGCCCGGTGGGGTGGCCGTCGTGCAGTGCCTTGACCTCGTCTACGACGACGGCCAGCGCCCGCTGGTCGACGTGTGCCGCCGTCTTCGGGCCAGCGGTTGCCGGGCCGACCTGCAGCCGGTGGGACCCGCGGCGCTTTCGGCCTCCCTCAACCCCCGGTTGCGGGAGGCCGGGGTGCCGGCCCAGGTCACCCTGGTGGACGTCATCGTGGAGCGGCCAGAGCGCCCGTGAACGTCGGCTTCCCCGCTCGAAGCCCTTTCGAATGCCCGTCGCCAGGTAGATCCGATGCGACTCGCGACGGGCACAGACGATTGCCGGCGGTCGGAACGAGACGAGCCCAGCTAGCAACTTCCCTTGCCGCTCCGGTCTGATCGTCCCTTCGACGGCGAGGTGCTCGACGTTCGACGCTCGACCCTCCCGTCTGGCATGCCCGGGGAGCCTCGATGCCGATAGACCAACGACTGACCGGCCCTTACCGCGCCGTTACCAGCGACCGGCAAGCTACACACAGAAGCCCGAACGCCAGCGTCGTCGTTCGGGCTTCTGCACATGTTGCATGGTCGAGCCCCCCCGTCCGGCTCGACCGAGCAGGAGGCAGCACCATGAGCCACAACAGCGAACAACAGAGCATCGCCACGGCCGGCTTGCGCCCGACCCCGGGAGGTGTCCGGGCCGACGATGGAGGGCCGCAGCCGGTGCTGCGCCGTCGGCCTCAGAATGCGGTCACGGCCGGGATGACCCGCTGGCCCAGGATCTCGATGCGGGTGATCGAGGGAGCTTCGGGCACCGACCCGTGGTAGTGCGTGACGCCGAGGTCGGCCAGTCCACGCATCGACTCGATGAGCTCGTCGACCTTCTCGCCGTCGGCCCCGGGGTCGAGCGGTCCCATCACCGTTTTTTCGATCTCGTCGTAGTTTCGGCCGACGTCGTCGCAGTGCCGACGGAGGACGTCGAGCTTGTGTACGAGCTCGGGTCCGGCGAACAGGTTGCAGGCCTGCGCGTACTGCGCCACCAGCCGGAGGGTCTTCCGCTCGCCGCCGCCACCGATGAGGATCGGCGGGTGAGGCCGGCTGAGGGGTTGGGGCGAGTTGAGCGTCCGCTCCAGTTGGTAGTGCTTGCCCCGGTAGGGCCCGTCGTCCCCGCTCCACATCTGCAGGCAGATCTGCAGCGCCTCCTCGAGACGCTCGAAGCGCTCGGCCGTGGGCGGAAACGGCAGCCCGAGGCCCCGGGCCTCCGGCTCGTTCCAGGCCGCGCCGATCCCGAGCATGGCCCGCCCCCCCGAGAGCACGTCGAGGGTGCTGACGGCCTTGGCCAGGAGCCCGGGCTCCCGGTAGACGACGGCGGTCACCCAGGCCAGCAGTTCGATCCGCTCGGTGTGGGCGGCGACGAAGCCGAGCGCGGTGTAGGCCTCGAGCATCTCGTGCTCGGGTGGTCCGATGTTGCCGATCTGCCAGACGTGGTCCATGACGCTCAGCTTGCTGAACCCCTGGTCCTCGGCCACGGTGGCGATCCGGGCCAGGTCCTCGGCCAGGGTGGCCGGCCCACCGGGCCAGGTGAAATTGGAGACGTGCACGCCGAGTTCCATGTCTGCGTCCGTTCCTCGAGGGGTGCTCTGCACCGTACCGGTCAGGACCGGCCGACCGCGCTGGCGGGCGGGACGCTCAGGGACGCGACGGGGTGCGCCATCCATTGCCGCCCTTCGTCGGGGGTGGATTCCGGTTGCGCTCAGTCCAGCTCCTGCCGGCTCACCCCCGGTCGAGGTGGGAGATGGTCAGCGGGACTTCGCCGGGGCGATGCTGCGGAAGAAGTCGACGTCGGAGGGGTCCGGCGGCCGGCCGACGCGGGTCACCGTGTCGACGTCGGGCACCTCCGCCCGCAGCGCCGCCGCGGTGCACCGCTCCTTGGGCCGGCGGCTGAAGGGGTCGAAGTGGTAGTGGCGCATGGCGTTCTCGTGGGTGATCTTGTTCACCTGCTCGTCGGTCAGCCCCGCGAACTGCTTTTCGTTCACCTCGGGTGAGTTCGGCCACGAGCTGTCCGAATGGGGGAAGTCGCACTCCCAGCAGACGTTGTCCACGTTGAACTGGTCGAGGAGGCTGACCCCGACCGGGTCGTTGATGAAGCAGCACAGCATGCGCTGCCGGAACACCTCGGCCGGGCCCCAGCCCGGTGGGAACTCGTGGCGGGTCCAGCCCGAGTGGCGGTCCTGGATGTGCTCGGCCCGCTGGAGGAAGTAGGGGATCCACCCGATGTCCCCTTCGGTCAGGGCGAAGGTGAGGTCGGGGAAGCGCCACCAGATGTCCGACCAGATCAGGTCGCCGAGGGTGTAGACGGACATCACCGAGGAGAGCGCCATGCCCACGCTGGGCGGGGCGTCCGGCGTGGTCATCGCGACCTTCGACGACGAACCGACGTGACAACAGAGCACAAGGCCCACGTCGGAGCAGGCGGCGAACAGCGGGTCCCAGTAGCCCGAGTGGAGGGAGGGCAGCTTCAGGGCAGCCGGGTTCTCGGAGAACGTGGCGGCGTGGCAGCCCTTGGCCGCCAGGCGGTGGACTTCGGCCGCCGCCTTCTCCACGTCGAAGAGCGGGAGGATCCCACACGGGATGAAGCGTTCGGGGTAGGCGGAACACCATTCGTCCACGTGCCAGTCGTTGTAGGCCTTGATCATGACCTCGTTCACCGCGTGGTCGGGACCCTCGTTCAGCACCTGCCCCGAGAACCCCGTCCAGTTGGGGAAGTTGAGGCCGGCCAGGACCCCGCCGGCCGACATGTCCCGGACCCGCTGGTGGACGTCGTAGCAGCCCGGTCGCATCTCGTCGTAGCGGGAGGGGTTCACGTTGTACATCTCGCGGGGCTTGCCGGCCACGGCGTTGAGGCCGAGGTTCCGGCCCTGCTTCTCGCCGTACCACCACTGCTGGAAGCCCCGCTCGTCGGTCACCACCCTTGGCATGAGCTCGCGGTACTTCTCGGGGACGTGACCGAGGAACATGTCCTCGGGCTCGGCGATGTGGTCGTCGACGCTGATGAGGATCATGTCGTCGGCTCGCATGTGGCTCCCGTCCGCTCGTCCACCGGACCCACGCCCGTGGGCGCGCTGCTCGGCTACGGTCAGCTTACGAGGACCGGCCTCTCTCCTCACCTCCCATCGTCGGATGACCGACCCATGACCATCGACGACGCCAGCGGACCGCCCGCCACGATCCCGGCCGTCCTCCGCCGGGCCGCCGGCGCGTTCGGGGCCGACGAGGCCGTGGTGGACGGCGAGGTCCGGTGGACCTGGCGCGACCTGGCCCACCGGTCCGACGAGGTCGCCCGGGCCCTTCTGGCGAGCGGCGTGGTGCCCGGTGACCGGGTGGCCGTCTGGGCCCCGAACAGCGCGGCGTGGGTGGCGCTCAGCTTCGGCGTCTACAGCGCCGGCGCCGTCCTCGTGCCGATCAACACCCGTTTCAAGGCAGAGGAGGCCGGCCACGTGCTTCGCACCTCGGGGGCCCGGCTCCTGTTCGGCGTCACCGAGCTCCTGGGCACCGATCCCCTGTCCTCGCTCGACAAGGGGCCCCGGCTCGACTCCCTCGGCGAGCGGGTGGTCCTCGCCGGTCCGGTGCCCGAGGGCATGGTGGGCTGGTCGGAGTTCCTCACTCGCGCGGGGGCGGCCTCGATCGAAGAGGTCCTCGCCCGCGAGGCCGGGATCCGCGGCGACTCGACGTCGGACATCATCTTCACCTCGGGCACCACCGGACGCCCGAAGGGGGCCGAGCTCAGCCACGGGGCGAGTGTGCGGACCTACGCCATCTGGTCGGAGACGGTGGGGCTGCGCCACGGCGACCGCTACCTCGTCGCCTACCCCTTCTTCCACACGGCCGGGCTCAAGTCGGCCATCCTCGCCTGCGCACTGGCGGGCGCCACGATCGTGCCGCTCGCCGTCTTCGACGTGGACGAGGCGATGGACCTCGTGGTGCGCGAGCGCATCACGATGCTGCCCGGGCCACCGACCGTCTTCCAGAGCATCTGGAGCCACCCCCGGTTCGAGACGTTCGACCTCTCCTCGCTCCGCCTCTCGGTCACCGGGGCGGCCAGCGTGCCGGTCGAGGTCGTGCGGCGCATGCGGGAGGTGATGGGCTTCGAGACCGTCGTCACCGGCTACGGCCTCACCGAGACCACGGGCACGGTCAGCATGTGCCGCCACGACGACCCGCCCGAGGTGATCGCCACGACCGTCGGCCGACCGCTCCCGGGGGTCGAGGTGCGGATCGTCGGCCCGGACGGACCGGTCGGCCAGGGTGAGACCGGGGAGATCGTGGTCCGCGGCTTCAACGTCATGAAGGGCTACTTCGACGACCCGGTGGCTACGGCCGAGGCCATCGACGCCGACGGTTGGCTGGCCACCGGGGACATCGGCCACGTGGACGAGCGGGGCAACCTGCACATCACCGACCGCAAGAAGGACATGTTCATCGTGGGCGGCTTCAACGCCTACCCGGCGGAGATCGAAGGCATCATGCTGGAACACCCGTCGGTAGCCCAGGTGGCGGTGATCGGCGTCCCCGACGAGCGCCTCGGCGAGGTCGGCCTGGCGTTCGTCGTCCCCCGTCCGGGCCTCGAGCTCGACCCGGTGGACCTCCTGGCCTGGTGTGCCGAGCACATGGCCAATTACAAGGTGCCCCGCTCGGTCCGGCTGATCGACGCCCTGCCGCTCACCCCGAGCGGGAAGGTCACGAAGTTCGCCCTCCGCGACCTCCTCGGTCTTTGACCCGGGCGGGTCAGCGGGCCGAGCCCGGGGGGTCGACCACCCAGACGGCTTCGCGCTTCTCGGCGAAGGCGGCCGGGCCCTCGGTCTGGTCGGGGTGGCCCCACATCGAGACGAGCTCGACCGCCCCGGCCGCGCCGGCCTCGGTGAGCCCAGTCTCGAGGGCCCCCCAGAGCGCCCGCTTGGTGGCGGCCATGGCCGCCGGCGAGTTCCGGGCGATCTTCTCGGCGAGCACCTGGGCCTCCTCCCGCAAGCGCTCGGGCGGGTCGACCACCTGGCTCACCATGCCGAGCTCGAAGGCCCGGGTGGCCGAGACCCGCTCGTGGCGCCCGACGAGGGCCATGCGGAGCACCGCCTCGAACGGGATGCGGCGGGCGAGGCCGATGAGCTCGAAGGCCGCCACCTGGCCCACCGAGACGTGGGGGTCGAAGAACTCGGCGTCGGAGGCGCAGATCACGATGTCGGCGTCGGCCACGAAATGAAAGCCCCCGCCGGCACAGATGCCGTTCACCGCGGCGATCACCGGCTTCCAGACGTGGTTGTGCCAGGCCGTGAACCGGAGGGCATTGTTCTCGACCGACTCCCGGTAGCGCTCCATCCCGACGCCGTCCGAGGCGATCTCCATCACGTCCACGCCGGTCTGGAAGGCCCGGCCCTCGCCGGTGTGGACGATGACCCGGACGTCGGGGTCGGCGTCGAGCTCCTGCCAGGCCGCCGCGAACTCCTCGCGCATGGCGGCGCTCATGGCGTTCATGCGCTCCGGTCGGTTGTTGATGAGCCACCCGACCGGACCGTGGCGCTCCACCTTCAGCGTCTCGTACATCGACGGCCGTCCTCCTTCAGTCCACGGTGGTCGTCCAGACCGGCTCGCGCTTCTCGGCGAACGCCGCCGGGCCCTCGGTCTGGTCCGGGTGGCCCCACATCGAGACGAGCTCCACCGCCCCCGCCGCGCCGGCCTCGGTGAGCCCCGTCTCGAGGGCCCCCCAGAGCGCCCGCTTCGTGGCGGCCATGGCCGCCGGCGAGTTCCGGGCGATCTGCTCCGCCAGGACCTGGGCCTCCTCCCGCAGGCGCCCGGGTGGGTCGACGACCTGGCTCACCATCCCGAGCTGGCGGGCCCGGGCGGCCGAGATGCGCTCGTGCCGGCCGACGAGGGCCATGCGGAGCACGGCCTCGAACGGCATGCGGCGGGCCAACCCAATGAGCTCGTAGGCCGCCACCTGACCGACCGAGACGTGGGGGTCGAAGAACTCGGCGTCGGCCGCGCAGATCACCACGTCGGCATCGGCCACGAAGTGCAGGCCCCCGCCGGCACAGATCCCGTTCACCGCGGCGATCACCGGCTTCCACACCCCGTTCTGGGTGGCGGTGAGGCGCAGCTCGGCGTCGCGGGTGCGCCGCGACTGTTCCCGGAGGGCCGCCGGGTCCCGGGCGAGCTGCACGACGTCGAGCCCCGTCTGGAACGCCGGCCCGGACCCGGTGTTGACGATCACCGCCACCTCGGGGTCGGCGTCGAGCTCGAGCCAGGCCGCCTCGAGCTCGTTCAGCATCTTGGCGTCCATGGCGTTGCGCACGTCCGGCCGGTCGAAGACGAGCCAGCCCACCTTGCCCCGGCGCTCCACCACGAGCGTCTCGTAGGTGCTCAACTGCGCGGCACCTCCCGCCAGGGCACTCCGTCGAACGGGTCGGGCTCGCGGGGGAGGCCGAGGACCCGCTCGGCGAGGACGTTCTTGTTGACCTCGGTCGTGCCGCCCTCGATGGTGTTGGCCCGGCTGCGCAGCATGCCCCGCACCTCGAAGGGCAGGTTCGGCCCGGCCGAGCCGTCCTCCCAGGCGAGGCCGGCCGGGCCGAGCACGTCGACCGCGGCCAGCTGGACCCGTTGGTTGAGCTCCCCCTGGTGGACCTTGCCGATGGAGCTCTCCGGCCCCGGTGCCCTCCCGGCCCGGCCGGCCGCCCGGACCCGCTGGTTGGTCCAGGCCCGGATGCGCTCCTCGCCGTGGAGAGCGACGAGGCGCTGGCGCATGACCGGGTCGTCCCAGCCGCCGCGGCCCGTGCGCCCCCGGGCCAGCGTCAGCACGTGGCCCACCCCCGAGCCGCCGATCCGGTCGACGCCGCCCGACCCGCTGCCGGCCACCATCTGCCGCTCGCCCGAGAGCGTGGCCCCGGCCACCTTCCAGCCCTCGCCCACCTCGCCGACCCGCTCCCTGTCGGGCACCCGGGCCTCGTGCAGGAAGACCTCGTTGAAGTCGACCTCGCCGCCCATGTGGCGGAGCGGTCGGACCTCCACCCCCGGTTGGTGGAGGTGCAGCAGGAAGTAGGTCAGGCCCCGGCGCTTCGGGACCGAGGCGTCCGTGCGGGCGAGGAGCACGCCCCAGTCGGCCAGGTGGGCCCAGGTGGTCCAGACCTTCTGGCCGCTCACCACCCACTCGTCGCCGTCGCGCTCGGCCCGGGTGGCGAGCGAGGCCAGGTCGGAGCCGGCGCCCGGCTCGCTGAAGAGCTGGCACCAGACCTCCTCGTTGGCCACGATCGGCGGGAGGAAGCGCAACCGCTGTTCCTCGGTGCCGTGGGCGAAGAGGGCCGGCGCGGCGAGGTTGAGGCCGAGGGGGTTCAGCCGACCGAGGTTGAAGGGGGCGAGCTCCTCTTCGACCACCCGGGCCAGGGCCACGGGGAGGTCCAGCCCGCCGTACTCGACCGGCCAGGTCGGGACGACGAGACCGGAACGGGCGAACACCGGGTACCAGGCCTCGTAGTCCGGCCGGGAGCGCACCGTCCGCACGGCGGCCGGACCGCCGCGCCGGCCGGCCTCCACCCAGGCGGCCGGCACGCAGGTCTCGACGAAGGTCCGGACGGCCGCCCGGACGTCGTCGGGCCCGGGCGCCGACGGGAGCTCGAGGCGCGTCGATGTCGACTCAGCCACCATCTAACGCCCCGTTAAGCGGGGCCGCCGCTTCTCGCTGAAGGCGGCCAGCCCCTCCTTGAAGTCCTCGCTCCGCGACGAGACCTCGAGGGCCAACGCCTCCCGCTCGAGCTGGGAGCCGACGTCGGACGACGAGCCCGTGAGGAGGAGCCACTTCATGAGGCCGAGCGTGACCGTCGGGCCCTCGGCCAGCTCCGCCAGGAGGGCCTCGACCGTGTGGTGCAGCTCGCCGTCGGGCACCGAGCGGTGCACCATGCCCCATTCGGCGGCCTCGCTCCCGTTCAGCGCCCGGCCGAGCAGCAGCATCTCGCGGGCCCGCACCTCGCCGATCCGCCGCGGCAGGAGCCACGTCCCGGCGCTGTCGGGGGTGAAGCCCCGTTCGGCGAAGGGCTCCCACAGGCGGGCACCGTTGGCCACCACCGCAAAGTCCGAGGCGAGGGCGAGGTGGAGGCCGATGCCCGCCGCCCAGCCACGGACCTCGCAGACGACCGGGGTCTGGACGGCAAGGAGGGTGGGCACGAGCCGGTGCGCCTGGTGGGGCAGGCGCCGCTGGGTGCTGCCGGCCCGGGGGCGCCGGCCACCGGGGGCGTTGCGGGCCACGATATCGAAGCCGGCGCAGAAGTGCTCACCGGCCCCGGTGAGGTGCACGACCCGGACCGCCTCGTCGTCACCGGCCTCCTCGAGGCGCCGCGTCAGAGCGGCGACGGTGGCGTCGTCGAGCGCGTTGCGTTTGTCGGGACGGTCGAGCGTGAGGCGCAGGACCGGGCCGTCGTGCTCGACGACCAGCCCCGGCGAGCCTTGCGCCTCGCTCACGAGTCGAACCGTTCAGCGATGGCCTCGAGGACGTCCTGGAGGTCGCCCCGGGTGCCCGGCGGGTCGGGCAGGCGCACCGGCCCCTCGTCGCGGCTCGGCAAGAGCACGGTGGCCAGGCCCGGCGTCGTGAGCTCGCCGCGTTGGTTGACCGCCGTGAGCTCGAGGTCGACGGCCGGCCGGTCCCCCTCGGCCCGGTAGCGGCGCACCACCGTCCCGCCGAGCCATTGGGTGTCGCCCACGTAGTTGAACCGCCGGAACTCGCAGTCGAGCTTCCAGAGCCAACCGTCGTCGCCCATCCAGTCGGTACAGAGGTGGATGAGCCAGGTCTCTCTCATCCGTCCGTAGTCGAACGTGGTGGGATTGCCGCTCTTGCGGGCGAACTCGGGGTCCCAGTGGACCCGTTGCTGGACGTCGAAGATGTTGAGCGGGTCCCGCGTGAAAAAGCGCGGCACCCGTCGACGGTTGGCGGCCCCGAGGCGCAGCGGGGCCACGCCGTAGAGGCCCATCCCCATCCCGACGTGCCAACAGACGATGTCGGTGATCTGGAGCGGGCCCTTTACCATCGGGCCGATCTCGTCGCCCTCGGCCACGTCCTCGAAGTAGCGGGGCTCGGCCCCCCGCGGGCCCTCGGCGGCGTACTGGTCGTCGATGCGCTCGATCTCGGCGTCGGTGTAGGGGTCGATGACCACGTCGTCGTACTTCTTGGCTTCCCGGGCCTTGCCCCGCTCGGTGCGGATCATGAGCCGGTGCTGGGCCGAGAGGGCCCCGTCCTCGTCCCCGAACACCTGGGAGGTCCACTCGTGGACCGCCCGGCCGGCGAACTCGCTCGGCTTGTCGAGCACCCCGGTCAGCGCGTTGCGGCGGGCCACCCGGCGGTCGGGGCCCAGCGGCGCCCACCACTCGCGGGCAGAGGCCGAGTAGAAGGCGTGGACCCCCCGGAGCGGGTCGCCTTTCATCAGCTCGTGCGACTCGGCGGCCACCTCGGTGACCTCGTCCTCGCCGACGAGCGTGTCCCCACCCACGAGCGGCGGTGGGGCGATGAGGCCGGCCCAGCGGGTGCCGGCGGCGTAGTCGGCGTCGCACCAGAGCGGGTTGTCGTCGCCGTAGGCGTTGGCCACGTGGCGGAAGGCGTCGGCGCCCGGGCGCAGGTAGTGCGGGGGCAGCGGGTGGGGCACGGGGATCCCGATCCGCTGGCGCAGCCGGGCGACGCCCTCGTCGGTGATCTGCCCGTCGGTCATTGGCCGGCCGCCCGGAGACGGCGCGACGGGCGACCGGCGGCCTCCGTGACGTCGCGGTAGGTGAACAGCGCCCGCAGTTGCTCGTCGATCTTGCGCCGGGCCTCGCCGATCGGGCGCTTGCCGAGGGCCCAGGCCCGCATCTCGGCGCTCAGGATGGCGAGGGAGGCGTCGAGGAGCACGTTCGCCTCCTTCTCGTCGACGCCGGTGATCGCCATGAGGTAGGTGGCGTTGGTGGCCTCGTGCATGACGTCGTAGAGCTCCCGGGCGACGGGATCGCGCGTCCCCTCGAGGACGAGGAGCACCCGGTAGAACTGCGGCCGCTGCTCGAAGGCCCGGATGGTGGTGTGGATGAGCTCGAGCAGTCGTTCGAGGTTGGAGCTCCCCCGGAGCTCGTGGGCCTCCGCCACCCGACGGTGCAGCCGCTCGACCCACTCGAGCTGCACCGCCGCGAACAGCTGCTCCTTCGAGGCGAAGTAGCGGTAGAGGGTCCCGAGCGCCACCCCGCTCTGCTCGGCGACGTCGCGCATCTGGATGTCCTCGTAGTCCGAGTCCATCAAGAGCCTCATCGCCGCCCGGACGATCCCGTCGCGTCGGGCGGCCCTTGCCCGGGGCAGGGGTGCGGCCCGGTTCGGGTCCTCGGCTGTGCTCCGGTCGGTCACCCGGGTCGGCTCCTGAGCGTGGTCGGACACGGCGGTGGGACCGCGCCGAGCAGCTCCACCCCGGTTGTCTGAACGAGAATCTCGTTCTAGGGTACTGACCAGGTCGGATGGGGGCAAGGGCCGGACGAGACGTGGACGGGACCACCACAGCGCAGGCTGGGCGCCACGAGGGCCGGGACCCCGCCGTCGCCGAAGCCGATCTCTGGCGGTTGCTCGAGCGTCGGGCGGGCGCCACCGCCGACGCCACCTTCCTCGTCGAACGCTCCGGTCGTCGCTCGAGCTTCGCCGAGGTGCACCGCCGGGCGGCGGCGCTCGCCGCCGGCCTGGCCCGATCGGGGGTCTCGGCCGGCGACACCGTGGCCTGGGAGCTGCCGACGACGCTCGAGGCGGTCGAGCTCACCTTGGCCCTCCACCGGCTGGGCACGACGCAGGTGCCGATCATCGCCATCTACCGCGACCGCGAGGTCACCCACTGCTGCGCCGAGACGGGCGCCCGCTGGCTGGTCACGACGGCCGAGTTCCGGGGCTACGACTTCGCCGCCATGGGCGCCCGGGTGGCCGCCGGCCTCGACCTCACCCACCTGCTGGTCGAGGACGTCGTCCCCGCCGACCCGGCCGAGCTGGCCGAGCACGACGTCGACCCGGACGAGCCGCGGTGGGTCTTCTACACGTCAGGGACGACCGCCGCGCCCCGAGGGGCCCGCCACGCCGACCGGGCCCTCTCCTCGATCGCCGGCGAGATGGCCGGGGCGCTCCGGCTCGGTCCGGACGACCGCTACGCCCTCGTCTTCCCCCTCCCCCACGTGGGCGGCATCCTGCTCCTCTTCGCCGGGCTGCAGACCGGGTGCTGCCACCTCCTCGACGCGGCGTTCGACCCGGTGGCCACCCCGGCCTTCCTCGCCGCCGAGGGCGTCACCCACGCCGGCACGGGCACCCCGTTCCACCTGGCCTATCTCGAGGCCCAGCGCCAGCACCCGGCGGGCCCGCTCTTCCCCCGACTGCGGTGCTGCCCGGGCGGTGCAGCGCCGAAGCCACCGGACCTCCACGCCCGGGTCCGAGCGGAGCTCGGGGGCGTCGGGATCCTGTCGTCGTGGGGCCTCACCGAGGCGCCGATCCTCACGTTCTGCCGCTTCGACGACCCCGACGACAAGCTGGCGGCGACCGAGGGCCGGGCCCTCCCCGACGTGGCCCTGCGGGCGGTGGGCGCCGACGGCGGGCCGGTGGCCGAGGGCCTCGAAGGCGAGCTCCAGGTGCGCGGCGGTTACGTGATGGCCGGGTACGTCGACGCCACCCTCGACGCCGAGGTCCTCACCGAGGACGGCTGGCTGCGCACGGGGGACCTCGGCGTGATCGACGAGGACGGCTACGTCACGATCACCGGGCGCCTGAAGGACGTGATCATCCGCAACGGGGAGAACGTCTCGGCCAAGGAGGTCGAGGACCTCCTCTACGCCCACCCGCGGGTGGCCGAAGCCGCGGTGTTCGGCCTGCCCGACGTCCGCACCGGCGAGCGGATGTGTGCCGTCGTCTGCCCGACGGCCGGAGCCGACCCGCTCACCTTCGAGGAGATGGTCGAGTACCTGCGCTCCGCCGGCCTGCGGCCCCAGGCCCTGCCCGAACGACTCGAGCACCTCGACCGGCTGCCCCGGAACCCGGCGGGCAAGGTGACCAAGCGGGTGCTCCAGGACCGGTTCGGCGACGGAGCGACGGGATGAGCGGGCCCGACGACGCTGGGGTGGACAACCTGGCCCAGCTGCTCCTCGACCACCCGTTGGACGGCGCCCAACCGCTCCTGTCCACGATGACCTCGTCGGTCACCGGCGACGAGGTGAGGCGGCGGGCCGGCGCGCTGGCCACCGAGCTGCGCGAGGCCGGCATCGGACCGGGTGAGGCCGTCGCCGTGCAGCTCCCGAACGGTCCCGACTTCGTCATCGCCATGATGGGCGTCTGGCTGGCCCGCGCCGTCTTCGTGCCGGTGAACGACCGGCTGCCGCCGACCGGTCGCGACCAGCTGCTCGAGGCCGCCGGGGCCGCCGCGCTCCTCGACGAAGAAGGCCTGCGGCGGCTCGGCGGTGGACGGGCCTACGGGCCGGAGGTGGCCTTCGTCACGTGGACGTCGGGCACCACCGGGCCGCCCAAACCCATCCTCCACACCCACCGGTCCTACGTGGAGCTGCTCGACCGGGTGCTCGGTCCGTTGCGCGGGGGCGGCCAGGGCGACGCTCGACCGGTGTCCCCCAACCTGATCCCCGTGTCGCTGGCCCTGAACGCCGGCATCTACAACGTCCTCTTCGGGCTCCGGGCCGGCGCCCCCATCGTGATCATGGAGCAGTTCGCCACGGCCGACTTCGCCGAGCTGGTGGCGCGCTTCGGCATCCGATCCACTGTCCTGCCGCCGGCCGCCATCACGATGCTGAACGACGACCCGGCGCTCCCCGGCCTGGCGCCCCTGCGCTACGTGCGGAGCATCACCGCTCCCCTCTCCCCCTTCCAGGCCCGGCGCTTCACCGAGCGCTTCGGCGCCTTCGTGCTCAACAGCTACGGGCAGGCGGAGATCGGCGAGGTCATCGGGTGGACGGCCGCCGACGCCAAGGAGCACCCCGAGAAGCTCGGCGCGGCTGGACGCCCGCACCCGGGCGTCGACGTGAAGATCGCCGGCGACGACGGCCCCGTACCGGAGGGTGAGGTCGGCCAGCTCTTCGTCCGGCCGCCGAGCATGGCCGCCGGCTACGCCGACGGGGGGGAGCTCACCGACCGCATCGACGACGAAGGCTTCGTGGCCACCGGCGACCTCGCCCGGCTGGACGCCGAAGGCTTCGTCTGGCTCGAGGGCCGCCTCGGCGACCTCATCAACCGCGGTGGGAACAAGGTGGTCCCCGACGAGGTGGAAGAGGTCCTCGCGGCGTCGCCGACGGTGGCCGAGGCCGCCGTGGTCGGGGTGCCCGACGAGCGGCTCGGCGAGGTCCCCGTGGCCTTCGTCGTGTGCCGGGGCCCGCTCGACGCCGAGGGTCTCGGGGCCCTCTGCCGCGAGCACCTGGCCCCCTACAAGGTCCCGGTCGACTTCGTCGCCGTGCCCCGGCTCCCCCGGACCGACGTCGGCAAGATCCTGCGCCGCGAGCTGGCCGACGGCTACCGGCCACCGGCCTGACCGATCCCCAGAGCCCCGCGGTCCGGTTGTCTGAACGAGAATCTCGTTCTACACTGCGGCCGAGCACGAGAGAGGCGACTGTTGTGACCGACTTGCCGGTCTTCGACGCCGACAACCACTACTACGAGGCCCGCGACGCCTTCACCCGCTACCTCGACCCCGACCTGCACAAGCGGGCGATGCAGTGGGCGGTGGTCGATGGGAAGGAGCGGCTGCTCGTCGGGGGTCGCGTCAACCGCTTCATCCCCAACCCCACGTTCGAGCGCGTGTCGAAGCCCGGCGCCCTGAGCGAGTACTACCGGGCGAAGTCCGGGGTGGCCGACATGCGCTCGGCCTTCGGGGAGCTCGAGCCCATCGAGACCCGGCCCGAGTACCGCAACCGGGACGCCCGCCTCGCGCTGATGGACGAACAGGGGCTGGAGGGCTGCATCATGCTGCCCACCCTCGGCGTCGGGATGGAGACGGCCCTCGAGGACGACCGGGCGGCCTGTACCGCGGCGTTCAGCGCCTTCAACCGCTGGCTCGACGAGGACTGGGGGTTCAACTACCGGGACCGCATCTACGCCGCGCCGTACATCAGCCTGATCGACGTCGACTGGGCGCTCAGCGAGCTGGAACGGGCCCTCGAACGCGACGCCCGGGTCATCCTCATGCGGCCCGGCTCGGTGAACAGCCTCGGCGGGCGGCGCACCCCGGGGGACCCCCGCCACGACGCCTTCTGGACCCTCCTCGACCGGGCCGGTGTCACGCTCGCCGTCCACGGCGGCGACTCCGGCTACGCCGACTACGAACAGATCTGGGGACTGAGCGGGGAGGTCGAGGCCTTCCGCCAGCCGGTCTTGAAGCGCCTGCTCTCGGCCAGCCCGATCCACGACATGATGGCCTCGCTCATGGCCGACCGGCTCTTCGAGCGGTTCCCCAACCTCCGGGTGGCCACGATCGAGACCGGCTCCTCCTGGGTGGCCCCCCTCCTGCAACGGCTGCGCAAGACGGCGGTCCAGCGCCCCGGGGCTTTCGAGGCCGACCCGGCGGAGCTCTTCTCGAGCCACGTCTGGGTGTCACCGTTCTTCGAGGACGACGTGCTGAAGCTGGTCGACCGGGTGGGGGCCGAGCGGGTCCTCTTCGGCTCGGACTTCCCCCACGCCGAGGGGCTGGCCGACCCGCTCAGCTTCACGAAAGAGCTGGACGGGTTGTGCGAGGCCGACGTCCGCAGGATCATGTACGAGAATGCCCGGGCGCTCGTGACCCCGAGGCCGGCGTGACCCGCGTCGACCCCCGGGGCGACGGTGGCCACGTCGGTCCGCCCGCGGGCTCTTGACGAGGAGGAGCTTCACGTGAACCATCGGCTCGACTTCCCCGTGTTCGACGCGGACAACCACCTCTACGAGACCAAGGAGGCGCTGACCCAGTACCTGCCCGACCCCTACAAGGGGGCCATCGACTTCGTCGAGGTCCACGGCCGGACGAAGATCATGGTCCGGGGCCAGGTCAGCAACTACATCCCGAACCCGACCTTCGACCGGGTCGGGCGGCCGGGCGCCCAGGAGGAGTACTTCAAGCACGGCAACCCGGAGGGGAAGTCCTACCGGGAGCTCATCGGACGGGGCATCGACTGCCTGCCGGCGTTCCGCGAGGCCCCGGCCCGGCTCGAGCTCATGGACGAGCAGGGCATCGACTACGCCATGATGTACCCGACGCTCGCCAGCCTGGTCGAGGAGCGCATGAAGGACGACCCCGACCTGTGCGCGGCGGCCATCCACGCCCTCAACCAGTGGATGATCGAGGCCTGGCCCTACGCCTACGAGAACCGCATCTTCGCCACGCCGGTCATCACGCCGGGTCTCGTGGAGAAGGCCATCGAGGAGCTCGAGTTCGTGCTCGACCACGGGGCCAAGGCCATCCTCATGCGCCCGGCGCCGGCCTGGGGCTACCGCGGGCCGCGGTCGTTCGCCAAGCCCGAGTTCGACCCCTACTGGCGGCGGGTGGAGGAGTCGGGCGTGCTCGTCGTGCTCCACGCCTCCGACAGCGGCTACAACCGCTACAGCAACGAGTGGGAGGGCAGCCAGGGCGAGACCCTGGCCTTCGCCCAGCCCCAGCTGTTCAGCGCGGTGGTGGAGGGCGACTACCGGGCCATCCGGGACGCCGCGACGGCGATGATCTGCCACGGGCTGCTCTGGCGCTTCCCGAAGCTGCGGGTGGCCCTCGTCGAGAACGGGGCCGGCTGGGTCCCCCACCTCCTCGAGACGCTCGACCACGCCTACGTCAAGATGCCCCACCTCTACCAGGAGCACCCGGCGGAGACGTTCAAGCGGCACTTCTGGATGCACCCGTTCCACGAGGAGGACCCCCGGGACCTGGTCGCACTGCTCGGGGCCGACCACGTGGTGTTCGGCTCGGACTTCCCCCACGTCGAGGGGCTCGCCGACCCGGTGGCCTGGGCGCAGGAGCTGCACGGCCTCCCCGACGAGCAGCTCCGGCTCGTCATGGGCGGGAACATGATGGAGCTGATGGGCCTGGCCGCCTGAGGGCGGACCGGGCGAGCGAACAGGGGGGCGTGACATGGACCCGATCAAGATCGGCTGGCTGGGCTCGACCCTCGACGGCCCGGGCGGGGGCTACGACAAGATCCACCGGATGGCCTTCGACGAGGCCGCCGAGCAGGGACTCCTCGACCGGCCGGTCGAGTTCGTGCTCGACCCGGAGAACGGCCTCCCCCAGGGGAGCGCCAAGAACGCCACCGACGGGTTCCGCCGCCTGGTCGACGAGGGCTGCCTCGCGGTGGCCGGCGCCTACAGCTCGGACAACGCCATCACGGTCGGCCCGCTCGCCAACGAGCTCCACGTGCCCCTCATCAGCTGGTGCGGGACCGAGCAGTTCCACGGCGACTACTGCTTCCGCCTCGGCAACGGCGACTGCGGCGGTGACGCCGCCCTCATCGTCGGCTGGCTCAAGCGCAACGGCTACGAGCGGGTGGCGGTACTGAGCGAGATCTCCCCGAACGGCGAGGAGTACTTCCGCTTCTTTCGTCAGGAGTGCCGACGCCGCGGCGTGGCGGTGGCCGCGGTGGAGACCGTCTCGCAGACCCCGGCCGACCTCACGTCGAACTTGCAGAGCCTCCAGCGGATCGAGCCCGACGCCCTCGTCTACATGGGCTACGGGATGCTCGCCGCCCAGGGGCTCTTGCGGGCCTCGCTCGACGAGCTCGGCTGGGACCCGCCGCGCATCATGACCACGGCGTTCATGTTCTACCTGATGGGTTTCGAGAAGTTCGAGGGGTGGGTGGGCATCGACCAGTTCGACCCGACCAACCCCCTCGTCCAGGGCTTCTACGACCGCTTCGTGCAGCGGTACGGCTCGGACCCGCCGCTCTGGCCCAACGCCATCCCGGTCCTCGCCTACGACACCGCCCGGGTGCTGGTCGAGGGACTGGTGCGCGCGCCGATCCTCTCGGGCGAGGGGCTGAAGACCGGCCTCGAGCGGATCCGCTTCCTCCCGAGCACGACCGGCGGTCCGAGGGCCCACATCGCCTGCTCGCCCCACGAGCACGGGATGTTCCGGGGCGACTGGCTCCTCTACGGCCGGGTGCGTGACAACAAGCTCGAGTTCGAGGGCCTGTTCGAGCCCTGGGAGTGAGCGGACTCACCCCGAGAGCAGCCGGACGCCACCCCACGCACCGCTTCGGAACCGCTCCAGGCGGCCACGGCGCGAGGAGCGCCTCGAGTGGTCGTCTGGGTTGTCCGCCGCCGACTTCCGACCGTTGCGCGTAGTGTCCTTGTCCTCCCCTGTCCTCAGAGCAAGGAGGAACCATGAGCCTGCCGACCGCCACCCTCGGCCGTACCGGTGTGGCCGTGTCGAAGCTCGGCTACGGGGCGATGGAGCTGCGGAGTCGCAACTTGGACCCCAGCGAGGTCGACCGCTTGCTGAACGGAGTGCTCGACGCCGGGATCAACATGATCGACACCTCGCCCGACTACGGCGCCTCGGAGGAGCACATCGGGCGGGCCCTGTCCGGCCGCCGCGATGAGTACTTCCTCGCCAGCAAGTGCGGCTGTCCCGTCGGAGAGCCCGTCGGCGAGGCCGGGCCCGCCGGGCGCGAACACGTCTTCACCCGGGCGAACGTTCGGGCCGGGGTGGAGCAGAGCCTCTCCCGGATGCGCACGGACCACCTCGACCTGGTCCAGTTCCACATGAGCCCGTCACCGGCCACCTTGGCCGAGGACGACGCCGTCGCCGAGCTGGTCGCCCTCCGGGACGAGGGCAAGATCCGCTTCCTCGGTATCTCGGGGACCTTGCCCAACCTGCCGGACCAGATCGCCATGGGGGTCTTCGACGCCTTCCAGATTCCCTATTCGGCCGTCGAACGAGAACACGAAACGGCGATCACGAGTGCGGCCGAGGCCGGCGGGGGCACCATCATCCGGGGCGGCGTCGCCCGCGGCTTCCCCGAACCACCGGCGGAGTACCCAGAGCGCTACCGGGAGATGATGAGGGCAAGAAATGAGCGCTTCAATCAGACGGACATCAGCGATCTGCTCGGGGAGATGACCCCGATGGAGTTCATGTTGCGGTTCACGCTGAGCCATCCCGACATGCACACCACGATCGTCGGCACGAAGAACCCGGACCACCTGGCGGCCAACGTGGCCGCGGCGTCGAATGGGCCGCTGCCGACCGATGTCTACGACGAGGCGAAACGCCGCTTCGACCGAGGGTGAGCACGACAGGTTCTCGAGGCGCTCGGACCGACGGAGCCACGCAGCTAACTTCGACAACGCGTTGAGACTCGGCGACGTTCCCGAACTGCGTGACCGGGTGACATTGCCGGCTCCTCAACGAGGCCCTCACCACCGTCTTTGACGGCGTGTGCTCGGGTAGCTACCGTGCCTCATCCCCGGTTGTCGGGCCGGGGTGGCAGGTAATGCAGCGAAGTCCGGTGAGATCCCGGCACTGTCCCGCAACGGTGATGCCCGAAGGGCTAGTCCGGTCGCCTCGTTGCCCGCCGACGAGTCCAGTCCTCGGACGAAGGGCGGTTCGTGGCCGTGAGCACACCGACAGCGGAGGTCCGTTCGGCCCCCGATACCTCTCAGCGCGGCGCCCTCCGGAGCCGCTTACACCTTCTTCGGCTCACGCTGCGGCCGAAAGAATGGGGTCGCCTCGGCGCCATAGCGGCGATCGTCGTTGTCATCAATGCGGTCGGTTGGGGATTGTTCGCCCTCGCGATCGAACCCCACCAGGTCCACTACAAGGGGCTGGGGGTCGGCCTCGGTGTGGCTCTCACGGCATGGACTCTGGGCGCCCGCCACGCGTTTGACGCCGACCACATCTCGGCCATCGACAACACCACCCGCAAGCTCATGGCCGAGGGAAAGCGTCCGCTTGGCACCGGATTCTTTTTTGCCCTCGGTCACTCCACGACGATCGTCCTGGTAGGCGTCGCCATTTCCGTCGCGGCCAAGGCGGTCTTCGGGGCCATCGTGGATCCGCACTCCGGGTTCGAGACGATCGGCGGAGTCGTCGGCACGTCGATGGCTGCCGGCTTCCTGTACCTCATCGCCGCGCTCAACCTCGTCGTCCTCCTCGGAGTCGTGAGGGTGTTCCGCGGGCTCAGGTCCGGACAGTTCGACGAAGACGAGCTCGAGCAACAACTGCAGGCCCGAGGAATGATGTGGCGCTTCTTCGGCCGCGCTATGCGTTCGATCACGAAGAGCTGGCATATGGTCTTCGTCGGCCTCATCTTTGGTCTCGGCTTCGACACCGCTACCGAAGTGTTGTTGCTCACTGCGACAGCGACGGCAGCGACGCAAGGACTCCCTTGGTACGCGGTGCTTGCTCTCCCCCTGCTGTTCTCCGGCGGCCTCCTCCTCTTCGACACCCTCGACGGCTGCTTCATGAACTTCGCGTACGGATGGGCCTTCGCTCGTCCCGTACGGAAGGTGTATTACAACCTGGTCATCACGGGCCTCTCGGTGGCCGTCGCCCTCATGATCGGGACGATCGAGATCGTGGGTCTGCTCTCGAGTGAGCTCCATCTGCGTGGGCAGTTCTGGCAGATCTTTGCAAGCTTCGACATCAACCGTGCCGGATTCGCCATCGCGGCGCTGTTCATCGTGGTCTGGATCGCCGCAGTGACCTACTGGAAGGTAGGCAAGCTCGACCACCGTTGGTCCGGCGCAATCTCATCGCCGGGTACGGAACTCCCTTCAGAGGGCTGACCAGCGAAACCCGGCAAGGCCATCAAGCGCTAGCGGAGGCGGCCGGCCAGAACGTCGCTGTCGTGAACCCGGCCTCTCGGAAGGCGAGGACCGCTGCTTGCGTCGACGGACCCGTCAGATATGCCTGAAATCGGTGCGCTCCATGGAAGTTGACACCGTCGATCTTCTCTGGGTTCACGATGATCGAGACCATCATGCGTTGCATGACTGGATCGGTGACGACCATCGGGGTCAGCTTGTTCGTCACGCTTTGGAGTGACGAGCTCTCGTCGCCCCAGATCGTGTAGGCGTTCTTCGCCGCGGCGGCGGTCAGCAGTGCCGTCCCGACGGCTGGACTCGCCTGGTACCACGCACCCTTGGGGACACCAGATGCGGCAAGGATGAGCTCGTCGAGGTAATTGATCCGAACGTCGTTCACTGAAGCGAGAAACGTGTTCCGCGTCGTTGCGATCTTGGCCATCGCCTGCGCTGCGCTGGCCATGCCCCGCACGCCGGCCGGATCGCTAGCAGGTCCGACGAGCAGCGCCTGGTTGTTGAAGAGCGCCATGGGCCACAATCCGTAGCCCTCGAGGACGAAGGCGCCCGTGTTGATCGTCCCCGGACTCGCACCCTTCGGATGGGCGAAGTCACCGGGCAGGACGGCGGCGCTGCCGACCGCCGTGCTGCCGCCACCGGCCCGATGGCCGCCACCACCAGTGCCGCCACCCTGGCCGCTGCCGGGCACGACGTTGTGCGCACCGGAGCCACCACCCGTACCCTGACCGCCGCCACCACCGGTGCCCTGACCGCCGCCGCCACCGCCGCCCGTGCCGCCGCCACCACCGCCGCCCGTGCCGCCACCACCAGTGCCGCCACCCTGGCCGCTGCCGGGTACGACGTTCGGGTGCCGGTGGCCGCCGGCATGCGTGCCGCTGCCGGCCCGGCCGGGTTGACGTCCCGGCTGACCGAGGTGGTAGTAGTGCACGATCAACAGGTCGGCCTCGCCGTGAACCGCCGGGGTGAAGACGTCATTTGTCGCTGTGACCTGGACCTTCAGGCCGGACGCCGTCTCGAACGCTGGGATGAGCGTTGGCAGAAGGCCGCTCGTGCTGGGCGTGTAAACGGTTTGGACGCGCACGATGCCCGGATGGCTTGCCTTGTTCGAGGCTGCACTCTCGGTCGCCCCGGTGTTGTTGGCCATCTCGGCAACGGCGATCCCGGCAGCGCTCACGACAGTCCCGGCGGCGATCAGGCCAAGGAAGGTTCGACGTCCGAGTCGCGTGTCGTCACCCGGCGACCCCGACTCCGGACTTCCCGTGTTCGGTTGCTCTTCGCTCACCTGACGAGGATCACTCAGACCGCCGCCCGCCACTCGCTTCGATCACCGTACCCACAGGTTGGCCAGCTAGGGCATCGGTCAACATGCCCGGGGTTGTACCGTCGACGATCTGCACCCGCCGACAATGGTGGCCATGTGGGAGGAGATCGAGCAGAAGCTCGTCGAACGGAAGGGTCGATGGTCGCGATCCCACCAGTTCGTCGACCGTGATGTATGGGATCATCTCGGCCCCTGGCTCCTGCTTCGGATCCGCCGTGTACATCCCATCGACGTCCTTGACGAGGACAACGGTCTCTGAACCGTAGATCTCGGCCAGCAGGTACATACCCACGTCAGTGCGGTTCGGCGGGATCTTCCCCACCGAGGGAGGGTGCTCCCAGAGTTCGAACGGTGGCACGCCGTTCACCACTACACCGCTACCCAGAACCAAGAGGGCTGGCAGAAGATGGGTGATGAGGGGCGGGGGAAGCGAGACTACCCCATAGCGTGCCAACAATGCCCCGAGGATGTGGGCGTTCTGCTCGGCGTCCGTGGCTGAGAGAGCTGCCAGCACACCGGTCGGGAGGCCGAGATCGAGTCCAACACTGAACACGTGACGGGAACGAATGCCAGCACCCGCGCCAATGATGAGCTTGTAACTCGACAGCGCCTGTACCACCTCGTCGATCAAGGGCAACAGCGTTTCGCTCCCGCCGTCGATCAACCGTCCCCCGATCTTGATCACTCTGGCCGCCGGCACCAGGGGAAAGGCCACGGCCTCGGTCCGCCGCTGGGTCCCCTCGCTCAGCAACGAGTCCTGCATGAGGAGCGACTGCAGATGCCGGGCCCCGCCAACGAGCAATTCATCGTCCGCGACCACACTGGTCGAAATATTCGCCTGACCCGATCCAGCCGTCATGCCGAGCCCGAGGCCTCGATGATCGTGCCAACGTGCTCACCCGCCAAGGCCTTGGTCAAATTGCCGGGTTTGAGGCCGTTGATCACTTGGATGGATCGAATGTGTCGAGCACGCTGAAGGAACTCGATCACCGGCCGTTCGACGACCAAGTCATCGAACCGGTCGCTCAAGAGTTCCGAGGCCGTGATCCTCGGAATGAACTCGGCTTTCGGGTTCTTCTTGGGATCGTCGGTGAACAGGCCGTCCTCGTCCTTCACGTAGATCATCGAGCGCGCCCCGTAGACCTCGGCCACGAGGAACGTCCCAGTGTCGGTGCGGTGGGGCGGAATCAGACCGATGTCAGGGTTGTGCTCCCAATAGGTGTAAGGCGGCATGCCGGGGAACACGACGGCGTGACGCTCGGCGATGTACAGCGGAAGCTGTCCGAACTCGATCGGAGTGATCACCGGTATGCCGTGCTTGGCCAGCATGTAGCCCAGAATGCGGGCGTTCTGCATGGCGACGCCGGTGCCGAGTGTGGTGAGCACGCCGGTCGGAAGGCCGAGGTCGACACCCACGCTGTAGGCGTGGCGGGCCCGGGTACCGGCGCCCGTTCCGATGATCAGCCGATAGTCGACGAGCAAGGCCTCGATCTCCTCGAGGAGGGGGAACAGGGCCCGGCCACCCCGGTCGATGATGCTCTGGCCACCGATCTTCAGCACGTCGGCCTCCGGCAGCAGCCGGGTCTCCAATCCGATGTCCGTCTCGGCCTGGAGCCGCCGGTCGGTCAGGGACCCCCTCAGGAGGCGTTCAGCGAGCCGAGGACCCTCGTCGGCACCAATGGCTCCGGTCGGCACGAGCGCCAAGGCTAGCGACCACCGGCCTGGGCTTGCCAGGTATCAACGCCGCGTCACCGAGGTTCGACCGACAGCGGTACTTGTGACTGGCAAGGTTCGCTTGCAGTTGCGGCGAAAGGGGGGCTGCTGAGGCGCAAGTGGTCCTTGACACCTCGGGGCCAGCGTTGCAAACATGCCCCACCATGACGACTCCGCACCCGCAGCGACGCCCAGCCGCCGTCCTCGGTAGTCGATTCCTCGCCTGCGCAGCCGCCGTCACGTCGATCGTCGTGGCGTCGGCATCGCCTGCTCTGGCCACGTCCACCCCGACGACGCACGCGCCGCAGTCTGGCACCGCCAACGTCGCCTACGCCGGCTCCTTGCTGACCGTGAACGAGCAGACGGTCGGACCGGGGTTCGAGCACGCCACCGGCTACTCGTACACCGGCCGAGGAGCAGAGTCGTTGGCCATCACCCAGGAGATCATCGCGGGGACGATTCAGCCGGGCGTGTTCGAGAGCGTCGGCGCCGCGCCGATCAAGCCGCTGATACCGAAGTACACGACGTGGTACGCCTCCTTCGCCGCAAGTCCGATCGTCGTCGCCTACAACCCATCGGGGCCCTACGCCGCGACCTTCAAGGCCATCGCTAAGGGCAACGAGCCGATCACCAAGCTGTTCCCACTCATGGCGAAGTCCGGGTTCCGTCTCGGACGCACCGACCCCAACACCGATCCCCAAGGTCGCGCCTTCGTCCTCATGCTGACGCTGGCCGAGCAGAAATTGGGCGTACCCGTCAGTACCGTGAATTCGATCCTCGGTAGTGACGCGGTCGGCGCGAGCCCTCAGATCTATGCCGAGACCTCTCTCCTGGCGCATCTCGAGGCAGGACAGCTCGACGCAGCCAGCGCGTACCGATCCCAGGCCATCCAGCAGCACCTCCCCTTCGTTACCCTTCCGGCCTCGATCAACCTCGGGAGTCCCTCCGATGCGTCGGCCTACAAGAAGGCCACGCTCACCCTGGCCAATGGGATGAAGGTCGAGGGTGGCGCGCTCGTTCTCACGATCACGACTATCGGTGGACCGGGAGCGCCGACGGGGAGCGACCTACAGGCCGATCAGGCATTCGTCGCCTTCGTCCTGTCGCCGCAGGGCCGGGCACTTTACCAGAAGAACGGCTACACGCTGCTCCCCGTGAAGTTGACCGGTAGTGCTTCCAGCGTTCCCGCAGTCATCAAAAAGGAGTTACCCCACTAACAGACCGCGTGGCTGTGTCCTTGGGGAGAGAGAGGATCGACGTGAATCGGCTGGATGAGCCCCTCTTCAGTTTCCGTCGCCCGCACTCATCGGCCCGAAGCACCCGTCCCCCGGGCGCCTTTCGGCTCGGCATCGTTTCCAGCGTGATCGTGATCGGTGCGGCCGTCTTCATCTGGCTGATGCTGCTCGGCCCGCTGGGCGCCCTCTTTGCCCATCTCTCCGGGCATGCCATCCGACAGACGCTTGGTGCACCAGGCGGGCTCTCGCCGATGTGGACGTCTCTCGAAGCGGCCATGGTGGCGCTCACGGCGATCGTGCTTCTCGGGACACCGCTGGCCTGGCTGCTCGCTCAGGGACGGCTGCCGTTCGCCCGCGTGATCGAGGTCGGGTTACTGATCCCGCTCCTGATGCCACCGCTCGTCATCGGGCTGCTGCTCATCTACTTCATGGGCCCATCGACCCCCATCGGCGGGTTCCTGAACCACCTCCACCTCACCGCGACGAACACCTTCTTTGCCCTGGTGATCGCGCTGATTTATGAGTCGGCGCCCTATTACATCCTGGGGGCACAAGCGGCCTTCTCGTCCGTCGACCCACAGTTGGAGGAGAACGCCGCGCTCCTGGGTGACAGCTGGCCGAGGGTGTTCCGTCGGATCACCCTGCCGATGGCCGCCCCAGGCCTGGCATTGGCCCTCGCCATCGCCTGGGCGAGGGCGATGGGCGCGTTCGGCGCTGTTGTCATCATCGCCTATCACCCGTACGGTTTGCCCATGGCCATCTGGGTCACGCTGCAGGAGCAAGGAGTCGGGGCGGCGTTGCCCTACGCCTTCCTGCTGCTCATCGTGGCGCTGCCCCTTCCGGTGCTGGCCTACCTGTGGAGCGCCCGTGCTCGCGCCAAGGTCACCGGAACGTCGAGAGTCCGTACCCTCAACGTGCCGCTCCCCGACCAGGCGAGCCTGGCTTGAGCTCGACCACGTTCGATCGAACAGCGATAGCGGAGGCGCAGCCAGACAAAGGCCTCGAGACCGAGGGTCTGCTGGTCGACGTGGAAGTGGCACGGCGGCCCTCGCTCGTGTCCGCGGCCTTCATGGTCGACCCCGGCCATCGCCTGGCGCTCTTCGGGCCGTCGGGAGCCGGGAAGACCACGCTGCTCGAGCTCGTGGCCGGCCTCCTCCGCCCCGATCGCGGACTGATCCGACTGAACGGACGCGTCCTCACGAGTACGTCGCCACCTCGTCAGGCCGTACCCCTCGCCGAACGCCGGGTCGGTCTTTTGCGTCAACCAGCTGGGCTTTTCCCTCATCTGACCGTTGAGGAGAACGCGGCCTACGGGTCGGGTGGACCTATCGGGGGCGAGGGAAGGGCGTTGCTCGAGGAGCTCGGCCTCGACCGCCACCGCCAGGCGCTGCCCGTCGCGCTCTCAGGGGGCCAATGCCAGCGTGTGGCCGTCGCCCGGGTGCTCTTGAGCCGTTTCGAGGTCCTGCTGCTCGACGAGCCGTTCAACGGACTCGACGCGGCGATCCGGTCGCGGGTCAACCAGAGTGTGCACGACCGTGCGGCCGCACGCCGGGCCCCTGTCGTGCTCGTGACCCACGACCTCCCCGAGGCCCAGGCCTTCGCCCACCGGCTGGGCATCATGGACGACGGACGTCTGCTCCAGGTCGGCGAGGCACACGACGTCGTCGCGGCACCCGCAACTCGGAGGGTGGCCGAACTCGTCGGCTACCGGGGGTTCGTCCCGACGACGCTGCCGGGCCGGGACGGCCTCGTCTGCATCCACCCTCAACGGATCCGACTCGGCGCCCATCCGGAGCACGGCATGGTGCTCTCGGGCATCGTGAGTGCGTTACGTCCGAGTGGCGTGGGGTTCGAAGCCGAGGTGATCGTGAACACCGCCGACCGGATCGTCTGCGCCATGCCCGGATCGTCCGGCGAGCCGGGTCTCGACGCTGGTGGCCCGGGTCCGGCAATGGCCGATGTCGGTCGGGTCGGCGAGGTCGGTCGAAGCATCACGATCACCGTGCTTGATCCTCCCCACGTGCCGAAGGAAGGATGAGCCGCAGGATGGAAAGCGCGCTCAGTAGACCGAACCCTCACGACGGATCCGACTTGGCGGACACCGGGAGCCGCTTGCGGCTCACGCGACTGGCCCGTGCCCTTTCCCAGGAGCAGTTGGCCCAGGCCAGCGGGGTCAGCCGACAGGCGATCGCCGGTGTCGAATCCGGACGTTGGGCCCCCTCGCTCAAGGTCGCGCTGAACATCGCCCGGGCTCTCGGGGCCTCCGTCGAAGAGTTGTTCGGCGGCACGGTGCCGCTGCCGCCCGTCGAAGCGGTGGCGGTCGACGAGGTCCCGTTGTCTTCGGGGCAGGGGACGAGGGTGGCGCTCGCCTCGGTGCTCGGTCGGGCCATCGCCTTCCCCCTGGCCCACCACGCGGCCGCCGACTTCGGCTTCCGCCCCGCCTCCGCCGTGGTCGAGGACGCCCGGGCGTCGAGGACCGGGAAGCGCCCCGGTGACGACTCAGCGGCCGACCCGAAGTCTGGACGTCGGGACTCGCAGAGGGTGGCGACACGGCAGATCGCGCCGTTGTCGCCGACGGTGGTGATCGCCGGCTGCGACCCCGCGTTGCCGCTGCTCGCCGTGCCGTTGGGCCGGCTCGACACGCCCGTCGACCTCCTCTGGTGGCCATGTGGGAGCGGGCGGGCTCTCGAGTTGCTGCGCGACGGTCTCGTGCATGTCGCCGGCGTCCATCACGTCGACCCGGACGAGAACGAGGACGCCGGCCGGGAGGCCCGGGAATGGGGCTCAAGCCTGGCCGAGCTCGACGCCGTGGCCGTGGGCTTCGCCCGGTGGCGCGAGGGCCTCGCCATCCGGCCGCAGGTGCCGCACAAGGTTCATGACCTGGCCGGGGTGGCCAACCTGGGGCTGCGGCTCGTGAACCGCGAGCCCGGCTCCGAGGCCCGTCAGCTGCTCGAAGAGGAGCGGCGGCGCCTGCAGGTCAAGGCGCGGGACCTGGCCGGCTACGAGACGGCCGCCACCGGCCACCTGCAGGTCGCGTCGGCCCTGGCCGCCGGCCTCGGTGACGTCGGCATCGTGAGCGAGCCGGCCGCCCTCGCCTACGAACTGACCTTCGTCCCCATGGCGACCGAGCGCTACGACCTCGTCGTCCGGCGGGCCGCCCTCCACAGCCCCGAGGTCCAGGGGCTCCTGCGGGCGCTCCGCAGCGCCTGGCTCCGCCCGCAGCTCCAGGCGCTGCCGGCTTACGACGCCTCGATGTGCGGGGACGTCTTCGAACCCGTGCCGTGAGGATTGCCGCGGCCTGAGCCAAGACGGCGACGGTGGGCCCCTCCCACCTGGCCCGCCCCCGCCGGGGTGCGGGCTAGGAGGAGGTGGCGGCGATGCCGGTCACGTTGGAGATGTGGATGCCGAGACCGGGCACCGAGCCGAAGTAGGAGGCCACGCCGAAGGCGTAGACGCCACCGTCGTCGCCGGCCATCCAGTAGCCCTGGCCCTGGACGACGCCGGCCATCCCGACGACGTTGGTCACGTGGACGCCCGCCCCGGGCACCGAGCCCTGGAACATGGCGTCACCGAAGGCGAAGTTCCCGCCGTCGGCGGCGGCCGTCCAGTAGCCCTCGCCGTCGGTGGTGGGGGCGATCGAGACCATGGGCTGGGCGAGGGTCTTGCCGCCCTCTGAGCCGAAGAAGCCGGCGTCA
>Ga0310037_10000189_pt1 | contig 47110 bp, 44 predicted proteins | sample Sb_taG_11_FD_200239 | JGI IMG/M metagenome (GOLD analysis project Ga0310037, IMG submission 200239) | Peat soil microbial communities from Weissenstadt, Germany - Sb_50d_3_AS metaG (v2) (version 2) | ecosystem: Environmental > Terrestrial > Soil > Wetlands > Peat | place: Germany: Weissenstadt... | reverse complement strand
GTGGTTCTTGGATTGGTCTCCTGAACACCTACCTCGCGGCAGGGCTCAGGAGGGGGACCACCACCTCACTTCAACAACTTCGGGGACACCGTCCGCGCACGACGCCGACCCGACAGCCGACCCGACAGCCGACCCGACGGCCGACCCACAGCCGACTTCGACAGCAGTCTGAGAACCGGTATAGGGCCGCCCCTCTGGATCACGACCGACCTACGGTCCGGCCACCCCGGTCAGCGGCTGCGGAGACCGCCGAACGGAGCACATCGGTCTGGGACTTCGCCGCCGAGATCCCGGCCGTGCACGTCTCGCAGAGCTCGAACCGACGTCGTCTCGCGTTGTGGGGCAGGGGCGGCACAGCAGTCGCCCCCCGACCTTTCTGAGCGGGTGGAAGAGATTCTGAGCTTCGAACTGGGCAAGGTGATTATCGCCCTGTGGGCGGTCGCACCCCGGGTCCCAGACGTGTGAGAATCGACCCCGATGAGCACCGTCAACCTCGCCGAGGAACGACGCCGGCGCCGGCGCGCCGGGGACCCCCGCCTGTCGGCCGAAGGTCGGGCCATCCTGCTCCGGATCGCGACTGGTGACCTCCAAGACGAGTTCCAAGCGGCCCTCGACGAGGACCTGGCTACCGACCCGATCTTGGGCCCCGGCCCCGACCGCGACGACGTCTGAGTACCGCTCCCGCACCAACCACCGGTGATCGTCATCGACGAGTATCTGGCGGTGAGGGTGGTCGCAGGGAGCTGGCCCGAGGCCCTGCCAGACAGTGAGGACCTCGCCATCACCGCAGGCACCCACTGGCGCCTGCTTCGGCGGCTCCACGGCCCGAGCGGCGGGCAGCTCTCGCAGATCCTCGCCGCCTTGAGTCCGACGGATCGGGAGACCATCCGGTTCCCCCACCCCGAGGTGCTCTCGGTGCTCGACTCCCGACCGCTCCTCGACGAAGCCGCCCAGATCGCCGTCCGCTACGGCGGGACCGGATGGCTAGTCGCCGAGACCCTGGCGGCCGGCCTCACCTACGGTCGGGCGCTCTATTCGGGACCGAGCGCAATGTCGGCCGGACACTCGGCACCGCCGCCCACGACCTCGACATCACGGTCACCGTCGCCGGCTGAGCTGATACCTTCGCCGCGAGAGATATAGCCACCAATTGGGCGTTGCGAGATACCTGTGCGTGAACGACCGATGAGAAGCCAGAGTTGGATGGTAAGGGCCCTGCCTCTCGCAGGAGCTGGTCTGGCATGCATTATCATTGCGGCGCACGGTTATTGGAAGATAGCGCTCGTACCAGGCGCATTGGTTCTAGCTGTATCAGGCCTTTCCGGTTACGCCATTTATCAGTCGTGGCGCGTGCCAACCGGCGGAAGCTTTCTCTGGAGAGGGTTGGTGCTCTATCGGGGAAGGGATCTCGAGTCGCTGAAGTTTCTTGGCCTGCGGATGAGGAGAGGCCGAATACATCAGTTCTTTGGTTGGGGCAGATCAGTTGGGTATCTGGAGATTCGTCAGTCCGGTTTTCATTGGACTGCTGGGTCATGGACGAATCTAGGTCTGGGTGCTGCAGAAGGAACCATCGATGTTCCCTGGAACATGGTCGAAGTGGTCAAGGTCGCCGATGCACCGAGACGTGACCCTTCGTTGGGGGGCATGGTTACGCTGAAGTGTTGTGACTGGGATTCATCATTGTCCGGAGAATTCCTGGGGTCACAAGAAGAACTTGCAAGTGCGATAGCTCGTGCCACTGCTCCGCAATCGGGCTCTGCGGATCTCAGCGAGGTCTGACCGTGACGAACAGATCCCAGTCCGGCATAGAACAGGAGCGCACCGAGAAGTGCGTGAAGTTCGTGAGACCGAACGGCCGAGCACTGACCAGGGAGAACGAAGCGGAAGGCTCCGGGGGAGAGACTCGAACTCTCAACCTAGCGGTTAACAGCCGCTTGCTCTGCCGATTGAGCTACCCCGGAAGGACTGTGCGTAGTCGACCGAAGATAGCAGCCCCCACGAACGTCTCGACCCCGGCGACGTCGACCGAGGAGGGCCGAGCGGGGACGGGTCAGGTCTCTTCGAGGTAGTCGCGGAGCAGGTGGGCGGCGTCGGGCCGGCGGAGCTTGGCGAGGGTCTTCGACTCGATCTGGCGGACCCGCTCCCGGGTGACGCCGAACTCCTTGCCCACCTCCTCGAGGGTGCGGATCTTGCCGTCGTCGAGGCCGAACCGGAGGCGCACGACGTCCTGCTCGCGCGGCGAGAGCTGGGCCAGCACCTCTTTGACCGCCTGGTCGAGCATGGCCCTCGCCGCGGCGTCATCGGGGACCACGGCCCCGCGGTCCTCGATCAGGTCCGACAGGGAGAAGTCGTCCTCGTCACCCACCGGCTGCTCGAGCGACACGGTGTCCTGGTTGATCCGCTGGATCTCCCGCACCCGCTCGATCGGGAACTCGACTCGCTGTGCCACCTCCTCAGAGGTGGGCTCGCGCCCCAGCTCCTGGAGGAGTTGGCGCTGCACCCAGACGACCTTGTTGATGGTCTCGACCATGTGGACGGGGATCCTGATGGTGCGGGCCTGGTCGGCGATGGCCCGGGTGATGGCCTGACGGATCCACCACGTGGCGTAGGTCGAGAACTTGAAGCCCTTCGTGTAGTCGAACTTGTCGACGGCCCGCATCAACCCGAGGTTGCCCTCCTGGATGAGGTCCAAGAAGGCGAGACCCCGGTTGCGGTAGCGCTTGGCGATCGACACCACGAGGCGCAGGTTGGCCTCGATGAGGTCGTCCTTGGCCTTGAGCCCCCGCCGCCGGACCCGCCGCAGCGCCGACTGCTCGGCCGACTCGAGCAGGTCGCACTGGGGCCCGCCGTTCTCCTCGGCCAGGGCGTGGGCGGCCAGTTTCTCGGCCGCCTCGTTGCCGGCCTCGATCCGCTGGGCCATCTCCACCTCGAGCTCGGCCGAGAGCAGCGCGACCTTGCCGATCTCCTTCAGGTAGGTGTGGACGGGGTCCTCGGCGACATTGCCGAAGTACTCCGAGCTGGAGGACGACCTCGCCCGGGGGCTGCCGTTGCCGTTCCGGCTCGACCGGGCCGAGCGGCGAGACGTCGTCTCCTCTTCCTCGTCGGCGAGCACCTCGACATCGGCATCGGAGGATCCGGGTCGTTCCTCGTCGTCGACGTGGGCGCCGTTGGTGGCCACCGCTTCGATGGCGGTGGGGTCCGGGACGTCGTCGACGAAGATGATGCCCTCGGCGCGGACGCGTTCGATGACCCGTTCGATGGCGTCGGGGGTGAGCTCGACGGACTCCACAGCGTCCATCAGATCATCGGGACTCAACGAGCCTTGCGCGCGACCCACCTCGAGGAGACGGGTGAACTCGTCCTCCAAGATGCCGGGCGGGAGATCGTCGCCGGGAGGTGCGGACTGCGGCGGCCCACTGCGGGCGCCATCTGCCGCCTCCTCCGATTGGCTGATCATCGGACCTCCCCAACCCTCTCCACGAGCCACGCTACCAAGTGGTCTGCTGCCTCGCGACCGCTTCGCTGATCGTCCAGGTCCTCCAGCCACAGGCGCACACGGGCGGCGTCGGCTGCGGCCGAAGTGAACGAATCGGGTGAGGTGCGCGCTTCGGCCTGCAGATCGGCGAGAGCCCGCTTGGTGGCCGAGCGCACGAGTTGGTTGACGACCGCGTCGACCGGGTCACCGAGGCCGTCCCCGGGCAACATCGGCTCTTCGACGGCCAAGCGACGGAGCAAGTCCGCCACGTCAGGCGGGGCCTCCTCGATCGCCTCGTGCAGGTTGTCCGACGCCACGAGCGTCGTGAAGGCCCTTCGCTGGAGCTCGTCGTCGAAGAGCAACTCTTCGAGACGGTCGGCCACCGCCTCGGGCTGGTGCACGGCGAGCCGCAGCGCCTCGAGGCCCGGCCGCCCGGCCGCCGCCTGCGTCGCTCGACGGCCGTTCCGGCCGGTCGGACGGTCGGGCTCCACGTCGCTCTCGCCGGGCGGGGGCTCGGCCGGTGGGCCGGCGTCGTCCCGGCGCCGCGACCGCTCCTTGGGTGGCTCGGCCGGGCGCTGCCGGGCCGCCTCGAGGTGCTCGCGCATGCGCTCGGGCTCGAGGCGGCAACGGTCGGCCACCTGCATCACGTACTGGTCCCGGACGAGGTCGACCGGGTGCTCGGCCACCACGGCGAGGGCCCGCTCGGCCGCCCGGGCCCGACCCTCCGCCGTGCTCAGGTCGGCCGACTCGAGCACCCGGTCCACCCGGAACTGGAGGAACGGGCGGGCCTCGGCCACCGCCCGCTGCAGCTCGCCGGGGTCCGACCGGGCGAGGTCGGCGGGGTCGGTGCCCGGCGGGAGGGCGGCCACCGCCACGTCCACCTCGTGGCGGCGCTCCCACTCGTAGACGCGCGACGTGGCCGACTGCCCGGCGGCGTCGGCGTCGTAAGCGAGCACGATGCGCTTGGCGAAGTTGCGCAGCAGCTTGAAGTGGTCCTCGGCGAGCGCCGTGCCGCAGGTGGCGACGGCCCGGGGCACGCCGGCCTGGAAGCAGCCGATGACGTCGGTGTAGCCCTCGCACACCACGACCTCGCCGGTGGCGATGACGTCCTGCTTGGCCCAGTTGAGCGCGTAGAGCGTGCGGCGCTTGGCGTAGATGGAGGTCTCCTGGGAGTTCTTGTACTTCGGCTCGGGTCGCGCCTCTTCGCCACCGGTCGTCGGCAGGATCCGGCCGCCGAGGGCGATCGGCCGGCCGGCCGGATCACAGATCGGGAACATGACCCGGGCCCGGAAGGCGTCCTGGAGCCGGCCCCGCCGGTTGACGAAGCCGAGGCCGGCCCCGGTGAGGACCCGCTCGGGGACGCCCAGCGCCTGGGCGAGAGCGTCCCAGTCGTCGGGCGCCCAACCCAGGCGGAACCGGCGGACGACCTCGCCGTCGTAGCCCCGGGAGCGCAGGTAGTCGCGGGCCCGTCCGGCGTCCTTGGCCGAGAGCAGGCGCTCGTGGTACCAGGCGACGGCCTGTTCCATGGCGTCGAGCAGCTCGGTCCGGCGCCGGCGGTCCGGTCCGGCCTCGGCGTCGTCGTGGATGGTGACGCCGGCCCGGTCGGCGAGGAAGCGCACGGCGTCGGCGAAATCGAGGTGCTCCGTGGCCCGCACGAAGCTGATGGCGTCACCGGAGGCCTGGCAGCCGAAGCAGTAGTAGAGGCCGGCCTCGGGGTTGACGCTGAACGAGGGGGTCTTCTCGGTGTGGAACGGGCAGAGCCCGACGAAGCGCCGGCCCTGCTGGCGGAGGGCCGAGTGCTCGCCGATCAGCCCGACGATGTCGGTGGCCGCCCGGACCTGGGCCACTTCCTCGTCGGGGATCGCCACAGTGGCGACGGTACCGCGGTGCTGCGACCGACCGGACGGCCGGGTCCGGCGCGCCTCAGACCCGCCGCGACCTTCCCGCCGCCTTGGCCTTGCTGGCCGGCTTCCGGGCCGGCGAAGACTTCCGGCCGACCGGCCCGTTCACCACCGCCGCGCCCTTGCCCCGGGCCCCGTTGGCCGACGGACGGCCCGTTGCCGACCCGGCGAGGACCGCCTGGGCCGCGGCCAGCCGGGCCACCGGCACCCGGAAGGGCGAGCAGCTGACGTAGTCGAGACCCGCCTCGTAGAAGGTGCGGATCGAGGTGGGGTCGCCGCCGTGCTCGCCGCACACCCCGACCTTCAGGTCCGGTCGAGTCGCCCGTCCCCGGTCGACGCCCAGCCGGACGAGCTCGCCCACCCCGTCGGCGTCGACGATCTCGAAGGGGTTGGCCGAAAGCAGCCCGAGCTCGAGGTAGGCCGACATCATCCGGCCCTCGACGTCGTCGCGGGAGAACCCGAAGGTCATCTGGGTGAGGTCGTTCGTGCCGAACGAGAAGAAGTCGGCCACCTCGGCGATCTCCCCCGCCAAGAGGGCGGCCCGCGGCGTCTCGATCATCGTGCCGATCGTGACGTCGAGCGACCCCGTCACCTTTTTCGACCCGGCCTTGGCCCGGGTCCCCTTGACCCCCGACGGCCGCTCGGCCAGCACCTCGGCCACCGACTCCTCGACCCAGCGCCGGGCAAGGGCCATCTCCTCCCGGCTCACGGTGAGGGGGATCATGATCTCGATGACGGGGTGGCCGCCGTCGGCCACCCGCTCCCGGGCCGCCTCCATGAGCGCCCGGACCTGCATGGCGTAGAGACCGGGCTTGATCACCCCGAGGCGCACGCCCCGGGTGCCGAGCATCGGGTTGGCCTCCTGCCAGGAGCGGGCGGCGTCGAAGAGGCGCTGCTCCTCGGGGTCGAGGCCGACGGTGGCCTCCTTCACCGCCAGCTCGTGGGTGGAGGGGAGGAACTCGTGGAGCGGCGGGTCGAGCAGGCGCACCGTGACCGGCAGGCCGTCCATGGCCTCGAGGATGCCCACGAAGTCCTCGCGCTGGACGACCCGCAGCTCCTCCAGGGCGCCGAGCTCGTCCTCTCGGGTCTCGGCCAGGATCATGCGGCGCACGACCGGCAGCCGGTCCTCGCCGAGGAACATGTGCTCCGTGCGGCACAGTCCGATCCCCTCGGCCCCGTGGTGGCGGGCGTTGGCCGCGTCGGGCCCGTTGTCGGCGTTGGCCCGCACCGCCAGGTGCCCGGCCCGGATCTCGTCGGCCCACTCGAGCACCAAGAAGAACTCCGGCGGCGGCTCGGCCGCGGTCAGGGGGACCTGGCCCTCGACCACCACGCCGGCCGTGCCGTCGATCGACAGCCAGTCGCCCTGGGCCACGGTCGTCGACCCGACGGTGAAGTAGTGCCCGCTGATGCGGAGCGACTCGGCGCCCACGACCGCCGGCTTGCCCCAACCCCGGGCCACCACCGCGGCGTGGCTCACGAGGCCGCCCCGGGCGGTGAGGATGCCCTCGGCGGCCAGCATGCCGTGGACGTCCTCGGGCGAGGTCTCGCTGCGCACCAGGATGACCTGCTCGCCCCGGGTCGCCGCCTCGGCGGCGTCGTCGGCCGTGAAGTAGGCCCGGCCGACCGCCGCGCCGGGCGAGGCCCCGAGGCCCTTCGCCAGCACCGGCTGGCCGGTCTCGGCGAAGTGCGGGTGGAGCACCGACGCGAGGTGGTCCTCGGTGATCCGGGAGACCGCCTCGGCCTTGGTGAGCCGGATCTTCGGCTCCGACGTCATGTCGACCGCCATCTTGAGGGCGGCCCGACCGGTGCGCTTCCCCACCCGGGTCTGGAGCATCCAGAGCTTGCCCTGCTCGATGGTGAACTCCGTGTCGCACATGTCGCGGTAGTGGCGCTCCAGGCGGCCGAAGATGTCGAGCAGCTCGTCGTAGACCTTCGGGAAGCCCTTGGCCAGGGCGGAGAGCGGCTCGGTCTTGCGGATGCCGGCGACGACGTCCTCGCCCTGGGCGTTCACCAGGAAGTCGCCGTAGGCCCCCCGCTCACCCGTCGCCGGGTCGCGGGTGAAACCGACGCCGGTGCCCGAGGCGTCGTCGCGGTTGCCGAAGACCATGGCCTGGACGTTGACCGCGGTGCCGAGGTCGTGCAGGATGCGCTCGCGCTCGCGGTAGGCGACGGCCCGCGGTCCGTTCCAGCTGCGGAACACGGCCTCGATGGCCCCCTGGAGCTGCTCGGCTGGGTCCTGGGGGAAGGGGCGGCCGGTGTAGCGCTCGGTGATCTGGCCGTAGGAGTCGACGAGGTAGCGCAGGAGCTCGGTCGGCACCCGGGCGTCGGAGGATGTGCCGGCCAGCTCCTTGGCCGCCTCGAAGAGCGAGTCGAACTCCTCGCCCGGGATGTCGAGGACGATCCGGCCGTACATGGCCACGAAGCGCCGGTAGGAGTCGTAGGCGAAGCGCTCGTCGCCGGTCTGCTTGGCCAGGCCCTCCACGGACTCGTCGTTCAGGCCGAGGTTGAGGACCGTGTCCATCATGCCGGGCATGGAGAACTTGGCCCCCGAGCGCACCGAGACGAGGAGCGGGTCCTTCGGGTCCCCGAGGGCCTTCTTCATCGCCTTCTCGAGCCGGGTGCGGGCCCGGGCCGCCTCGCCGGTCAGCCCGGCCGGCCAGCCCGAGGCCATGTAGGCCCGGCAGGCGTCCGTCGAGATCGTGAACCCCGGCGGCACCGGCAGCCCGAGCACCGACGTCATCTCGGCCAGGTTCGCCCCTTTGCCGCCGAGCAGGTCCTTCATGTCCATGGGCGGGCGGCGGTGCGAGTGGTCGAAGTCGAAGACGTAGGACATCGGTCCTCCACGCAGGGGTCGGGCCGGCGGTTGCCGGCCGTACAAAACTGTACCGGCCTGGGCCGGGGCGCCCGGCGGCGCCTACGTCTCGCCCGTGCGCCGGCGGAGCTCGGCCACCAGCTCGGCGAGCGGCACCCGGACCTGTTCGGTCGAGTCGCGGTCCCGCACGGTCACCGCCCGGTCCTCGAGCGAGTCGAAGTCGACGGTCACGCACCAGGGCGTGCCCACCTCGTCCTGGCGCCGGTAGCGCCGCCCGATCGACTGGGTCACGTCGTAGTCGCACATGAAGTGGGGCTGGAGGAGGTGGAGGACCTCCTTGGCGAGGGGCTCCAAGGTGTCCTTCTTCGAGAGCGGGAGGACGGCCACCTGATAGGGGGCGAGCCGCCAGTGCAGGCGCAGCACCGTACGCTCCTCGCCCGCCACGACGTCCTCGTCGTAGGCGTCGAGGAGGAAGGCCATCATCGTGCGGGTGGCCCCGGCCGCCGGCTCGATGACGTAGGGCACGTAGCGCTCGCCGGTGGCCTGGTCGAAGTACTCGAGGCGCTCCCCCGAGGCCTCGGCGTGGGCCCGCAGGTCGAAGTCGGTCCGGTTGGCGATGCCCTCGAGCTCGTCCCAGCCCCAGGGGAACAGGAACTCGACGTCGGAGGTGGCCGTCGAGTAATGCGACAGCTCGTCGGCCTCGTGTGGCCGCAGCCGGAGGTGCTCGGCCTTGATGCCGAGGTCCGAGTACCAGCGGAGGCGCTCTTTCGTCCAGTACCCGTACCACTCGTCGGCCTCGGCGGGCGGCACGAAGAACTCCATCTCCATCTGCTCGAACTCGCGGGTCCGGAAGACGAAGTTCTGCGGGGTGATCTCGTTGCGGAACGACTTGCCCACCTGGGCGATGCCGAAGGGCGGCTTGCGCCGCGTGGTGTTGAGCACGTTGGCGAAGTTGATGAACATGCCCTGGGCCGTCTCGGGGCGCAGGTAGGCCACGGTGGCGTCCTCTTCGACCGGCCCGGCGTAGGTCTTGAACATGAGGTTGAAGGAACGGGCCTCGGTGAGGTCGCTGGACCCGCAGTTGGGGCAGACGCCCTCGATCTTGTCGGCCCGCCACCGCTCGTGGCAGTTGCGGCAGTCGACGAGGGGGTCGGTGAAGTTGGCCAGGTGACCCGAGGCCGCCCAGACGGCCGGGGGCGACAGGATCGCCGCGTCCAGGCCGACGACGTCGTCACGCAGCTGGACCATGCTGCGCCACCAGGCGTTCTTCACGTTTCGCAGCAGGTTCACGCCGAGCGGGCCGTAGTCGTAGGTGGAGCGGAACCCGCCGTAGATCTCGGCCGAGGGGAAGATCAGGCCGCGGCGCTTGCAGAGGTTGACGACCTTCTCGAGGAGCCCGTCGCCCGACGGACCGGCGGCGGCGCCTTCCCGGTCGCCGGCGTCGTCGCTCACGATCTCGGCCTTCGTCACGCCCGGGAGGCTATCGGCTGCCCGGTGGACCGCCCGACGGCGCGGGGCGCGGGCGCGTCGGCGACGAGCCGCGCGCTGAGCGCGTTGGCGAGGAGCCGGCCCCGCACCGTGAGCACGGCGCGGCCACCGGCCCGGGTCACGAGGCCGTCGAGGTCGGGCGAGTCGGGCAGGGCGGCCACGGGCACGCCGTCGGCCGTGCGGAGGGCGAGAACGAGGGCCTCGAAGCGCCGCGCCTCGGTCGAGAGGACCTCCTCGCCGGCCACGGGGGAGCGGCCGGCTTCGACGGCCGCCACGTAGCGCTCGGGCGTCCGCACGTGCCAGGAGCGGCGGCCCGCCCGGTGGGAGTGGGCCGCCGCCCCCACCCCGAGGTAGTCGCCCTGTCGCCAGTACAAGAGGTGGTGGGCGCACTCGTGGCCCGGACGGGCCCAGTTCGAGATCTCGTACGAGCGGAGGCCCGCCGCGCCGAGCAGGGCGTCGGCCCGCTCGTAGCGACGGGCCTGGACGTCGTCGTCGGGGTGGCGGTCGGGCGCCGCGGCGAGCGGCGTGCCGGGTTCGACGGTGAGGGCGTAGGCGCTCACGTGGGGCGGGGGGGCGGGCAGCGTGAGCACCTCGGCCAGCACCGCCTCCCAGTCGGCGTCGCTCTCGGCCGCCGCCCCGAAGATGAGGTCGACGTTGTAGCTCGCCATGCCGGCCGCCGCGGCGAGCGACGTGCACCGCTCGGCCGCCCCGGGAGAGGGCCGCCGGCCCAGGCTGTCGACCACGTGGCGCCGGGTCGACTGGATGCCGAACGACAGCCGGTTGACCCCGGCCTGGCGGTACGTGGCGAAGCGCGCCTCGTCGGCGTCCTCGGGGTTGCACTCCACCGTCACCTCGGCCCCCGGGACGAGCGGGACCTCGGCCAGGATGCGACAGAGCTCTTCCGCCGGGAGGCGTGACGGGGTGCCGCCCCCGAAGAACACGCTCGTGGTCGGGGGCAGGGCACCGTCGTCGGCCGCCCGGCGGAGCTCGGTGCAGCAGGCGTCCACGTAGCGGCCCATCAGGTGGTCCCGGTCGGTGTAGGTGGCGAAGGCGCAGTAGTCGCAGCGGGCCGCGCAGAACGGCACGTGCACGTAGACCCCGAACAAGGCCGCGCCCGTCCCGGCCACCGGTGGCCCGCTCACGAGAGGCCGGCCACCGCGCGCACGCTGCGGAGTCGCCGGTCGAGGTGCGCCTCCATGGCCTCGGTGGCGAGGGCGGTCACCTCCTCGCTGCCCGGCGGCGGGGGGCCGGCCAGCAGCTCGCCGAGGCCGCCGGAGAGGATGCGCCGGAGGAGGGCCAGGGCCTCGGGCGACACGGCCCGGCCCCGTCGGCACCGCCGGCAGAGGGCCCCGCCCTCGGTCAGGTCGAAGGCCACGAGCGTCACGTCGTCCTCGGTCTCGCCGCAGCTCACGCAGCGGTCGAGCACGGGCCCGGCTCCCTCGGCCACGAGGGCCTTCATGCAGAAGGCCGGGACCACGAGGAGCGGGTCGCGCTCGGGCTGGTCGAGGACCCGGAGCGCCCCGACGAGCATCGAGTAGAGCCCAGAGTCGGCGTGGCGCTCCTGGGCCAACTGGTCGGCCACCTCGAGCAGCATGCAGCCCTTCGCCACCCGGTCGAGGTCCTCGCGCACCACCCGGAAGGCGTCGATCACCTCCACCTGGTTCACCACGTCGAGCTCGCTCCGGCCCTGCCACAAGAGCGCGGCCACGTGGGTGAGGGGTTCGAGCCGGGCCCCGAACTTGCTCGCCGTTCGGCGGACCCCCTTGGCCACGGCCCGCACCTTGCCGTGCCCCTCGGTCAGGAAGACGACGATGCGGTCCGCCTCGCCCAGCCGGTAGGTGCGGAGCACCACCCCCCGGTCCTTGAACAGGCTCATCGCTCGGCCTCGCGCTGCTCGGCCTGCGACGTCGTCGGGCGCGGCGGGCTCGGCCGCCCGCTCAGCAGGTTGCCCCCGGCCACGAGCACGATGAGCACGGCGACGGTGACGAGCGGGGCGATCACCGCCGTGAACCCGATGGCCGCGAGATAGCAGAGCACCCCGAGGACGACCACCGAGGCGGCCACGACGATCCGGGTGACCCTCACGTGGGCACGCCCCCGAAGCGCCGGTCGCGTCGCTGGAACTCGACGACCGCCTCGTAGAGGCGCGTGCGGGAGAACGCCGGCCACGGCTCATCGCTGAACACGAACTCGCTGTAGGCCACCTGCCACAAGAAGAAGTCCGGCACCCGTCGGTCGCCCGACGTGATGACGACCAGGTCGGGATCGGGCAGGTCGGGCCACGTGAGCCCGGCCCGCAGCGCGTCCTCGGTGACCTCGGCCGGGGCGGCGCCGCCGCGCCGCAGGGCCTCCAGGGCGGCGACGATCTCGGCCCGGCCGCTCCCGCCGACGGCGAGCGTCAATGTGAGCACCGGCTCACCGGGCGCCGGCTGTCCGCCGAGGTGCGGCCCGAGCGCCGGGTCGGCCGGGGCGGCGACCCGGACCGCCACGCCCGTCGACGCCAGCTGGTCGCCGTGCGCCGCCAGGAGGGCCGCCCCCTCGGCGGCCAGCGGGGACGCGGCCGCCCCGTCGCTGCCCTGCACGGTCAGCCAGCGCAGGCCGACGAGGAGCGCCCCCTCCACCAGGTCGAGGAGGCCCCCACCAGCGGCCGGGCGACCGCCTGGGCCCTCGTCCGTCGCCAGCAGGGCCACGTGGGCCGGGACCCGGGCCCGGTCGAGGGCCTCCGGCTGCTCGTCGGGCGCGGTGGGCCGCCCTCCCCTCGGCGCCTCGGTGGCCTCGTCCGCCATCGGGCCGAACCTACCGCCGGCCGGCTCGCAGCCGTGACGCAGGCGGGCGCGCCCGGTCAGGGCGCGCCCGCCCGTCGTCAGATCGGTGTGCCGATGAGCACGTGGGGGTGCCGGTTGGCCACGCCGGCCTCACCGCCCACGACGTACACCACGTTCTTGACGAAGCCCGCGCCGCCGGCGTCGTCCCGGATCTCCGGCGTGTTCGACGCCGTGACCACCGTCGCCTTCTTGATCGAGACGATCTGGACCGAGTTCGGCGAGAAGTCCCCGTCGACGACCACGACCGAGCCCTTGATGAGGGCCACGGACTGCTCGGCGTAGGGCACCGTCGTCTCCGGCTGGACGACCATGGCGCCGGTGGCCGGCGTGAAGACGATGACCCGCTGCGAGAAGGCATCGGGGCCGCCGTCACCCGCACCGACGATCACGATGCTCGTCTTGTACTTCACCGCCGAGCAGAAGCTGCTCGGACTGAGGGCGCTGTAGCCCGTGAGCACCGTCCAACTCGGCGGCGAGGCCGCGGTGTTGAGGACGCCGATGTCGCCGTTGTCGAAGTAGTAGACGTTCTTGCCGAGGGCCGCGCCACAGTGCTCGTTACCGTTGAAGGCCGCCGGCAGGTCGCTCGCCGCCGGGAGGGTGGACCAGGTATTGGTCTTCGTCGAGTAGACGTCGACCGCGGTCACCGTGGTCCCGCCGCAGCCGGTGATGCCACCGACCACGTAGATGTTCTTGCCGACCACGGCGGCTACTGGGTCCTCGTCCCGGGCGTTCGGGATGGCCGCGGCGCTCGACCACGAGTTCGACGTCGTGTTGTAGACGTCGACGTCGGTGGTCGCCGGCAGCCCGGAGCCGTCACTGCAGTCGCCCGCACCGCCGGTGATGTCGTAGACGTTGGACTTCACCGTGGCCACGGTCCCCTCGAGGTGCGGGTTGGGCACCGGGTTGCCGAGCGTCCAGTGCAGGTCGGTGAAGCCAGCCGGTTGGATGGAGCTGGCGCCGGCGGTGGCGCTCAAGCCGATCGGCAGCAAGACCGCGGCACCGGCCGCGAGCACCGCGACGAGTCTCAACACACGCATGGGATCGTCCCTCCTCCTGCCGCGGTCAATGTCGGGGCGGATCCCACGGCCTCTGCCGCGGGCCGGGCCGCGGCCGACACGAGCCTGTGCCGGCAACCCCGCCCCGTCAAGCGGTCCCGACCAAACGTTGGTCCTGGGCGGCCTGGGGACCGACGGTCCGGGGCCCGGCGCGCCGTCGGCCATGATCGGGACGTGGAGGACCAAGGTGCGGGCCAGCGCCCCGAGCCCGATGACACCGTCGACGCCGATGAGGCGGTCGACCTGCTCGAGCGGGTGGCCCTCGGGCTCGAGGGGGGCGAGCTGCGGCCCCAGCAGGTCGAGATGTGCCGGGCGGTGGCGAGGTCGCTCGCCACGGGCCGCCACCTCGTGGTGCAGGCCGGCACCGGGACCGGCAAGTCGCTCGCCTACCTCGTGCCCGCGGCCCTGGCCGGCCGCAAGGTGGTCGTGGCCACCGCCACGAAGGCCCTCCAGGACCAGCTGGCCGACAAGGACCTCCCGGCCGTGGCGGCCTCGCTCGACCGCCCGTTCTCCTTCGCCGTCTTGAAGGGGCGGAGCAATTACCTCTGTCGCCAGCGGGCGGCGGAGATCGCCGACCGCGGCGTCCAAGGGCAACTGGCGGCGGAGACCGAGGACGACGAGGCGCACCGGCCCCCGGCGGGCACGCCCAAGGGCCTCGTCGACGAGGTGCGCCGGCTGCTCGCCTGGTCGACCACCGCGGCGACGGGCGACCGGGCCGATCTGCCCTTCGAGCCGGGCGGCCGGGCCTGGGCCATGGTCAGCGTGGGCGCCCGGGAGTGCCCCGGCGCCTTCCGCTGCCCGTCGGGGGCCGAGTGCTTCGCCGAGGCGGCCCGGAACGAGGCGGCGGCGGCCGACGTGGTCGTCGTGAACACCCACCTCTACGGGGCGCACCTGGCGAGCGGCGGGGCGGTCCTCCCCGAGCACGACCTCGTGGTCTTCGACGAGGCCCACGAGGTCGAGGCGGTGATGACCGAGAGCCTCGGCGTCGAGATCTCGCCCGGTCGCTTCGGCGCCCTCGCCGCGCTGGCCCGTCCGCTCCTCGGCCGTCCCGAGCAGGCGGAGACGGCCGACGCGCTGCGGGACGTGGCCGACCGCCTGCTCGTCGAGACAGCCGAGCGCCTCGGGTCCCGGGTGCTGGTCGGGCCGGGTGACGGCGTCGAGGGGGCCGAGGTGGCCGACCGGCGCCTCTCGGACCTCCTCACCCTGGCCTCGATGCGCCTCGAGCAGGTGCTGGCCGGGTTGCGGGCCGGACGCGACGACCGGCTCGACGACCAGGCCGGCCGGCGGGCCCGGGCCCTGAGCGCGGCGGGCGCCCTCCTGGCCGACGTGGCCCGGCTGATCGGCCGGGGGGCCGACGACGTGGCCTGGGTGGACGGGAGCCCCCGGGCGCCGCTCCTCCGGCTCTCCCCCATCGACGTGGGTCCGGCCCTCGCCGAGTCGCTCTGGCCCGTGGTCACCGCGGTCTGCACGAGCGCCACGATCCCGGCGCGCCTGCCCGAGCGTCTCGGGCTCCCGGCCGACGACGTCGACGTGCTCGACGTCGGCAGCCCGTTCGACTACCGGTCCCATTCGCTCCTTTACGTCGCCCGCCACCTGCCCGACCGTCGGCGCCCCGAGTCCGAGCCCGCCCTCCACGAGGAGCTCGCCGCGCTCATCGAGGCGGCCGGGGGTCGCACCCTCGCCCTCTTCACGAGCCGCCGGGCCACCGAGGCCGCGGCGGCGGCCCTCGCCCCCCGCCTCCCCTACCCGCTCCTCGTCCAGGGCGAGCGGCCGAAGGCCCGGCTCCTCGCCGAGTTCGCCGAGGACGAGTCCTCGTGCCTCTTCGCCACGCTCGGCTTCTGGCAGGGGGTGGACGTGCCCGGGCGGGCCCTCACGCTCGTCACCCTCGACCGCCTGCCGTTCGCCCGGCCCGACGACCCGCTGCTCGAGGCCCGACGGGAGCGGGCGGGCGACGCCGCCTTCCGCCTCGTCGACGTGCCGCGGGCGGCCACGCTCCTCGCCCAGGGGGCCGGACGGCTCATCCGGCGGGCCGAGGACCGGGGTGTCGTCGCGGTGCTCGACCCCCGCCTGGCCACCGCCAACTACCGCCACGTCCTCCTCGCCGGGCTGCCGCCCATGCGCCGGACGACCGACCGCCGCCAGGTCGAGGACTTCCTCCGCCGCATCCTCGACGACGCCCCGTCGCCCGACGCCGGCCGCAGCCGGGGGGCCCTCGCCGGCCGCCAGCGCGACGTTCAGTAGCCGAGCTCGTCGAGGGCGTCCTCCCGGCGCTGCCAGCGGGGTTCGACCCTCACGAAGAGCTCGAGGTAGGCGCCGGGCGGGAGCTGCTCGCGCACCGCGGTGCCCACCTCTTTCAGCACCTCGCCGCGGCGGCCGATGACGATGGCCTTCTGCGAGTCCCGCTCGACCAGGATCTCGCAGCGGATGCGGGGCCACTCCCACTCGGTCACCCGGCAGGCGATGGAGTGGGGCAGCTCCTCCCGGGCCCGCACGAGCAGCTGCTCGCGGACCAGCTCGGCCACCGCGAGACCCTCGGGCGTGTCGGTGACCATGTCCCTCGGGTAGTAGGCCGGGCCCTCCTCGAGGCCGGCCACCACGGCGTCGGCGAGGGCGGGCACGCCCTCGCCGGTCAAGGCGGCGACCGGGAAGTAGTCGACGCCCCCGGCGAGGGCCGGCCGGCCGGCCTCCTCGGCCAGCCGCTCGACGGTGGCCGCCGCACTGGCCAGGCGCTCGACCACCTGCACCTTCTGGGCCCGGTCGACCTTGTTCACGACCACGATCAGCGACGGCGGGCCCTCCCCGGCCGACGCCTGGAGGGCCCGGCCGAGGACGAGACGGTCACCCGGGCCGATGAGGGCGGTGGCGTCCACGACGGCGAGGAGGACGTCCACGTCGGCCAGGGAGCCGGTGGCGGTCTCGTTCAGCCGCCGTCCGAGCGGGGTGCGCGGCCGGTGGAGGCCGGGCGTGTCGACGAAGACCACCTGGGCGTCGGGCCGATGCAGCACACCCCGGACGTTGAACCGGGTCGTGTTGGGCGCGGTGGCGGTGATCGTGACCTTGGTCCCGACGAGCGCGTTGACGAGCGTCGACTTGCCGACGTTGGGCCGTCCGACGACGCTGGCGAAGCCCGAGCGCACGGCGCGTCAGGCGGGACGTTCGACGTCGGCGGTGGGGGGCGGGGCGGTGCGCTCGATGCGCACCCGTCCGATGCGCCGGCCCTGCACCCGCTCGGCCACGAGCCGGAAGCCGTCGACCTCGACGGCCTCGCCCTCGCGCGGTATCCGGCCGGCGAGGTCGAGCACGAGACCGCCCACCGTGTCCCAGGCCCCCTGCGGCAGCTCGGCGTCGAGGAGGTCGTCCACCTCGTCGACGGTCATCCGGCCGGTCACCACCAGCCCGCCGTCGGGCAGCCGCTCGACGGGCGGCTCCTCGACGTCGTACTCGTCGACGATCTCGCCGACGAGCTCCTCGATGAGGTCCTCCAACGTGACGAGCCCGGCCGTCCCGCCGTACTCGTCGACCACGATCGACAGGTGGATCTTGCGCTCCTGCATCTCGGGGAGGAGCTCGGCCAGACGCTTGGTCTCCGGCACGAAGTGGGCCGGCCGGAGGTGGCGGCGCAACTCGTCGCCGCCCTTGCCGTCGTGCTCGGCCCGGACGAGATCCTTCGTGTAGGCCACGCCGACGACGTCGTCAACGTTGTGCTCGTAGACCGGCAGCCGGCTGAAGCCGGCGGTGAGCGCCGCCTCGAGCGTGGCCGAGACCGAGCTCCGGTCCTCGGCGGTCACCATGTCGGGCCGCGGCACCATCACTTCGCGCACGACCGTGTCGCCGAACTCGATGATCGAGTGGATGAAGACCCGCTCCCCCGGTTCGATCACGTTCTCGGCGTGGGCCACGTCGGCCATGGCGAGCAGCTCCGACTCCGTGACGTGCCCACGGACCTGCTCGTCGCCCCGCACGCCCAGGATGAACTCGGCCAGCCCGTTCAGGACCGACGAGACCCACCGCACCGGCGGGAAGCCGACGACCGCCGAGACGAGCGGCGCAGCGAACAGCGCGGCCCGCTCGGGGTGACGGACGGCCCAGTTCTTCGGGACCGCCTCGAAGAACACGAAGATCACGATGATCTCGAAGACGATGGCCACGACCACCCCGATGGCCCCGAGCCACCGCCCGGCCAGCAGGCCGACGAGGCTGGCCGACACCAGCTGGCAGATGAGGACGAGGAGGAGCACCGGGTTCAAGAAGCGCTCGGGGTGCTCGACGAGCTGCACCAACCGGCGCGAGCCGCGCCGGCCCTCGTCCGCCAGGGCCTGGGCCTTCACCTTGCCCGTCCGCACGAGGCTCGTCTCGGCCAGGGCGAGGAGCCCCGAGGCCACGAGGAGCACGATGATCACCGCGATGAGGACGCCGTCGACGGGCTGGAACCCGGTCGTGGCGATCACTCGGCCCGCTGCTCCTCGGCCGGCCGGTCGTAGCGGGCGAGCAGGGTGCGCTCCAGGCGCTCCATCTCCTCGGCCTCGGCGTCCCCCTCGTGGTCCATGCCGAGCAGGTGGAGGAGGCCGTGCACGACGAGGAGGGCCACCTCGTCCTCGTAGGCCACGCCGTGCTCCGCGGCGTTCCTCGCCGCCACGGCGGGGCAGACGACCACGTCGCCCAGGAGGAGGAGCGGCTCCTCCCCCGCCTCGGAGCCGGGTCCGGTCCCCCCGAAGTCCGGCGACCGGCCGCCCGGGCCGGTGCCGTCCTCGATCGGGAAGGCCAGCACGTCGGTCGGGCCTGGCCGGGACAAGAAGCGCTCGTGGAGGGCGGCGATGGCCGGCTCGTCGACGAAGAGGAGGGACACCTCGGCGTCGCCCCGCACACCGCGGGCGACGAGGACGTCGCGGGCCAGCGTCACGTAGCGGTCGAGGGCCACCGGGCGGTCGGACTGCTCGTCGGCCGCGTAGACCTCAACGGGCATGGCCGGCGTTCCCGCCGCGGTGCTCGCCCTCGGCCTCGTGGTGCTCGTAGGCGGCCACGATGTCGGCCACGATCTTGTGGCGCACGACGTCGCGCCGGGTGAGGTGGACGAAGGCAACGCTCTCGACCTGGTCGAGCACCTCTTGCAGTCCGACGAGCCCGGAGCGGCCACCCGGCACGTCGATCTGGGTGACGTCCCCGGTGACCACGCACTTCGAGCCGAAGCCGATGCGGGTGAGGAACATCTTCATCTGCTCGGGGGTGGTGTTCTGGGCCTCGTCGAGGATGATGAACGACGAGTTGAGCGTGCGGCCGCGCATGAAGGCGAGCGGCGCCACCTCGATGGTGCCCCGGTCGATCAGGCGCTGGGCGCCCTCGGGCTCCAAGAGGTCGTAGAGGGCGTCGTAGAGGGGGCGCAGGTAGGGGTCGACCTTGGCCATCAGGTCGCCGGGGAGGAAGCCCAGCCGCTCACCCGCCTCGACGGCGGGCCGGGTGAGGATGATCCGGTTCACCTGGCGCGACTGGAGGGCCTGCACGCCGAGGGCCACCGCGAGGTAGGACTTGCCCGTCCCCGCCGGCCCGATGGCGAACGTGATGACGTTGTTGGCGATGGCGTCGGTGTAGCGCTTCTGCCCGGCCGTGTTGGGACGAACCGTCCGACCGCGCGCCGCCCGGAGCACCTCGGCGTTCAGCACCTCGGAGGGCCGCAGGTCCTCGCGCACCATGTCGATCGTCCGGGCCACCTTCACCGCGTCGAGCGACTGACCCGACTCGAGCACGAGCACGAGCTCGTCGAAGAGCCGGGCCACCCGCTCGGCGTCGGGACCGTCGACGTTGATCAGGTTGCCCCGCACGGCGATCTTGGTCTCCGGGAAGGCGTCCTCGATGAGGCGGAGGAGCTCGTCGCGCTGGCCGAGCAGCCCGACCATCAGGTGGTTGTGGGGCACGAGCGTCTCGACCCGGCCGCCGTTCGCCTGCGTCGGGAGACCCGCCTCCGGGCCGGGGGCGCTCACCCGGGGGGCCACGTCATGGCCCGGCCCCCGATCACGTGGAGATGCAGGTGCGGGACCGAGTTGAGGGCGTCGGGGCCGACGTTGAAGACGAGGCGGTAGCCCCGGTCGGGTGGAGCGATCCCCTCGGCCTCCGCCACCTGGCGCGCCGCCACGAGCATGTCGGCGAGCTCGTCTTTGTGCTCGGGCCCGAGCGCCGCCGCGTTCTCCACGTGGGTCCTCGGTACGACGAGCACGTGCACCGGCGCCGTCGGGTTGATGTCGCGGAAGGCCACGACGTTGTCGGTGGCGAGGACGACGTCCGAAGGGATGTCACCCGCCACGATCTGGCAGAAGAGGCAGTCGGTCATGGACAGGCGGTCACGAGGTCGGTCACGGGCAGGCGGTCGAGCCCCGAGGCCCCGACGGGCACCCGACTGGCCGCGCCGAGATCAGCATGGCGCCAATTCTCCCATCTCCGGTCGCTGCACCGATCACCTCAGGCATCCTCCTCACGGTATCGGCGGAGCGACGTGTAGAGAACGGCCGCTGCCACCGCCGCCGTCTCGGCCCGCAGCACCGTCTCGCCGAGGCCGACGAGGGGGAGCCCGAGGCCGAGCTCCTGCTCCGACCAGCCCCCCTCGGGCCCCACGGCCACCGCCGGGGGGTCGAGCCGGGCCGGTCCCCCGCCCAGCTGGGCGAGGGCGAGGCCGCCGGCCGCCGCCAGCTCGGGGAGCCCCGTCGGCCCGGTCACCTCGGGCAGGTACACCCGCCGGCTCTGAGCCGCCGCGGCCCGGGCCACCCGACCGAAGCGGTCCAGGTGGTGCCGGGCCTTCCCCGTCGGCCAGCGCACGACGGCCCGCTCGGCGGCGAGCACGGCGATGCGGTCGACCCCGAGCTCGGTCAGCTTCTGGACGACCCACTCGGGCCGGTCCCCCTTCACGGGGGCGAAGGCCACCGTGAGCGGCGGGACCGGCGCCGGCTCGCGCACGACGTCGCCGTCCGGCTCGAGCAGCCGGTCGGCCACCTTCCCGACGCGGCAGCGTCGCCAGCTGCCGCGACCGTCGGCCGCCACGACCGTCTCACCCGGGCGGAGCCGGAGCACGTGGAGGAGGTGGTGGACGTCGTCGGGCTCGACCACCGGGTCGGCCGCATCGACGACGAACACCTGGGCCGCCGCGGCGGCGCGCTCACCGGCGAGCTGTGCGGCCGACGGCCGTCCCGCCGTCGCCACCCCTACCCGAGCGCCGAGCGCAGGCGGGAGAAGACGCCCTCGTGGACGGCCGGGGCGTTGAGCCGCTCGCCCCGCTCCTCGGCGAACTGGCGCAGCAGGGCCTCCTGGCTCGGGGTGAGCGCCGTCGGGGTGTCGACGAGCACGTGGAGGTAGAGGTCGCCGCGCCCACGTCCGCGGAGGTGCGGCACGCCGGCGCCCTTCAGCCGGACCACGTGGCCGGTCTGGGTGCCGGGCGTGACCGAGACCGGGCGGGGGTCCTCGAGCGTCGGCACCTCGAGCTGGGTGCCGAGGGCCGCCTGGGTCATCGTGAGGTGGAGCGTGGCGTGCAGGTCGTCGCCGGTCCGCTCGAAGCGCTCGTCGCGGGTCACCCCGAGGTGCACGAACAGCGAGCCGTTCGGACCGCCACGCGGCCCGGCCGGGCCCCGGTCGGCGAGGCGCAGCGTCGAGCCGTCCTCCACCCCGGCGGGGACCTCGACCATGAACGTCCGGTCCTCCATGCGCCGCCCCTCGCCGCGGCAGTCGGTGCAGGGGTGCGGGATGGTCTCGCCGCGACCCTGGCACCGGGTGCAGGCGACCGAGGTCACCACCTGGCCGAGGAGCGACTGGCGGATGCGGCGGATCTCGCCGGTGCCCTGACAGTCGGGGCAGGTGACGGCGCTCGTCCCGGGCGCCGCCCCGAGGCCCGAGCACGTCGCGCAGGTGACCGGGAGCCGGACCGAGAGCTCCTTCCTGGCCCCGAACACCGCCTCGGCGAACTCGAGGTGGAGCGAGACCTCGGCGTCGGCCCCGGGCGAGGGGCCGCGCTGGCGCGACCGGCCGGCCCCGCCCATCGAGCCGAAGAAGGCCTCGAAGAGGTCGCCGAGGCCCCCTTCGAAGTCGAAGGGCGTCCCGTTGCCACCGGCCGCCGGGCCGAAGACCCCCTCGGGGCCGAAGCGGTCGTAGCGGGCCCGCCGCTCGGGGTCCCGCAGCACCTCGTAGGCGAGCGACACCTCCTTGAAGCGGTTCTCGGCCGCCGGGTCGCCACCGTTGGCGTCGGGATGCAGCTCGCGGGCCTTCTTCCGGTAGGCCCGCTTGATCTCGTCGTCGGTGGCGTGACGGGGCACCCCGAGCAGCTCATAGAGGTCGGCCATGTCAGCTCCCGCCACGTCGACCCCCTCGCCGATCGCCGGGCACCGTCGCCCGCCGCTCCGTCCGGCGTGTCGGCGGGTCCGGACGGTCCGTCCCAACGCCGAGGGTACCCCCGATACGCTCGCCCAGCCGCTCACCCACCACGTGGGCCGCCGCCAGCGCCCGGGGGTAGTTCATCCGGGTGGGCCCGAGGAGGCCCACGGCCCCCACCTCCCGCCCCTCGACCGAGAGGGGGGCCACCACCACGGCGCACGAGGCGAGGGGCTCGAAGCCGTGCTCGGCCCCGATGGCCACCGACAGCCCCCGGTCGAGCACGTCCTTCAGCAGGGTGACCACCACGAGCTGCTGCTCCAGGATGGCCAGCACCGAGCGGACCGTCTCCACCGCGTCGAAGGCGTCGGCCAGCCGGGACGGGCCGCCCACGAAGACCTGGTCGGGCTCGCCGTCCCGGCCGAGGGCGGCCCGGGCCCCCATGGCCGCGGCGAGGACCCGGTCGGTGAGGACGTCGCCGGTGCCGGCCAGGTGGACGGGCTCGACCACGAGGCGGCCCTGCCAGGCCGCCTGGAGGTGGGCGCTGGCCCCGGCCCACACGTCCTCGGGGACGTCCTCGTCGAACTCGACCGTGCGCTTCTCGACCGCCCCGTCGGCCAGCACGAGCACGAGGAGGCCCAGGCGGGGGCCGAGCCCGACGAGCTGGCTCGAGCGCACGGCGGCCGAGTCGTGGGAGGGGCCGACCACCACCGAGGCGCAGGAGGTGAGGTCCGAGAGGAGCCCCGAGGCCCGCTCGAGCATCTCCTCCATCTCCCCGTGGACCTGGTCGAAGAACCGCCGCACCTTCTGGCGCTCCGGCGGGCCGAGCGCGCCCGGATCGGCCAGGTGGTCGACGAAGAAGCGGTAGCCCTTGTCGGTCGGGATCCGCCCGGCGCTCGTGTGCGGCTGGATGAGGTAGCCCTCGTGCTCGAGGGCCACCATCTCGGAGCGGATCGTGGCCGTGGAGACGTTCACCCCGGAGGCTTCGGCCACGTGCTGGGAGCCGACGGGCTGGGCCGATCCGATGTACTCGCTCACCACCGCCTCGAGGATCGCCGCCTTACGGGGGTCGAGGCTCGCGGCCCCAGAGCGGGTTCCCGAACGGCTGCGTTCTGGCGGCGTCGGCATCGTCTGCTCCACGGGTGGGATCTGGCACTCGATTCTACCGAGTGCCAGCCGAGCCGGGGCTGCCGGGGACCCGCCTAGTCCTCCAGGCGCAGAGCGGAGATGAAGGCCTCCTGAGGGACCTCCACCCGGCCGATCGACTTCATCCGCTTCTTGCCTTCCTTCTGGCGCTCGAGCAGCTTGCGTTTGCGGGTGATGTCGCCGCCATAGCACTTGGCCAGCACGTCCTTGCGCTTGGCCTTCACCGTCTCACGGGCCACGATCCGGCCCCCGATGGCCGCCTGGATCGGCACGTCGAAGAGCTGGCGCGGGATGAGCTCGCGGAGCTTCTCGGTCATCCGCCGGCCATAGGCGTCGGCTTGGCTGCGGTGCACGATCGTCGAGAAGGCGTCGACGGGGACGTGGTTGATGAGGAGGTCCACCCGCACGAGATTGGCGGTGGCGTAGCCCGCTGGCTCGTAGTCGAGGCTGGCGTAGCCCTTGGTACGGCTCTTCAACTGGTCGAAGAAGTCCACCACCACCTCGGCGAGCGGGATGCGGTAGACGAGCTCGAGGCGCTCGGGCGAGAGGTACTCCATGCGGAGCATCTCGCCTCGCCGCATCTGGCACAGCTCCATCACGGTACCGGTGTACTCGGTCGGGGTGAGGATGGTGGCCGTGAGGAGCGGCTCGTCGACGTGGTCGAGGCGGCTGGCCTCGGGGAGGTCGGTCGGGTTGTCGACGTCGATCTCGGTCTCGTCGGTGAGGAAGGCCCGGTACTCGACCGAGGGAGCGGTGGCGATGAGCGACAGGTCGAACTCGCGCTCGAGGCGCTCGCGCACGATCTCCATGTGCAGGAGGCCGAGGAAGCCGCAGCGGAACCCGAACCCGAGGGCGTGGGAGGACTCGGGCTCGTAGGTGAAGCTGGCGTCGTTCAGCCGCAGCTTCTCCAAGGCGTCGCGCAGCTCAGGCAGCTCGTCGCCGTCCACCGGGTAGAGACCGCAGAAGACCATCGGCTTCGGGTCCTGGTAGCCGGCGAGGGGGGCGCCGGCCGGCCGGGCGGCGTCGGTGACGGTCTCGCCCGACCGGGCGCCGCCCACGTCCTTGATCCCGGCGATGAGGTAGCCCACCTCGCCCGGGCCGAGCTCGTCGACCGGGACCGGCGCCGGCGTGCGCAGCCCGAGCTCTTCGATCTCGTGCACCGCGCCGGCCTGCATGAAGCGGACGCGCGAGCCGCTCCGGAGCGTGCCGTCCACGACCCGCACCGAGCTCACCACCCCCCGGTACTGGTCGTAGGACGAGTCGAAGATGAGGGCCCGCAACGGGGCGGCCCGCTCGCCGGTCGGCGGCGGCACCCGATCGATGACCGCGTCGAGGAGGTCGGCCACGCCGTCGCCCGTCTTGGCCGAGATGCGGAGGATCTGCCCGGCGTCGATACCGAGCACCCGCTCGATCTCCGCCGCGTAGCGGTCGGGGTCCGCCGCCGGCAGGTCGATCTTGTTCAGGGCGGCCACGACCTCGAGATCGTGCTCCATGGCCTGGTAGCAGTTGGCCAGCGTCTGGGCCTGGATGCCCTGCGAGGCGTCGACGAGGAGCACCGCCCCCTCGCAGGCGGCGAGGGACCGGCTGACCTCGTAGCCGAAGTCGACGTGGCCCGGGGTGTCGATGAGCTGGAGGACGTGGCCGCCGTAGGGCACCCGGACGTTCTGGGCCTTGATCGTGATGCCGCGCTCGCGCTCGATGTCCATCGAGTCGAGGTACTGCTCGCGCATGAGGCGCGGCTCGACGGCCCCCGTCAGCTCGAGGATGCGGTCCGACAGCGTCGACTTGCCGTGGTCGACGTGGCTGATGATCGAGAAGTTGCGGATCCGGTCGGTCGGGACCGACCCGAAGTGGATCGACGAGGGCACAGTCGTACGATCGTACCGGTCGGCACCGGGACCCCTCGCTACGCTGGAGGAACGGCGCGCGGCACGCCAGGACGTGGGATGGGGGCGATGTGAGGGGAGAGGCGGTCACGGTCGGGCGCGTGGCGCCCGTCGGCCGACGCCGTCGCCGGGTGCTGGCCACCGTGCTGGCGGGGGGCGCCCTCCTCGCCGGTTGCGGCTTCTTCTCCGGCGTGATCAACACCCAGAACGACCTGTCGAGCGCGGGCTACGACAACGCCCAGATCACCTTCTCCACCCCGGCCGGCGGCCCGACGACGGTCATCGCCACGACCGACCCCACCGGGCCGAAGGGCGGGGCGGGCCAGGTCCCGCTCACCGAGCAGGCCCACGGGGTGGCGAGCGTCGTGTGGCAGCAGCTGCCGGGCAAGTTCGACCACCTCCACGTGGTGATCCGCGGGCGCGGCTCGGTGACCTTCACCCATGCCGAGCTCGAGTCCCAGCTCGGCCCGCGGCCCGGGTCCCTCGACAACCAGACGGTGGCGAGCGAGGTGCACACGGGCGGCGGCGCGCTCCTCGTGTCGGCCCTCGTCTTCCTCGTCCTCGTGGCCATCGGCGTGATCTTCGTCGTCCGACGGGCCCGTCAGGCGGCCCGCCGGCGCAGCGGGAGCCAGCTCGCCCTCATGATGACGACGCTGCCCCCCGAGGTGTGGGGCACCGCCGTACCCGGTGGGGACCAGTTCGTCGGTCCGACGGCAGGGTCGCCACCACCGCCGGCCCCGCCGGTCCCCGGTCAGCCCGTCCGGGCGACCCCGCCGCCGCCCCCGGCGGTCCCCCCGCCCCCCGTCGTCTACCCGACGCCGGCCGCGCCACCGCCGCCCGTACCGCCGCCACCGCCCGCTCCCCCGCCACCGGTCGCCTACCCCCAGCCGGCTGCTCCACCGCCACCGCCACCGCCGCCGCCGCCGCCGCCACAGCCGTCGACGGCTCTGCCGCCGCCTCCCCCGCCGGCCGGGGACCCTCGGTACTCCTAGTTTGGTAACGTTGCTCCTCGTCCTCCAGGCAGGTCCGAGGCCGGTCGTCGGCCGGCGGACGTGGCGGACGTGGCGGACGAACAACGCCGATTCCATCCCGAGGTAGCCGCGTGGCCAACATCCGAAGCCAGATCAAGCGCAACCGCCAGAACGAGCGCCGCCGACTCCGCAACAAGGCGGTCCGCTCCGAGATGCGGACCCGAACGAAGCGGGCCCTCGTCGAGGCGGAGATGAGGGGCGAGAACGCCCCCGGGGCGCTGCGGCTGGCCGTGAAGCGAATCGACATGGCGGCGGCCTCCGGCGTCATCCACAAGAACCAGGCGGCCAACCGCAAGTCGAAGCTGATGCGCCGGATCGCCGAGCTGGAGTCGGCCGGCTGAGCCGGCCGGGCCTCAGCGTCGTCCCGTCGGCGCGCTCACCCGCACCAAGCGGCTGAGCCGGGCCACGAGCACCTCGAGCACCACCTCCGCCGGCAGGGCCGACTTCCCCTTCACGTCGAGGTCGGCGTCGGCGATGAGCCCGATGGCCTCGGCGATCCGCTGGCTCCCGAGCCTCCGGGTCTGGCCGAGGGCCTTCTTGGCCACGAAGCTGCTCCGCACGCCGAGGTAGCTGGCCGCCTCGTCGGGCGAGGTGACGTCGGCCCCGTCGAGGCGGAGCATGTTGGCGAAGTGGCGGTGCACGATGCCGACCACCTCCGGACCCGACCGACCGCCGGCCCCCACCATGCGGCGCAGTGCGGCCAGCGCTTCGGCGGGCGTGCCGGCGTCGATGGCGTCGGTCAGCTCCCACGGCGGGACGGCGCCGGCCTCGCCGAGGAACGGCTCGAGCTCGTCTCGACCGACCGTCGCGCCGTCGCCGTAGGCGGTGGCCAGCGTCTCGAGCAGCCCCTCCAGCCGTCCGAGGTCCTCACCCAGGTGGCCGCCCAACCGGGAAGCGGCGGCCGAGTCGAGGTGGACGGGACCGGCTTTCAGGTGCTCGCTCAGCCAACGGGCCCGCTCCCGGCCGATGCCGACGGAGGTGTCCACGAACTCGCCCACCGACCCCACCGCTTTGACGAGGGGCTGGGGGACGGTGCCGCCCCCGGCCACGAGCACGAGCACCGTCGACGGGAGGGGGTCGCGCAGGACGGCGACCAGCCGGTTGGCGTCGGCCGCGCCGAGCCGCCCGGCGTCGCGCACGACGACGATCCGCCGGTCCACGAGGAAGGGCGGCGTGGTGCAGGCGTCGACGACCGCGCCGACGTCGAGGTCGTCGGCGGAGGGCCCTCCGTGTTCTTCGACGACGAGGGCCGGGTCGCGCTCGCCGAGCAGCCGGCCGACGAGCGCGTGGGCCGCCTGGGCCACGAGCGAAGCGTCCTCACCTCGGACGAGGTAGGCCGGGGCGGCGGCATCCGACGCGGCGTGGTCGGCCCGACCGGCCGCGCTCACGCCGCCTCCGAGACGGCTGCCAGGGCATCGCGCACCCGCCTCGTGCCGGCGACGTCGTGGACCCGGAGGACCCGGCAGCCGCCGCTCAGACCGAGCGCCGCCGCGGCCAGGGACGCATCGCGCCGCCCGTCGATGGTGAGATCGAAGAGCACCCCGAGGAAGGTCTTGTTCGACGCCGACAGCAGGAGGGGGTAGCCGAGCGCGGCGAGCGCCGGCGACGCTCGCAGCAAGGCGAGCGACTGGGCCGCCGTCTTGCCGAGGTCGAGGCCCGCGTCGACGACGATCTGCTCGGACGGGATGCCCACCGCCCGGGCCTGCGCCGCCCGGTCGGCGAGGAAGTCGGCCACCGTGGCCACCACGTCGTCGTAGGACGGCTCGGGGTCGCGCACACGCGGGGCGAGGCGGATATGGGTGGCCACGACCGCCGCGCCGGCCGCGGCGGCCACCGCGAGGTAACCGGGGTCGGCGAACCCGCTGATGTCGTTGCCCATGACGGCACCGGCGGCGTACGCCTCCTTGGCCACCTCGGCCCGCCAGGTGTCGATCGACACCGGCACGTCGAAGCGGGCCGTCAGCGCGGCCACCGGGGCCACCACCCGGTCGAGCTCCTCGGCCAGGTCCACCTCGGGCCCGGGTCCCGCCTTCACGCCGCCCACGTCGAGGAGGTCGGCGCCTTCGGAGACGAGCTGCTCGGCCCGACGGAGGAGGTCGTCGAGACCGAACGTGGCCCCGCGGTCGTAGAAGGAGTCCGGCGTCCGGTTGAGGATGCCCATGAGAAGGGCCCGGTGGGTGAGGTCGTAGGTGCGGGGACCGAGACGGAGCATCGGCGTCGGCCGACGGCCCGTGGGCGGGCCGACGGTCCCCCGGGACCGCTCGGCCATCAGAAGAGACGGGCGGCGAGCGCCTTGCGGTAGGTCGACGACCGGGGGTCGTCGGGCCCGAGCGTCTCGAGCAGGTCGAGGAACTCCTGGCGGGCCGCCTCGTCGTCGCGCACTCGGTCCAACAGCCCGTCGAGGAGGCCGGTCACGTCGTCGGTCGACACATGCTGCTCGGCCAGCCGGGCCTCGGCGCCGAGCGTGCGGAACTCGTTGGTCTCGGGGACCCGGCCGAGCACCTCGAGCGCCTCCTCGGCCCGGTCGCTGTCGATGAGCAACCGGGCGAGCGCGGCGATGGCGCCGGCGTGCGTGGGATCGAGCTCGAGGGCCTGACGCAGCGAGGCCTCGTCGCCCGCCTGCACGAGGCGGTCGGCCTCGGTGGGTGTCGGCGCCAGACGGTTGACGAACTCGCGCACCTGGGCCTCGGGCTGGGCCCCGACGAACCCGTCGACGATCTTGCCGTCCCGCAGGGCGTAGACGGCCGGTATGCCACGCACCTCGAAGGTGGCCGAGAGCCGGGGGTTCTCGTCGACGTTCACCTTGACCAGCTCGACCGCCCCCTCGGTCTCGGCCACCACCTTCTCGATGATGGGGCCGAGAGTCCGGCACGGGCCGCACCAGGGGGCCCAGAGGTCGACGACCACGGGGACCTCGTTGGAGCGGGCCAGGACGGCCTGCTCGAAGGTGTCGTCGGTCACGTCGAGGACGTCGGTCATGGTGCGATCCAGATTACAGCCCAGCTCGCGGCCCTCGACCGGGTGGCACGGCGGTTGAGTAGCGTCTCACCAATGGCCCGCCCGTCCGACGCCGCGTCCAGCCAGGCGTTCGCGGTCGAGGGCATCGATGCCCCGAAGGTGACCGACTGGTTCACGGCCAACCTCGCCGACGTCACGCCGCCACTCACGTTCCGACTGATCGCCGGCGGCCGGTCCAACCGCACCTACCGGGTGGAGGACGCCGCCGGCCGGGCCTTCGCCCTCCGTCGTCCCCCGGTCAGCCACGTGCTCCCGACCGCCCACGACATGTCCCGCGAGCACCGCCTCATGACAGCCCTCGGGCCGACGCCCGTGCCCGTCCCGGTCACCTACGGCCTCTGCACGGACGAGGCGGTCAACGGGGCGCCCTTCTACGTCATGGAGTTCGTCGACGGCCACATCGTCCGCCAGGCCGAAGAGGCCGAGGCCGCCTTCGATCTCGCCACCCGGCGCGAGGTGGGCGGTCACATGGCCGAGACGCTGGCCACGCTGCACGCGGTCGACGTCGACGCGGTGGGGCTCGGCGACCTGGCGCGTCACGACGGCTACATCGAGCGCCAGCTCAAGCGCTGGCGCGGCCAGTACGAGCAGATGGCCGTGCCGGGCGAGGACCACGGCGGGGTGATCGAGCGGGTCGGCGAGAAGCTCGCCTCGAGCGTGCCGGGCCAGCAGGCCGTGGCCATCGTGCACGGCGACTACCGGCTCGACAACGTGGTCCTCGACGACGCGGGCCGGGTGCGCGCCATCCTCGACTGGGAGATCTGCACGCTCGGCGACCCGCTCGCCGACATCGGCCTCCTCCTCGTCTACTGGGCCGAACCCGGCGAGAAGGACACCGCGCTCGTCGGGGTGGCCCCCACCACCGTCGAGGGCTTCGCCTCCCGGGCCGACGTGCTCGCCCGCTACGCCGAGCTCTCCGGGCTCGACGTCTCGAACGTCGACTACTACATGGCCTTCGGCTACTGGAAGCTCGCCTGCGTGCTCCAGGGCGTCTACACCCGCTACCAGGCGGGGGCGGGCGCCGGCGACCAGGCCAGCGTCGACGCCTACCTCCCCCACGTCCGGCGCCTGGCCGAGACGGCCGAGGCGAAGCTGTCGACGCCGTGAGCCCACCCGAGCCCTCCTCGCTCTACGAGGTCCACACCGAGCCGACGCTCGACCGGCCGGTCCTCTTGATCGCCCTCGAGGGCTGGGTCGACGCCGGCCTCGGCGCGGCCACCGCGGTGGCCACCCTCCTCGCCGAGTCGCCGACCGAGCATCTCGTTACGTTCAACGGTGACCACTTCTTGGACCAGCGGGCCCGACGCCCGATCGCCCGGATCGTCGACGGGATCACCGAGGACCTCACCTGGCCCCAGACCCAGCTCCGATCGGGCCGCGACCAACGGGGGGCCGACGTCCTCTACCTCGTCGGGCCCGAGCCCGACTTCCACTGGCACAGCTTCGTCGACGCCGTCGTCGGGATGGCCGTGGCCCACGGGACCCGTCTCGTGGTCGGCCTCGGTGCCTTCCCGGCTCCGGCGCCGCACACCCGGCCGGTGAAGCTGGCCGCCACCGCCCCGTCGTCCTCGGCCGACCTCGTCCGACGGGTGGGCGTCGTCCAGGGCGAGCTCGAGGTGCCGGCCGGCGTCCAGGCGGCCCTCGAGCTCGGGTTCGAGGCCGTGGGCGTCGACGTCGTCACGCTCTGGGCCCGGGTCCCCCACTACGTGGCGGGCATGGCCTTCCCCGAGGCCAGCGCGGCGCTCATCGACGGGGCGGCGGCCATCTCGGGGCTCGCTCTCGAGTCGGCCCACTTGCACAGCGCGGCCGACGCGGCCCGCCGGCAGGTGGACGAGCTGATCGCCCGCAACCCCGAGCACCTGACCATGGTGCGCAAGCTCGAGGAGAGCATCGACGCGTCGGAGGGCAACCCCCTCGGCGTGGGCGAGCTCCCGTCAGGCGAGGAGATCGCGGCCGAGCTCGAGCAGTTCCTGCGGGGCGAGGAGCAGTAGTCATCGCCGCCGGGCCGGCGGCGAACGAGGAGGTGGACATGAAGATCGACGGCGGCCTCGGGCTCGAGCCCGGGGGCATCGCGGCGTCGGCCGAAAGGGCCGAGCGTCTCGGCTACGACGGGGCGTTCTCGGCCGAGACCTCGCACGACCCGTTCGTCCCGCTCGCCGTGGCGGCCACCGTCACCGAGCGTCTCGAGCTGGCGACGGGCATCGCTGTGGCCTTCGCCCGCAACCCCATGACGCTGGCGTTGGTGGCCAACGACCTCCAGCTCCTGTCGAAGGGCCGGTTCCTCCTCGGCCTCGGCTCCCAGATCAAGCCGCACATCACGAAGCGCTACTCGATGCCGTGGTCCCACCCGGCGCCCCGCATGCGTGAGCTCATCCTCGCCATCCGGGCCGTCTGGGACTGCTGGACGACCGGCGAGTCGCTCCAGTTCCGCGGCGAGTACTACACCCACACCATCATGACGCCGATGTTCAACCCGGGACCGAACCCCTACGGGCACCCGCCCATCCTCCTCGCCGCCGTGGGCCAGCTCATGACCGAGGTGGCCGGCGAGGTCGGCGACGGGATCCTCGTCCACGGGTTCACGACCGAGCGCTACCTGCGCGAGGTCACCCTGCCCGCCCTCGAGCGGGGCGCGGCGAAGGCCGGCAAGACCCGGGCCGACCGCATCGTCTCCTACCCCGGCTTCGTCGTGACCGGCGAAACGGCCAAGGAGCGCGAGGCCGCCACCGTCTCGGTCAAGGCCCAGATCGCCTTCTACGGCTCGACCCCCGCCTACAAGCCGGTGCTCGACCTCCACGGCTGGGGCGACCTGCAGCCTGAGCTCAACACGATGTCCAAGCGGGGCGAGTGGCAGAAGATGGGCGAAATCATCCCCGACGAGGTGGTCGAGGCCTTCGCCATCGTGAGCCCGCTCGACGAGGTGCCGGACCGGGTGAAGGCGCGCTTCGGCGACCTCGTCGACCGCTTCTCCTTCTACATGCCCTACCACGTCGACGAGGACCACATCCGCCAGCTCCTCGCGGCGTTCAAGGACGACGGGTGACGCGCTCCGACGCGCCCACCCGACGCCTCGGCTAAACGGACCCTGGCCGCCCACCCGGCGTGAGCGTCGAGCCGTCCGCCGCGCCGTCCCGCCGACGTCGGCCGGGCCGGGGGGCGTGCCGAGTCGTCGCCGGCGGCAGCTGCGTGGTGGCGCTCCTCGTCCTGCCGGGGACGGCCGGCGCCTCGGTGGGCGGGCCCGGTGCCCTCGTCGTCGGCCCGGTCACCGACGTCAGTCGCTGCCCGGGCCAGAACGCCGAGGCTTGGGAGGCCGCCGACCCGAGCACGGGAGACCTCTACGTGGCGTGGATGGGCTGCGGCGACCAGATCGGGCTCGCCCGCTCGACCGACGGCGGAGCGACCTACGCCACACCGAGCGTGCTCGCCGACTCGAAGGGGGCCTGGGACCCCTCGGTGGCCGTGAGTCCGACCGGCACGGTCTACGTGGCCTTCATGCGCAACACCGACGACCACACGTTCCCCGTGGTCGAGGCGTCGTTCGACCATGGGGCGACCTTCCCCCAGGTGACCCAGCTCGTCGGACCGAAACCCCGGAACTACGGCGACCGCGACTTCATCGCGGTGGGTGGCAACGGGAACGTCGACGTGACGTGGACCTACGGCCCGGACAACCACAGCGTGCACGAGGTCTGTCCGACGAGCTTCAGCTGCTACAAGGACTCCGGGGACGTGAACGCCGTGGTCCAGGTCTCGACCGACGGCGGGCGGACGTTCGGGGCGATCGTCCCCGTCACCCCCGGCTACCCGGACAGCGGCGGCATCGACCCGCCGGTCGTCGTGAGCCCCGACGGCCAGGTCGACGTGGAGGTCCCCGTCTACCGCTACGTCAACCGGCGGACCCTCAAGCTCGGGCCCGGGCTCAGCTTCTTCAGCGCCTCGACGGACGAGGGGGCGACCTGGTCCTCGCCGGTCGAGATCGGACCGCCGTCGCTCACCGTCCCGGTCAACGAGTGGTGGATCGACGGCAACATCCGCGTCGACGCCGGCGGAGACCTCTACATCACGTTCGACACCCGGGTGGACGGCCAGGACGTCGGGTGGCTGAGCTACTCCACCGACGGCGGGGCCACGTGGTCGCCGCTCATCAGGGTGACACCGGACCGGAGCGACGCCGTCCACATCGTCCAGGTGGCGGGCGGCCCGCCCGGGGTGGCCTATGTCGGCTGGCTGGCCGACAACGCCCCGGACGGCTGGGCGCTCTACCTCCGCCCGTATTCGGTCACCTCGGGTTGGCTCGCCCCACCCGTGCAGGTGTCACCAGGCTTCGGGAAGAAGAAGGTGTGGCCGGGCGACACGTTCGGCATCGCCGCCCTCGATCCCACCGACGTCGCCGTCAGCTGGGGCAGCGCGGTGTCCCGCGGACGGCACCCGCTCGACGAGATCTTCTCCGCCGTGGTCGCCTGCCCGAGCTGCTGATCCGAGACCACCGAGACCGGCCTCGGCCACGAGCCGGTCGGAGGAGCGCGGGCTACGCTGACCACGCGGTCGAGGGACGCGGCCGCCGGAGGGATCGATGATCATCATCTTCGGCGTCCGTCGGCTCAGCCGAAACCTCGGCGTCGTCATCTGGCAGTGCGGTCGCTGCGGCGAGGCCCGGCAGGTGCTCTTCCGCATCCGCACGTTCTTCGCTCTCTTCTTCGTACCGCTCATACCGCTGCACGCTCGCTACGTCACGGTGTGCCCCAACTGCAAGGCCCAGCGGCAGGTACCGAAGGACCAGGTCCACGCGGTGCAGTCCCGGACGAGCGTCGACGGTTTCTCCGTGCCCGCCGCCCCCGTGCCCACGGCCGAGTCGTCGGCGGCCGGCCCGCCGGGGGTGGCCGCCGCCGGTCCAACGTCGACGGATGTCGGCGGGGCCGTCCAACTGCTGCCGGCTCAGCCGAGCGCACCGGTCGTCGACGCCACCCAGCCGCCCCCCGGTTGGTACGCCGACCACCGGGCGGGGGTCCTCCGCTGGTGGGACGGCCAGACCTGGAGCGGCCAGACCAGACCGCTCGGCTAGGCGCCGCCCCATCGGCGCGGGGCACCCGAAGTGGTTCCGTAGCATCTCGGTGTGCCCGCCCTCCGGCCGCCGTCGCCGGCGCTCTCCGACGGCTCGATAGCGCTGCGGCCGTTCGAGGCCGCCGACGTGCCCGCGGTGACCCGAGCCTGCCAGGACCCCGAGATCCCGAGGTGGACGGCCGCCATCCCCTCGCCCTACACCGAGGCCGACGCCGAGCACTGGATCGCCACCCACCCGGCGTCCTGGGCCAGGGGCACGGGCGCCGCGTTCGCCGTCGTCGACGTCGACACCGGCGACCTCGTCGGGTCGGTCGGCCTCCAGGAGTTCGACTGGGCGACGGGCGAGGTGATTGCCGGCTACTGGGTGGCCGCCTGGGCCCGCAACCGGGGCGTGGCCACAAGGGCCCTGCAACTCGCCGTCGGATGGGCCTTCGACGACCTCGGGATCGTCGCGGTGGAGCTCGCCACGAAGATCGGCAACACCGCCTCGGAGCGGGTGGCCGAGAAGGGCGGCTTCTTCCTGGTCGGCATCGACGACGACCACGAGGTGCCGGCGGCGCCCGGGCGAACCTACCGGGTCAAGCTCTGGCGACGCGAGGCCGTCTGAGGGGCTGCGGCCTGGCCTTCTGTCCCGGTCCGGCGCACCCGCCGGTACGATGCGATGCGTGACCGAGCCCCTGGTGGCACCGCCGGCTCCCCCCCGCGACCTGGGCGTTCCCAGCCCCGACGACGCGGCCTGGCTGGGCCTCTCGACGGGAACCCTGCCGGTGGCCGAGGCCCTGGCCTGGGTCGTGGCCCCCCACTGCGGGGCCGTCGTGACGTTCGTCGGCACGGTACGGGACCACAGCGACGGCCGACCCGGGGTGACGAGCCTCGAATACGAGGCCTACGCCGAACAGGTCGAGCCCCGGCTGGCCGAGGTGGCGGCGGCCGCCCGCCGGCAGTGGCCCGGGCTGACCAAGGTGGCCCTCCTCCACCGGGTCGGACTGCTGGCGGTCGGCGAGGCGGCGGTGGTCGTGGCCGTCTCCACCCCGAGCCGGGACGAGGCCTTCACCGCCGCCCGCTACTGCATCGACACGCTGAAGGCCACGGTGCCCATCTGGAAGAAGGAGACCTGGGACGGCGGGAGCGACTGGGTGACCTGCGACCACGACGTCGTGGTCACAGACGGGTGATCCCGCTCGCCGAGGCGCAGGCGTACGTCCTCGCCGGCTGCCCGACGCTCTCCCCCCGCCAGGTCGGCCTGGCCGAGGCGGTCGGCCTCGTCCTCGCCGCCCCGGTGGTGGCCCCCTATCCCGTCCCCCCGTTCACGACGTCGTCCATGGACGGCTACGCGCTGCGGGCGGCCGACGTGGCCGGCGCCCCCGTCGAGCTGGCGGTGGTCGACACGGTCCTGGCCGGTGCGGCCCCGACGCGGGCCGTCGGACCCGGTGAGGCGATCCGCATCATGACCGGGGCCCCGCTGCCCCCCGGGGCCGACGCCGTCTGCATGGTGGAGCGCACGGCGGCGGCCGACGATGGGCGCTCGGTCGTCATCGAAGAGGCCGTCGGCGTCGGGACCGCCGTCCGCGCGGCGGGCGGCGACGTGGTCGCTGGCCAGACCGTGTTCTCCCCCGGTGCGGTGCTCACCCCCGGGCACGTGGGGGTGCTCGCCTCCCTCGGGGTCTACGAGGTGGACGTGCAACCTTCACCTTCGGTGGGCGTGCTCTCGACGGGCGACGAGCTCGTCGAGGGGCCGGGCGAGCTGGCGCCGGGCAAGATCCGGGACGCCAACCGCCACTCGCTCCTCGCCATCCTCCGTCGCGACGGGTTCGCCGCGACCGACCTCGGCATCGTGGGCGACGACCCGGCAGCCATCGCCGCCGCGGTGACGGCGGGCGGCGCGGCCTGCGACGCCCTCGTCACGTCGGGCGGGGTCTCCGTCGGCGACGTCGACTACGTGAAGACCGTGCTCGACGAGCTCTCGGGTGGAGCGATGCGCTGGATGCAGGTGGCCATCCGGCCGGCCAAGCCGCAGGCCTTCGGCAACCTGGCGGAGGGCGGCACCCCGGTGTTCGGCCTCCCCGGCAACCCCGTCTCGGTCCTCGTCAGCTACGAGCTGTTCGTGCGGCCGGGCTTGCGCAAGATGGCCGGCCACCACGAGCTCGGTCGCCCGAAGGTGCTCGCCCGGGCAGCCGAGGACCTGAAGAGATGGCCCGACGACAAGCTGCACCTCGTGCGGGTGGTGGTCGACGTCGACGACGACTGCCGGGCCACCGTGCGGCCGCACGGGGCCCAGGAGTCCCACCTCCTCTCGGGGATGGCCGGCGCCAACGGCCTCGCCCTCGTGCCCGACGGCGACGGGGTGCTGGCGGGGGACGAGGTCGAGGTCCTCCTCCTCGAGGCGGGCGAGCTGGCGCCGGCCCCGGTCCCTTTCTCGATGGTGGGCCAGCCCGCCCGCTCGGGGACCCGCTGATGTCGTCGGTGACCGAGCCGGCCGGCGTGCCGGTCCCCGTGCCCATCCCCTTCCGCCGCTCCGGGGCGGACGAGGCCCCCTCGGCGGGCCCGCTCGTCGACCGCTTCGGCCGGGTCCACACCGACCTGCGCATCTCGGTGACCGACCGCTGCAACTTCCGCTGCGTCTACTGCATGCCCGAGGAGGGGGTGCCGCTCCGGCCCCGCGACGAACTGCTCGAGCTCGACGAGATCGTTCGGGTGGCCCGGGTCGCCCGGGACCTCGGCGTCCGCTCCGTCCGGCTCACCGGCGGCGAGCCCCTCCTCCACCGCCGCATCGTCGAGGTCGTCGCGGCCCTCGCCTCGCTGGGCTTCGACGACGTCGCCCTCACCACGAACGGTGCCCGGCTCCCGCGCCTCGCCCGCCCGCTGGCTGACGCCGGACTCGGCCGGGTCAACGTGAGCTGCGACTCGCTCCGGGCGGAGCGCTTCGCCGCCATCCGCCGGCGGGGCCGGCTGAGCATGGCGCTCGAGGGGATGGCCGCGGCCGAGGAGGCGGGCCTCACACCCCTCAAGGTCAACGTCGTCGTGCTGGCCGGGTCGAACGACGACGAGATCGAGGACTTCGCGGCCTTCGCCCGCGACACCGGCCGGGTGGTCCGGTTCATCGAGTTCATGCCGCTCGACGCGCAACACGGCTGGCGACGCGACCTCGTGGTCTCGGGAGACGAGATCGTCCGGCGGATCAGCGCCCGCTGGCCGCTCGTGGCCGTCGACGACGAGCACGACGGGCGGGGCGGCACGGCGCCGGCCGACCGCTTCGTGTTCGCCGACGGGCAGGGGGAGATCGGGGTGGTGGCCAGCGTGACCCGCCCCTTCTGCGGGACCTGCGACCGCCTCCGGCTTACTTCCGACGGCGCCATCCGCAACTGCCTCTTCTCCGACGACGAGGTCTCCGTGCGCGACCTCCTCCGCAGCGGGGCGACCGACGAGCAGCTCGGTCTGGCGTTCCGCCGGGCCACCTGGCGCAAGTTGGCCGGCCACGGCATCAACGACCCCGGGTTCCTCCAGCCGGCCCGTTCCATGTCCCGGATCGGCGGGTGAGCTCGTGGCCCGGCTCCGCCTCTTCGGCCCCGCCCGCGAGGCCGCCGGCACGGCGGCCTGCGAGCTCCCGGGCACGACGGTGGCCGAGGTGCTCGCCGGGGCCACGGCCCGCTTCGGCGAGGACTTCGCACGGGTGCTCGACCGGGCCAAGGTCTGGGTCAACGGGACCGAGTTCCCCCCCGAGCACCCCGTCGGGCCCGACGACGAGGTGGCCGTGCTGCCGCCGGTGTCCGGTGGCTGAGGCGCCCACCGCCCGGTGGGGGTCTGACAGTCGCTCGCGCCAGGGAGGACAATGGTGAGCGTGGACGACGACGGGCACGGGGGGGCGGGGCGCCGGGCGCGGCCGCCGTTCGACTCGCCGGCGGAGCTGGTCGCGGCCCTCGACGAGCAGGACTACCTGGCGGACGAGGAGATGGCCACGGCCTGCTACCTCGCTCTCGCCCTCGGCCGTCCGCTCTTCCTCGAGGGCATGGCCGGGGTGGGCAAGACGGCGGTGGCCGGAGCCCTCGCCCGGTCGCTCGAGGCCCCGCTCATCCGCCTGCAGTGCTTCGAGGGGATCGACGCCCACCAGGCCCTCTACGACTGGGACTTCCCCCGCCAGCTCCTGCACCTGCGGGCGGCCGAGGCGGCGGGGCGCCACGAGGCGCCCGACGTGCTCGAGCACGAGCTCTACGGCCGGCGCTTCCTCGTGCCCCGGCCGCTCCTGCAGTCCCTCGAGACGTCACCCTGCGTGCTCCTCATCGACGAGATCGACCGCAGCGACGACGAGTTCGAGGCGCTCCTCCTCGAGCTGCTGAGCGACTTCGCGGTGAGCATCCCTGAGCTCGGCACGGTGCGAGCCGAGACGCCGCCGGTCGTCGTCGTGACCTCGAACCGCACGCGCGAGGTGCACGACGCCCTCAAGCGGCGCTGCCTCTACCACTGGGTGGAGAACCCCTCCTACGAGCGCGAGGTGGCCATCATCTTGCGCCGGCTGCCGCAGGTGCACGAGCGCCTGGCCGAGCGGGTGGCCTTCGCCACCCGGCGCCTGCGGGCCCGGGACCTGCTGAAGCCACCCGGCGTGGCCGAGGCCCTCGACTGGGCCGAGTCCCTCGCCGCCCTCGGCGCCGACGACCTGTCGCCCGCCCTCGCCTCGACGACCCTCGGGAGCGTCCTCAAGTACAAGGAGGACATAGAGCAGGTCCGGGCGACCGGCCTCGCCGCCCTGCTCGACGGGGCCGGCCTCGAAGAGGTCGGCCTCGAAGGGGTGGGCGGTGGCTGAGCTCCGCGGCCCGGCCGAGGTCGTCGTCGGCATCGCCCGCCGGCTGCGCCGGCGCGGCCTGAGCGCGTCGCCCGACCGGGTCCATCTCTGGGTACGGGCGCTCGACGCGCTCGACCCCCTCTCGACCGACGACGTGGCCCGGGCCGGGCGTCTCACGATGTGCGCCACCCGGGAGGAGCAGGCGCTCTTCGACGAGGTCCTCGCCGCCTACCTGGCCGAACAACGCCTGGACCCGGGGGCCCAACTCCTCACCGTGCCGAGCGAGCTCGTCGTGGTGGAGCTCGGCGAGCTCGACGACGGCGCCGGGGGCGAGGTGGACGACGAGGAGCTGGCCGTCCCGACGGCGAGCCGGATCGAGCGGCTGGCCGCCACCGACCTGGCCGAGCTCCCGTCCCTCGACGCCGAGCTGCTCGCGCTCCTCCTCAGGGCCTTCTCGGGCTCGGGCCGCACCCGCCGGGGCGCCCGTCGTCGACCGGCCCGACGGGGCCGGGCCGACCCGGCGGCCACCCTCCGCCGGGTGCTGGCCGCCGGCGGTGAGCTGACCGAGGTGGCCCGGGCCGACCGCCGGCCGAAGCCGCGGCGCCTCGTCCTCCTCCTCGACCTGAGCGGCTCGATGGCCGCCTACGAGGAGGGGCTCCTCAGCTTCGCCTACGCCGCCGGCCGCCAGCGACGACCGACCACCGAGGTCTTCACGATCGGCACCCGGCTCACCCGGGTCACCGACCACCTGGTCGGGGCGGACGTCGGCCGGGCCGTGGCCGCGGCGAGCGCGGCGGCGGTCGACCGCGGCGGGGGCACCCGCCTCGGCGAGCTCGTGAAGGCCTTCTCCGACCGCTTCGGCCAGCGCGGGCTGGCCCGGGGCGCGGTGGTGGCGGTCTTCTCCGACGGCTGGGAGCGGGGCGACCCGGCGCTCCTCGGCGAGCAGATGGCCCGGCTGCAGCGGCTGGCGCACCGGGTGGTCTGGGCCAACCCGCGCAAGGCCCAGCCCGGCTACGAGCCGCTGGCCGCCGGCATGGCCGCCGCGCTCCCCCACGTCGACGAGTTCGTCGAAGGCCACAGCGTGGCCGCGCTGGTGGAGCTGGCCGGGGTGCTCCTCGGGGCCACCGACCGAACGAGCGCCAGGCGGCCGCTCCGTGCGTGACCTCGGCCGACAGCTGCGGGGATGGTGCCGGGCCGAGACGCCCTTCGCCCTCGCCACCGTGGTCGGCATCCGGGGCAGCGCGCCCCGTGAGATCGGGGCGGCGATGGCCGTCAACGCCACCGGTGACGTGATCGGCAGCGTCTCGGGCGGGTGCGTCGAGGGCGCGGTCTACGAGCTGGCCACGAGCCTCCTCCCCGACGGCGAGGCCACGGTGGCCACCTACGGGATCTCCGACGACCAGGCCTTCTCGGTCGGCCTCACCTGCGGCGGGATCCTCGACATCCTCGTCGCCCCGGTCGACCGGGCCACGGCCCAGGTGATCGACCAGGTGCTGGCGTCGGCCGAGGAGGGGGAGCCGGTGGCCTTCGCCTCGGTCACCCGGGGTGCCGCCATCGGCCGCCGGCTCGCCGTGTGGGCCGACCGGGTCGAGGGCTCGCTCGGGGCCGAGGGCCTCGACGTCGCGGTGAGTGGCGACGCCCGGGGGATGCTGGCCCAGGGGCAGTCCGGGGTGCGCCACTACGGCCCCAACGGCCAGCGCCGGATGGACGACGTCGAGGTCTTCGTCCAGTCGCTGGCGCCGAAACCCCGCATGATCGTCTTCGGGGCCATCGACTTCGCCGCCGCGGTGGCCCGGCTCGGTGTCTACCTCGGCTTCCACGTGACGGTGTGCGACGCCCGGGAGGTCTTCGCCACGAGGCAGCGCTTCCCCGAGGCCGACGAGGTGGTGTGCGAGTGGCCGCACCGCTACCTCGCCCGCACCGCGGTGGACGACCGCACGGTGATCTGCGTCCTCACCCACGACCCCAAGTTCGATGTGCCGGTGCTCGAGGTGGCCCTCCGGGGACCCGCGGCCTACATCGGGGCGATGGGCAGCCGCCGCACCCAGGAGGACCGGGCGGCCCGGCTGCGCGAGGTGGGCGTGACCGAGGAGGAGCTGGCCCGGCTGTCGGCGCCGATCGGCCTCGACATCGGGGCCCGCACCCCGGAGGAGACGGCGGTCTCGGTGGCCGCCGACATCATCCGCCACCGCTGGGGCGGCACGGGCGAGCCGCTGGACGCCGTCACCGGCCCGATCCACCGGCCCCGGGAGAGCGCCGAGACCGCAGGCCGTCCGTGACCGTGGCCGGCGTGCTCCTCGCCGCCGGCGGCGGCCGGCGCTTCGGCGGCCCGAAGGCCCTCGTCGCCCACGACGGGGAACTGCTCGTCGAGCGGGGCGTCGGCCTCCTGGCCGACGCCGGGTGCTCGCCGGTCGTGGTGGTGCTCGGCGCCCGGTCCGACGAGGTGGTGGCCCGAGCCCGGCTCGACACCGCCGAGACCGTCGTGAACGACGGCTGGGAGGAAGGCATCGGGTCGTCCGTGCGGGTCGGGCTCACCGACGCCGCCCGTCGGCCCGACGTCGAGGCGGCGGTGATCGCCCTCGTCGACCAGCCGCTCGTGACCAAAGAGGTGGTCCGCCGGCTCGTCGATGCCTGGCGGGCGGGCTCGCCGGCCGCGGTCGCCACGTTCGACGGCGAGCCCCGCACGCCCGTGGTCCTCGACCGGTCCGTCTGGGCCGAGGTGCTGACCATGGTGCACGGCGACGTGGGCGCCCGGGCCTGGCTGCGGAGCCACCCCGAGCTCGTGACCGAGCTGGCCTGCGAGGATCTGGGCTCCGACTTCGACATCGACACCCCCGAGGACCTGGCCCGGCTCGCCGCCGGCCCGAGAGGAGCGACGTGCGACTAGAGAACCGATTCAACGTGGCCGCCCCGGTCGACGAGGCCTGGAAGGTCCTCCTCGACGCTGAGCGCGTGGCCCAGTGCATGCCCGGCGCCACCCTCGACTCGGTGGACGGCGACGAGTTCAAAGGTCGGGTGAAGGTGAAGGTCGGGCCGATCGTGGTGACCTACCAGGGCACCGCCCGCTTCACCGAGCTCGACGAGGCGTCGCACAAGGCGGTGATCGACGCCTCGGGCAAGGAGGCCCGGGGCTCGGGGACGGCCAAGGCCACCGTCACGACGCAGCTCCTCGACATGGAGGACCACACCGAGGTCACCGTGCTCACCGACCTCAACATCACCGGCCGCCCGGCCCAGTTCGGCCGGGGCGTGATCGCCGACGTGGCCACCAAGCTGACCGAGCGGTTCGCCGAGAACCTCTTCGACGAGCTCTCGCCCTCGGACGGCTCGGCGGCCGAGGCGTCGACCGACGGCGCCACCGCCGAGACCGAGGCGGCACCGCGGGCGGCTCGGCCGGACGACGACGCCATCGACCTTCTCGGGGTCTCGGCCTCGCCCGTCCTGAAGCGACTCATCCCGCTCTTCGCGGTCCTCGGGTTCGTGGCCCTCGTGGTCCTCTGGCGGGGCCGTCGCCGCCGTCGGGCCCTCCCCGACTGAACCGTCGATCGACCGGCGGGGGCATCGGCATGAGCAATGGCGACCTCACGCACCTCGACGGGCGCGGGCGGGCCCGGATGGTCGACGTCACGGCCAAGCCGGTGACCAACCGGTCGGCCACCGCGCGCTGCCGGGTGCTCGGCGAGAGCGACCTCGGGCCCGTCCTCGGCCGGCACGGTGCACTGGCCGACGTGGTGGAGGCGGCCAAGGTGGCGGGGCGCCAGGCGGCCAAAGCCACCTGGCGGCTCATCCCGCTCTGTCACCCGATCGAACTCGGTGAGGTGCTCGTCACCGTGGCCGTGGGACGGAATGTCGAGATCTCGGCCACGGCCAAGGCCCTCGACCGGACGGGCGTCGAGATGGAGGCCCTGACCGCCTGCGCCGTCGCCGCGCTCAGCATCATCACCGCCTGCGTCGAGGACGACCCGACCGTCCACCTCGACGGCCTCGCCGTCTTCGAAAAGACCGGCGGGCGCTCGGGCCACTGGCGCCGCGAGGCGGACGGGTCAGTGACGAACTCGCCGGCCTGAGTAGAAAACCCCAGCTCAGAGCACCAAATTCACGAGGCGGGGCGGGCGCACGACGACGCGCTTCGGTGTCCCCCCGTCGAGCAGCTCGGCCACCTTCGGCGAGGCGAGCGCGAGCGCCTCGGCCTCGGCCGCGCTCACCTCTGGCGACACCTCGATGCGGTCGCGCACCTTGCCGTTCACCTGCACGACGAGGATCACGCTGGCCTCCTCGGCGAGGGCCGGGTCGAACGACGGCCACGCCTGGGCGTGGACCGCGGCACCCGGCCCGTGTACCAGCTCCCACAGCTCGGCGGTGAGATGGGGGGCCATCGGCGCGAGGAGCAGGAGCAGCGCGTCGCGCCCCTCGTCGAGCACATCGCGACACGGTCCACCGTCGACGCGCTGGTAGACGAGGAGCTCGTTCAGCAGCTCCCGGCAGTGGGCCACGGCCGTGTGGTAGGACCAGCGCTCGATGTCGACGGTGACCAGCCGGATCGTGCGGTGCACGGTCCGCCGCACCGCCATGTCGGGCTCCCCCGGCTCGCCGTCCCGGGCCACCACGTCGTCGGCTGCCACCAGGCGGCAGAGCCGGTCGAGGAAGCGGGCGCAGCCGTCGATGACCTCGTCGGCCTGGTCGGTCCAGTCCATGTCGTCGGTCGGCGGCACCGCCGAGAGGTGGAAGAGTCGGAGGGCGTCGGCCCCCGCCGACTCGTAGTAGTCGGCGGGGGCGATGAGGTTGCCCTTCGACTTGGACATCTTCGTCCCGTCCATCCGGATCATGCCCTGGGTGAAGAGGCGGCGGAAGGGCTCGCGGGGCAACCCGGGGGCCAGCCCCACGTCGATGAGGGCACGGGTGTAGAAGCGGGCGTAGAGGAGGTGCAGGATGGCGTGCTCGACCCCGCCGATGTACTGGTCGACCGGCATCCAGTGCACGGCGGCCGCCGGGTCGAAGGGCATCCCGGTGGAGAACGGGTCGCAGAAGCGCAGGAAGTACCAGCTGGAGTCGACGAAGGTGTCCATCGTGTCGGTCTCGCGCTGGGCGGGTCCGCCGCAGACCGGGCACGTCGTGTGGAGGAAGCCCTCGTTCGTGGCGAGGGGCGAACGGCCGGTCGGGAGGAACTCGACGTCGTCGGGGGCGAGCACGGGGAGGTCGGCCTCGGGGACCGGCACGGCCCCGTGGCCGGGGCAGTAGACGATGGGGATGGGGCAGCCCCAGAAGCGCTGGCGGCTGACGAGCCAGTCCCGCAGCCGGTAGTTCACCTTGCGGACGCCGATCCCCCGCTCCTCGAGCCACTCGATGGCCCGGGCCTTGGCCGCGACGACGTCGAGCCCGTCGAGGAAGCCGCTGTTGATCTTCACGCCGTCGCCGGTGTAGGCGCCGTTGCCGCTCCCGTCCCAGCCGTCCGGCGGCTCCACGGTGCGGACGTAAGGCAGCCCGTGGGCCAGGGCGAAGTCCCAGTCCCGCTCGTCCTCGGCGGGCACCGCCATGATGGCGCCGGTGCCGTAGCCCATCAGGACGTAGTCGGCCACGTAGAGCGGGACGGGCTCCCCGTTGAACGGGTTGACCACCCGGCTCCCCGTGTACGCGCCGCGCTTGTCGAGGGCTCCTCCCTCGGCCGTCCGCTCGATCTCGGTCTCGGCCGCGGCGCGCCGGCGGACCTCGTCGACCGCGGCGCGTTGCTCGGGCCTGGTGAGCTCGTCCACGAGCGGGTGCTCGGGGGCGACCACCGCGTAGGTCATGCCGAAGCTCGTGTCCGGCCGGGTAGTGAAGACCCGCAGGCTGAGCTCCGGGCGTCCTTCGACGACGAGGTCGAACTCGGCCCCCTCGGAGCGGCCGATCCAGTTGCGTTGCATCGCCTTCACCCGCTCGGGCCACTCGAGGTCGTCGAGGCCGAGAAGGAGCTCCTCCACGTAGGCCGTGATCCGGAAGAACCACTGCTCAAGGTCGCGCTTCTCGACGACGTCGCCCGAGCGCTCGCAGGTCCCGTCGGCGAGCACCTGCTCGTTGGCGAGCACCGTCTGGCAGCCTGGGCACCAGTTGACGGGGGCGAGCGCCCGGTAGGCCAGGCCCGCCTCGAGGAGGCGGAGGAAGATGACCTGGTTCCAGTGGATGTAGGCGGGGTCGTGGCTCACGACCTCGCGGCGCCAGTCGTAGACCGCGCCGAGCCGGGTGAGGGACTCCTTCAGCTCGGCGATGCGGGCCTCGGTGAAGACCCGGGGATGGGTGCCGGTCCGGATGGCCGCGTTCTCCGCCGGCAGCCCGAAGGAGTCGAAGCCGAGGGGTGAGAGCACGGCCTTGCCGTGCATCGTCTGGTAGCGGACGATCAGGTCGCCGAAGGTGTAGTTCCGGACGTGGCCCTGGTGGGCCGGCCCGGAGGGGTAGGGGTACATGCAGAGGGCGTAGAACGGCGGGCGGGGGTCGTCGTTGCTGACTTCGTAGGTGCCCTCGTCGCGCCAGCGGTCCTGCCACTTCCGCTCGACCGCGGCGACGTCGTACTCCCGTGCCATCGCTGAATGCTACCGGCGCCTCCTGAGCCCCTCGGACCCGACGGCCCGCCCCGACCACCTCGCCGACTGGGCCAAGATGGCGGGCCTCGGAGGAAGGAGGAGCGCCATGGGGTTGGCACCGAAGGTCAGTGTGGCCCTCGACCGGACCGTCGGCCGGTGGATCTACCCGCTCCACCGACGGCTGTATCTCCTGACCGGCGGGACCGTCGGCCTCCGGTCCCCGGCCGGGCCCATCCTGTTGCTCACCACGACCGGCAGGCAGTCCGGCCAGCCGCGGACGACGCCCCTCCTCTATCTCCCCGACGGCGAGGACTTCGTCGTGGTCGCCTCGAACGGCGGCCGACCAGACCCCCCGAACTGGCTGCGGAACCTCGAGACCGCGCCCGAGGCCACCGTCCAGGTGGGCCGACGGAAGGTGGCCGTCCGGGCCCGCATACTCGACGGCCCCGAGGCGGCCGAGCTCTGGCCCCGTCTGGACCGCCACTACGCGGGCTGGCGGCACTACGCCTCGCTGACCGGTCGCCCGATCCCTCCGGTGGTGCTCTCCCCTCTCGGCTAATGACCAGCCGAGGCCCCGCTCGGGCGACGACGACCCAGGGGATACAATCGTCATCCGGTCCGCGATGGCGTGACATCGCCAAACGGACCACCGGAGTCCGATCGGCACGCCCGCCGTGCTCGCTCGGTTCCCCGGGGGCGTAGCTCAGTTGGTAGAGCGCTTGACTGGCAGTCAAGAGGTTCGTGGGTTCAAGTCCCATCGCCTCCACCAAAACCCCAGGCCAGAGGTGGAAGGTCTGGCCGCCCCGCCCACCGATACAGCCGTGTGGCAATCTCCTGGCAATCCCGGAACCCGGGTGAGCAGGGCCAGGAGGTGCGGCGATGCAGGGGCACATCCAGCGGCGGGGCGGCGACTCCTGGCGGGTGAGCGCCTATCTCGGGCGTGATCCGACGACTGGGAAGAAGCGCTACGCCCAGCGAACGGTGCGCGGTACCAAGCGCGAGGCACAGGCAGTCCTCGCCCGATTGGTGACCGAGGTCAACGACGGGCGCTACGCCTCGGCCGGAGCGCTCACCGTCGCCGAACTGCTCGAGCGCTTCTTCGAGCTCAAGGCCAACCAGATCGAGCCGGGCACCCTCGACGGTTACCGCCGGGTGGCCGACTACTACGTCGTCCCCCGCATCGGCACGGTGAAGGTGGCCAAGCTCCGGGCGATCGACCTCGACCGGCTGTACGCGACGCTGCTCCAGTCGGGCGGCCGGGGCGGGCGGTCCCTCTCGCCGCGGACGGTGCGACTGTCCCACGTGCTCCTGCGCCAGGCCCTGGCCCAGGCCAAGCGCTGGGGACTCCTTGCCGTCAACCCGGCCGAAGACGCCACGCCGCCCCGGGACACCTACCACGAGATCACCCCGCCCTCGGTCGAGGTCGTCATCCGGCTCTTGAACGGGGCCATGGAGGCCGACCCCGACTTCGGGGTGTACCTGCGGGTGCTGGCCGTGACCGGGTGTCGGCGTGGGGAGGCCCTGGCCCTCCGTTGGCGGGACCTGACCCTGCCCGACGAGGGACCTGGCGAGGTGCTCATCTCCCGCTCGATCGCTCTTGTCGGGACCGAGGTCGTCGAGAAGGACACCAAGACCCATCAAGGACGGCGCCTCGTCCTCGACGCCGCCACCGTGGCCGTGCTCCACGAGCACCGGGGCGCCTGGGAGGAGTACGCCGAGCTCGCCGGGACCAAGGTCA
>Ga0310037_10000185_pt1 | contig 48128 bp, 55 predicted proteins | sample Sb_taG_11_FD_200239 | JGI IMG/M metagenome (GOLD analysis project Ga0310037, IMG submission 200239) | Peat soil microbial communities from Weissenstadt, Germany - Sb_50d_3_AS metaG (v2) (version 2) | ecosystem: Environmental > Terrestrial > Soil > Wetlands > Peat | place: Germany: Weissenstadt... | reverse complement strand
GGTGTAATAAGGGGCCGGTTCCCCCATCGCTGTTCGTGGGGTGAACGTTCTTGCCGCGCGGTTGCCCCCGCGCGGCGGCCACAATCGCATAGGAGGAACCAGCCATGGCGAAGGCTAGGACCGTCGTCGGCTTGGATGTGCACGCGACGAAGGTCGTCGCTGCGGTGGTGGATGTCGAGACCGGGGAGCTGTCCCGGTTTCAGATGGGCGGTGAGGCGGCTGGGCGGCTGGGTTCTGCGCCGCGTTGCCGCGTCCGGTACGGGTCGGGTATGAGGCCGGGCCGACAGGGTCCGGGGTCGGTCGGGAGCTCGCGCGCCGCGACGTGGAGTGCGTGGTCGCCGCACCGTCGAAGATCCCGCGCGGGTCGGGGATCGGGTCAAGACCGACCGGCGCGATGCCGAGCATCTCGTCCGGTTGTTGTTGGCCGGGAAGCTGCACCCGGTCAGGGTTCCAGGGCCCGAGGAGGAAGCGCTGCGAGATCTCGTCCGCGCGCGTGCGCAGGTTCGGGTGGATCTGATGCGCTCCCGGCATCGGCTCTCCAAGCTGCTGTTGCGTCACCGGATCCGGTTCGATGACGGGAGGGCGTGGACAGACCGTCACCTAGCCTGGCTAACGAGCCACCGTCACGCTGCCGTGGCCAGCAGCGCAGTCGACGCTGCTCGACGTGCAGGGAGCGATCGATGCGCTCTGTCACCGCCGTGACGCATTGGAGCGCGAGATCCTCAGGACGGCCAGCCACCGGAGGCGATCGCGATCGCCTGGTCCGCCCAACGGCGACTGCACCGCACCTGGACCCGCCTTGAGGCCCGCGCGAAGCGCCGCACGATCATTGCGGTCGCCGCCGCCCGCGAGCTCGCCGGATTCTGCTGGGCGATCACCCAGATCGAGTGAGCCGCTCCCCCCACACGCCAATCCCGTCGGCTCGGTCGGTAGCGGCCCGGCACGCGCGGGGAACCCGCGAGATAGCTACGAGCAACCCGCCCCACACCGGCAGGCCACGCCCGATCCTAGACAGCGGCTCCCCACGACGAACCATGAATCGGAGAGTCGTTTATCAACCCGGGCGCGTTGATCCCTCGCATTCGCTCCTGCGGCGGGGCGATGGCTTCCGAGGGACGATTGCCGTGGCGGGCGATCAACGCCCTTACGCGAGAGGGTCCGTCCGCTGCCGACCCGACCGAGCAAGATGACCTGGCGAGCTGGGCCGATCGTCCCGGATCCGAGGTCGGGCGCGCTGCCGCTCCGGAGAAGGCGCGATGCCGGTTGAAAAGTGCCCCACGTGCGCCGGTTGAAAAGTGCCCCACCCGAGCGCGGCTAATAGAACGTTCATGCGGATGAACGCGCGGACGCCGGCGGCGAACCCCATCACGGGCGCTGCGGCCGCCGCCTTACACAGCCGCGCTGCCACCCGCGGCTGCTGCGGCGGCCGCCCCTTCAGGCCGCCATCCGCCCGCGCGTCCTCCGTGTGCACGGATCCGATCCCATATTCCTCAGCTCACGCTGGAGGGCTCGCCGGCCTCGGTGGTGGAGGCCATGTATCGATCCCTCCGTCCGACCCATGCGGTCGGCGATCTCGCCCGGCGTGAGTCCGACCACGTGGCGCAGCACCACAACTTCGCGCTGCTCGTCCGGGAGCGCGGCGAGCGCTGCTCGAACTGTCTCCGCTTGATCTAGGTCGATCTCCGAGCTGGCGCCGGGATCGAACACCGTCTCCGTCGGCGTGAGGCGGTTGGCGCGCAGATGATCGATGGCTACGTTGCGCGCCAGCCGGAGGAGCCAGGCGAAGAACGGGACGCCGCGGTCGTCGTACTTGCCTAGCGTGGTCATCAGTTTCGCGAACACGTGTTGGGTGACGTCCTCGGCCTCGTGATCGTCTCGTACGATCGAGCGAACGTAGCCGTAGATGTTGTTCGCGTAGGTGATGTAAAGGAACCTCAACGCCTCTCGGTCGCCTTCCTTACCTCGGGCGACGGCAAGGCGTGTCTTCTCGCGGTGCTCCGGTGAGTCGTCGAGTGGCGTCCTGCTTCTGAAGCCGACAGTCGTCGGTGTGGGTGTTAACGCTTCCGTGATCAAGTGATGTCCCCTCTTGAACTTGCCGTTGGGGACCTGCACACGGACCACGCAGCCCCCCGCTTCCTTGCGGGGGGATGCGGTCGCTACCCCTGAATGTGCTGGCCCCCACGAGGACGCTGCTGTCCCCGCGTTTCGTGAGCCGAGTCTTGTAGCTGTCGGGGCTGCGGTCAATGACCGGTCAGAACCATTGCCCCGTTCAAGCGGTTGAACGCCACGGATACGGCTTTGGAGCCGATGCGCAGCAAGTCCCCTGGACGAATGTTCGACGGCAAAGCTGCACAATCTTCGACCGAAAGACTTTGCAAAATCCCGCGTTAATCCGTTAACGTGTAAGCCAAAGAGGGATTCGGAAGTTTAGGGGCACTTAATGGGGTGGATTTGATGGGGCCAAATGGCGTGGGTTCTTCGACGCGCGCGGAAGTCTTGGCCAACAACTGGTCTTTGCACACCAAAGCCGGCTCGACGAGCGGCAGGCTGGTCGCTGGGCGCGCGGGGGGCGTGTCGCTGGGGCTCAGGGATGACACCTGGCCCGAGCAGCGGACATCGCTGATCCTGCTCGCCGCGGGATGTTGCGCGTTGCTGCTCCCGGTCGTGCTGCACGCAGCTGCTTACCACGCTCCGACGCTGAGCACCGCCTTGGAGACGATGATGATGATGTGCGGGCTCGCGACCGCCTGGCTCCTGCGAGGCCAATTCGCGAACTCGCGCCGGCTCACTGACCTGGTGCTGTTTGGCACCGCTTTGACGATGGGCCTGACGGCGCTGTGCATCGGTGCGGTGCCGGCGGCTCTGGACTTCCGCCAGTCGACACATTTCGCTGCGGCCGAGCTGTGGAGCCAGCTGTTCGTAGGCGCGGCATTCGCCACTGCCGCGTTCTCCCGCTCGGACCGCGTGGTCGTGGGATCGCGGTATCCGGTCTTGTTCGCCGCTGTGCTCAGCGTCGCATCCGTGGCCGGTGCTGCGCTCGGGGCGCTGCTGTTGCACGCCCAACTCGTTGGCGGGCCGTCGCACGACATCTCGGCCTCGGTCCTGGTGGGGGGACATCCGCTGGGATTGGTGATGGTGGTGTCGGCCACGGGCCTGCTCGCCTTGGCGGCGACTGGATTCGCGCGTCGCCATCGGCCCGGTCGAAGCGGTGTCGCCGGGCTGCTTGCCACCGCCTCGCTGATGCTTGGCGGCGCCAGCTTCTATCACCTGGTGCCTGGCTCGCTCGCGCCCGGACAGATCGGGCCGGGTCAGACCTTGATCGCTCTCGCGTTCGCGCTGATCTTGGTCGCGGCGGTGCGCAAGGACCGTCAGGCCCGCGCGCAGATGACCAAGGCGGCTGCACTGGCCGAGCGACGCCGAGTGGCGCGTGACCTCCACGACGGGCTCGCCCAGGATCTGGCGGTGATTGCGCTCCACGGTGAGCTCATCGCGCAGGACATCGGCGGCGAGCACCCCATCGTCCTCGCAGCGAGACGGGCGCTGGCGCTCTCGCGCTCGACGATCGCGGAGCTTTCAGACCTCCCCGGGGCGACCGCGGACGAGGCTCTCGGGGCCGTCGCTCAGGAGTTCCGCGACCGGTGCGACGTCGCCATCGCCGTCGAGGCTGAATGCGATGATGAACTTGCACCCGAGGCGCGAGAGCATGTGAGCCGTATCGCCCGCGAGGCGATTGCGAATGCCGCGCGGCACGGTGGCGCGAAGCATGTCGTCGTCTCCCTGAGAGGTGCGGACAATGGAGTCGTGCTGCGGGTCGTCGACGACGGCTGCGGCATCGTGAGCGGCGGCGTCGCCGCCGCAACCGAGGGCTTTGGACTGCGCAGCATGCGTGAGCGGACCGACGCGTTGGGTGGCTGTCTGACGCTTCGACGATTGCGGAAGGGCGGGACTGAGCTAGAGGTCATCCTTCCTTGAGCCGCATGCTCAGGTTGCTGATAGCCGATCGCGCACCGACGCGTATCGGTATCCGGATCGCTTTGGACGGCGAGGTGGTCGTGTGCGCGGAGGCGGATGGCGCCGAGCAGGCGATCCGCGCGGCCAAGCGCGAGCAGCCCGACGTTTGCTTGATCGGAAGCGAGCTCGCCGGCGAGGGACTGAGCGCGGTCCGAGGAATCTGCCGAGCGGCCCCGCGAGCGGCCGTCGTCGTGCTCGCCGCAGACCCGGACCCACAGGACCTGCTCGACTGCGTTCGCGCGGGCGCGGTCGGCTACGTACCAGGCGCGATCGACGGCGCCGGCTTGCATAGGATCGTCCGCGCCGTGTCCGACAACGAAGCGGCAATCCCGCGGGCGATGGTCCTGGAGCTCCTGATGGAACTGCGTACTGCAGCAAGCGGCGGCGACGGCCTCACGTCCCGCGAGTCCGAGGTGCTGGGTATGTTGCGTCGTGGATACACGACGGCCGAGGTCGCCGACCGGCTCAAGATCGCGCCGGTCACCGTGCGCCGCCATATCTCTGAGCTCGTGCACAAGCTGGGCGTCGAGAACCGGTCGGGTCTGGTTTCGGCGTCGCCCGGCTGGTGCGACCCACCGGTTATGAACGGAGCGGTTCACAAGCCCTGAACGGCTGCAGGGCCATTTGGCTCATTGTCGCGGAGGGCATCAGAGGGCACGATGTGCCACGTGGCCGCAGACGATGACCCAGCTTCGTGACACGCAGTTAGCGTCCCACCACCTCGAGAAAGCGCTCGAGTGCAGCTGCGTGGCCTTGATCACCTTGGAGTCGATGCGTGCGCGGACGAGCGACGTGACGAACGAGATCCGCTTGGTGCAGGGCCAGATCAACGAACTGATCGAGTCACTGCGCGCGGCGCTCGACGACCTGCGGCGAGCGCGTGGTGAGGAGTCGACCCCGCTTGCGTTCGGCTTCGTCCTCGAGAAGATCGACGGTTCGGGGCTCGTCCAGCCCTAGGCGCCGGCCCGGGTTACGTCAAGCCCCGGCGAACGGCATAAATCGCCGCCTGCACGCGGCCTGGCAGGCCGAGCTTCGCGAGAATGTTCGAAACGTGGTTCTTGGCCGTACGCGGGCTGATTCCAAGTTCGTGCGCGATCTCCGCGTTCTCCATGCCGCGGGCGATGAGCCGCAGAACCTCGAGCTCGCGTGCCGAGAGTTCGTGCGTCGGCTCCGGCTCCGCCTCCTGCTCGAGCTCGTCCCGACGGACGCGTCCAAGCACGACCTCGGCCGCGCGCGGCGACAGCCACGCCACGCCCTGGACAGCCGCCCGGATGGCGACGGCCACGCCGTCAATAGGAGTGTCCTTTGCCAGGAAACCGCACGCGCCGGCACCGACGACGGCGGCGACGTCCGCGTCCTCGGAGGCGACCGTCAGCGCCACGACGCGTGTCGAGGGATCGCGTTCGAGGATCTCGCGCGTCGCCTCGGGGCCTTCGATGTCGGGCATCCTGAGGTCCATCAGTACGACATCGGGTCGGAGCTCGTCAGCGAGTCGAACGCCCATGCGTCCGCCGGATGCCTGCGCGATCACCTCGATGTCCGGCTGCGAGCCGAGCAGCGACGCGAGTCCGGTTCGAAACAAATCGTGATCATCGACGACGAGCACGCGAATTGCCCCGCCGCCCGGAACGTCCTCGTTCATCGCACTTCGTCCAATCCTAGGCCCCTGTTCTGCGCGGTGTCGTTGCGCATCATCCAGCGCGTGACGCCGCCAAACACGTTACAAACTTCACTATACCCGACTCGTTCAGCGTGGTGAACGAGTGATGGGCATGGAGCCCTATTCCGTCCTAGGCGAGGTGCTGCCATAAACACGGTTTGCAACTAACGCGTAGCCGCACCTGGGAGACCGGGCGAGGAACCTCCGAACCCCGGACACCGGGGCCGGGAGGAGTGCGCGGGCCGGAGTACCGCACTCGGGCTCGTGTAAGGACTTTGGGCGAGGGGCTAGACCGGCGCTGCAGCGTCGCCGGCCAGGCCCTTCGCCCAGTCCTGAAGGCGCCTGACGTCCACAGGCGTCAGGCCGACGGCCGGATCGGTGGTGACAAGCAGCGTCGGCGCCGAGCGATCGCGCGCCCAGGCCACGCAGCGGTCGTCGTGTGCGTCATCGACCCACGCCAGCGGCCGCGACGAGTCGACGTTCGTGTCGATGCCCACCACCTTCCAATGGGCGCTCGCCGGACGATCGCAGGGGTCGAAGGTTACGTGGGGGAGGGGGCCGGGTAATTCGAGCGCCAGCAGCAGGTACTCGTTGGCCTTCTCCTCCCACCCCGTGCACCAGACCAGCTCGAACTGCCCCGACAGCTCGCGCAGGTGCTCGCCGGCGGTGGCCGACAGCAGGTGCGCGATCCCGTCCACCATCTCGTACCGGCCCGCCGGAGGGCGGGCGGGGTCGAACCCGAACAGCGAGATCACCCCGTCGACATCTATGAGAAGTAAAGGCCTTTCCATATCCAATGCTTATCTGGGTCGGTCAGATTGTCGGCGATGCCGTCGATCGAAGTCCTTCCCCGGCGCGGGGCGCCGACGGCGAGTGCCGCGCGTGCGGCCAAAGATCTGCTGTACTTGCCTCAGCGGATTCAAGCCCGGTCACCGCGCTGCCGAGTACCCAGCTTGAGGCCACGCACTGTGCCGCCGGCTTCCGCTCCAGGTAACCATTGATGACTCTTCTGTTCGGCATCCTGCTCGCGCTCGCCTGCGCTCTGGCCACAAACATCGGCTTTCTGTACAAGCATCGCGGCGCCCGCGCCGCCCCGGCCGTCGACGTGCGCCGGCCACTGTGGTCAGCGCGAGCGCTGTTCTCCTCTCCGCTGTTCGCGATCGGGATGGTGATCGCCACCGGCGCCTGGATCTTCCACGTCGCGGCGATGTCGCTGGCGCCCTTGTCGATGGTGCAGGCGGTGCTTGCGGGCGGCGTCGTCCTGCTCGCCGTGATGGCCGAGCGCGTCTTCGGTCTGCGGATCGGCAAGCGTCAGTGGATCGGGCTGGCGATGACGGCGTTCGGACTGATCCTGCTCGGGTTCACGCTCCCGGCTACCCACGGCGCCGACTCGCGCTTCTCGGTCCCGGGGATGATCTCGTTCGAGACGGGGCTGATCGCTGCCGGCACGCTGCTGATCATGGGACCCCGGATCGGGGCGCCGAGCGAGCATCACGGCTTCATGCTCGGGGCCGCGGCCGGGATCCTGTTCGGCGTCTCCGACGTCTCGATCAAGGCGATCTCGGGTCTGGTCGCGGCCAACGGCGTCGCGGGGCTGCTCACCCCGTGGACGATCGTCACGATCGCCGCTTCGATCGCGGCCTTCTACGCATCGGCAAAGGGACTCCAGGACGGCGATGCCGTACCGGTGATCGCGGTCACCGGTACCGCCGCCAACCTCGCGGGAATCATCGGCGGGATCAGCGTGTTCGGCGATCCGCTGTCGGCGGACCCCGTGTCGCTGAGCCTCGAGTGCCTCGCCTTCATCCTGGTGCTGTTCGCCGCCTGGCTGATGCCCGCGCCCGTCCGCGCCGCGCCGCCCGTCCAGGCCGCGGCAGCGTAGGCGGAAGCCCAGGCCACAATCCAGCGCGGAGCCCCCTTGCGGGGCGGAGCGCCCTAAACCCGCCGGTAGCCGTTCAGACGCATCGGCGCAAACTTTGCATTTGGGTGGCGCCAGGATGGATAATTGAGGGCCGGGATAATCGCCGCTACCGTTGTACAAAATGGCGAACGGTTTGTGAGGGGAGTGTGATGGCGAGCACCGAGACTGCAATCGGGACTGAGAAGGACACGCTTCAGGAGCTGGCACGCAAGCACCTATGGATGCATTTCACGCGTCTGTCGGCGTACGACCACGCGGAAATTCCGATCATCATGCGCGGCGAGGGTTGCTACGTCTGGGACCAGCACGGCAATCGGTACCTGGACGGGCTCTCCTCACTGTTCTGCGTGAACATCGGACACGGCCGCGGGGACATCGCCCAGGCCGGCGCTGACCAGGCGAAGCTGCTCGGCTACTACAACACGTGGTCCTACGCCCACCCGCCGGCGATCGAACTGGCGGCGCGAGTGGCGTCGCTGGCGCCTGGCGACCTCAACCGGGTGTTCTTCACCAGCGGGGGCAGCGAGGCCGTCGAGTCTGCGCTCAAGCTGGCGCGCCAGTACCACAAGTTGACGGGCAAGCCGAACAAATACAAGCTGGTCGCGCGCGAGATCGCCTACCACGGCACCACCTTCGGCGCGCTGTCGGCGACCGGGATCACGAGCCTGCGCGAGCCGTTCGAGCCGCTGACGCCAGGCGCGGTCCACGTTATGAACACGAACCGCTACCGGATGCCTGCCGGCATGACGGAGGCCGACATGGCGGAGTCGATCGCCGAGAAGATCGAGTTCGAGGGTCCGGACACCGTCGCCGCGGTGATTCTCGAGCCGGTCCAGAACGCCGGCGGCTGCTTCACCCCGCCCGACGGCTACTTCGATCGGGTTCGCGAGATCTGCGACGAGAACGACATCCTGCTGATCTCCGACGAGGTGATCTGCGCCTGGGGGCGGCTCGGCGAGTGGTTTGGGTGCCAGCGCTACGACTATCTGCCCGACCTGATTACGACGGCCAAAGGACTGACGAGCTCGTACGCTCCGATGGGCGCCGTGATCGCCACCGACCGGGTCGCGGAGCCGTTCCTCCACGGGGCCAACAGCTTCACGCACGGGTTCACGTTCGGCGGGCACCCCGTCGCCAGCGCGGTGGCGTTGGCGAATCTCGACGCGCTCGAGAACGAGGGGATCCTCGAGAACGTCCGCGCCAACGAGAGCTACTTCGCCGACAAGTTGGACTCGCTGCACGATCTCCCGATCGTCGGCGATGTTCGCGGCGTCGGTTATTTCCATGCGATCGAGCTGGTCAAGGACAAGCAGACCAAGGAGTCATTCGACGACGACGAGGCGGAGTTGCTGCTGCGCGGCTTCCTGTCCGGCGAGCTGTACCGGCGAGGTCTGATCTGCCGCGCCGACGACCGCGGGGACCCCGTGATCCAGCTCTCACCGCCGCTGATTGCCGGACCTGAGCAGTTCGACGAGATGGAGTCGATCCTGCGCTCGGTGTTGACCGAGGCCGGGGAGCGGATGCAAGTGCACGGCAACTGAGATGGGGCGTTAGATGCTGACTGTCGGTGACCTGCTGGCGGACTTGGATGTTCGCCTGCTGACGGGCGAGCCGGGTCTCGAGCTGCCGGTGCGATGGGTTCACATCTCCGAGCTACTCGATCCGACGCCGTGGCTGTCCGGTGGCGAGGTGCTGCTGACGACCGGGATGCAGCTCGACTCGGCCGAGCGCCAGCGCGAGTTCGTGGCTCGCCTCGCGGACCATCAGCTCGCGGCCCTCGGCTTCGGCACCGGGTTCGCGCACAGCGAGGTTCCGCAGGAGATCGTCGAGGTCGCCTCCGAGCGCCGGTTCCCGGTGTTCGAGGTGCCCTACGAGGTGCCGTTCATCGCGATCACCGAGGCGGCATTCACCCAGCTGGTCAACGAGCAGTACGCGGTTCTGCGCCGGGCGCTCGCCGCTCAGGAGCGCCTCGAGCGGATCGTCCTCTCCGAACGCGGCCTCGACGCCGTCGCGAGTGCGCTGGCGACGCTGATCGGCGCGGCCGTGCTCGTGTTCGACCCGCGCGGTGAGCCGCTCGTGCAGCACGCCTTCCGGCGGCCGGTCAGCGCCGAGGCGCTGAGTGGCTTGCGCGCCGAGATCCGAGAGCGAGCACGCCGGCGCGAGGCGCGGACGTTCATGCCCGCCGGCGAGGACGCGAGCCGCTCGCTGGCGTTCCCGGTCGCCGCCGACGGGCCCCCGCGGCTGGGCGCCGCGGGCGCCGCCCGGATCCCCGAGGCGTGGCTTGTCGCGGTGAAGGACAGCGGGCCGCTGTCGGACTTCGACCGGCTGACGCTCCACCAGGCTGTGACGATCGTCGCGCTCGAGCTGCTGCGCTCGCGGGTCGCCGGCGACACCGAACGCCGGCTCGCGGGCGACATCCTCGCGGCCGTCGTCCAGGGCGAGCTGACCGGAGCCGAGCTTTCGCGGAGGCTGGAGCCGTTCGGTCTCTCGGACCGAGTGGCCGCGATCGTGGTCGGGCGGCCGGGATCCGGGCGGGGGTCGCCGGCGCCGGTCGAGGCGGCGGTCTCGTCCGCGCTCCGTGACGACGCCGCGCCCGGCCTCGTCGCCTCGACGCAGTCGCTGACCTGCGCACTCGTGGCCGGGATGGCCGAGGACGAGCTGTTGGGCGTCGCCGAGCGAGTCCGCGCGCGTCTCAGCCTGGAGTTCGGCTCGCCGGTGCGCGTCGCCGTCGGCCGGGCCGTGCCCGGTGGCGAGGCGCGGCGGAGCTTCCACGAGGCGCGGTGCGCGCTCGAGGCGCTGGGATTGATGGTTCCCAGCGAAAATGGCTCAAACGGGGCGGGCCCGGACGCCGGGGTGGCGGGGTCGCGGGTCGCGACGTACAAGGACCTCGGGTCGTTCCAGCTGCTGCTCTCGTTGCAGGATGACGAGGCGCTGAAGCTGTTCTGCGACTCGATCCTCGGGCCGATCGAGGCTTCCGAGGGTCACTACGGAGGCGAGCTGATGCGGTCTTTGGAGGCCTTCATCGAAGAGAACGGGCAATGGGAGCGGGCGGCGCGGCGCCTGTACTGCCACCGTCATACGTTGCGTTACCGGATCCGCCGGGTCGAGGAGCTGACCGGGCGCAATCTGGGCAGTGCGCGAGATCGAATCGAGTTCTGGTTGGCGTTACGAGGAAGGGAGCTGGTTTCTTCACCATGAGAGTTGGGGTCCCCACTGAGGTCAAGACCGACGAATACAGGGTTGCGCTGACGCCGGCCGGCGTCCGCGAGCTGGTCGACGCGGGCCATGAGGTGTTCGTCCAGGCCGGCGCCGGCGTCGGGTCCGCAATCACCGACGACGCGTACGCGGCGCAGGGCGCCACGATCGTGCCCGATGCCGACGCGGTGTTCACCGCGGCTGAGCTGATCGTCAAGGTGAAGGAGCCACAGCCCGAGGAGGTCGACCGCCTCGAGCCGCGCCACACCCTGTTCACCTACCTCCATCTCGCCGCGGACACCGCGCTCACCCAGGGGCTGGTGGAGTCGGGCGCGACCTGCATCGCCTATGAGACCGTCGAGGACGCCCGCGGCCGGCTGCCGCTGCTCGCGCCGATGTCCGAGGTGGCGGGCAAGATCGCCACGCAGGCCGGGGCGTTCGTTTTAGAGAAGCCGCTCGGTGGGCGCGGCATCCTGCTCGGCGGCGTCCCCGGCGTGGCGGCCGCGAACGTGATGGTGATCGGCGGGGGCGTGGTCGGCATGCACGCGGCGTTCATCGCGATGGGGATGGAGGCGACCGTGTATGTCTTCGATCGCAACCTCGATCGCCTGCGCGAGCTCGACATCGCCTTTGGCGGCCGGGCCGACACGTGCTTCGCCTCGACCCTGTCGATCGAGGAACGGCTCCCGGACATGGACCTCGTGATCGGAGCGGTGCTGGTCCACGGCGCGCGCGCGCCACACGTGATCACCCGCTCGCAGCTCGGCCTGATGAAGCGCCACGCCGTGCTCGTCGACGTCTCGATCGACCAGGGCGGCTGCTTCGAGACCTCGCATCCCACGACCCATTCCAATCCGACCTACGAGGTCGACGGGATCACCCACTACTGCGTCGCCAACATGCCCGGCGCGGTCCCGATCACCTCGACCTACGCGCTCACGAACGCGACCATGCCCTATGTGGTGCAGCTGGCCTCGGCCGGCGTCGCCGGCGCGGTGGTGGACAACCCGGGGCTGAAGCTCGGGGTCAACGTCGCCGGGGGGCGTGTGACCTATGGGCCGGTGGCGCATGCCACCGGGTTCGAGTACGTGCCCGTGGATGAGGCGCTGGGAGTGGCGGCTTAGGGGGCTGTGGCGGTGGGGGGGGTGGCGCCGGGGGCGGTGCGGGCCCGGGGCGGTGCGAGCCGGGGCTGTCGACTCAGAGCTTGCGGGCGCTGCGCGCCCGCGCCTGTCGCGGACGGTCGGCTCGGTGCGGGCATTGAGGGAGGGGTGAGGGCGGACGATCGCCGGATCCAGTCCTCCGATGGTGCACAGCACGCCAACACCGGCGCCAGCAGTGAGCCAAGGCGTGTTAAGCACTCTTCGTGCACAGCGCGCCAGGCCTCGGGATTCGGCGCGGAATTGGCGCGCTGTGCATCATCGAGCGGCCGCAGTGGCGCCGATTCCGCTCCCTCGCCATCAATGCTGAGCCCGGATCCTGCATGACACGACAACACCGGGGTCAACGGCCGGGTCGTGACGTGTTACCCATGCTCTTCATGGGCAGCGCGTCGGGGCTCGCCATTGACGGGTGGGATTGTCGTGTTATCCGCGCCCGCAGGCTTCTGAGTCGACAGCCACCGAGCTCACCCGCCACCACACCCGGATCGACCGCCCGCCACCGCCCCCGGATCGACCGCCGCGCCGGGCTTTCGGTGGCGCCCTGCTACCCTGCGCTTCCGCATGCCGACCACGAGCCAATTGATCCGTAAGGGTCGTACCGCACCGAAGAAGAAGCTCGCCACTCCCGGCCTCAAGTCGGGCAAGGGGCGCAAGAAGAAGGTCGCCGCGCCCCAGCGCCGCGGCGTCTGCACGCGCGTGTACACGACCACGCCGAAAAAGCCGAACTCGGCGCTGCGCAAGGTGGCGCGCGTGCGGCTGACCAACGGCATGGAGGTCGGTGCGTACATCCCCGGCGAGGGTCACAACCTTCAGGAGCACTCGGTCGTGCTCGTTCGCGGCGGCCGCGTCAAGGATCTCCCAGGGTTCCGCTACAAGGTGATCCGCGGGACACTCGACGCCGCCGGCGTCGGCGACCGCAAGAAGGCGCGATCGCAGTATGGGGTCAAGGCGAAGTGATGGCGGCCCCCGCCGCAGGTTCGCACGCATTCGAGCCGCCCCAGACGGAGCCCGGCGTCGTCCTCGGTCGCTCGCGTACCTTCCAGGTACGCAGCGCGACCTGCGTCCTTGCCGGTCATCCGTCTGTGACTGCTCTCGGTGCGAGCGAACCCACGACGAGGACGGCCTAGTGCCCCGCCGCGCCGCCGCACAGATCAGGACGATCGAGCCAGACCCGGTTCACCGCAACCGGATGGTCCAGCAGGTCATTAACAAGGTGATGCTGGACGGCAAGAAGTCGGTCGCCGAGAAGATCGTCTACGACGCGCTGGCGATCCTCGCCGAGCGGACCGGCAAGAACCCGGTCGAGCAGCTCGAGGCGGGGGTCAAGGCGCTGACGCCTGTGCTCGAGGTCAAGTCACGGCGGGTCGGTGGCGCCACCTATCAGGTGCCGGTCGAGGTCCCGCCCCGCCGCGCCCGCACGCTCGCCGTCCGCTGGCTCGTCCAGTACGCCCGCCAACGGCGCGAGAAGACGATGTCCCAGCGCCTCGCCAACGAGCTACTCGACGCGCAGCAGCAGCAGGGCTCCGCGTTCAAGCGCAAGGACGACGTCTACCGCATGGCGCAGGCCAACAAGGCCTTCGCCCATTACCGCTGGTAGACCCGAGGTGGCGGGTGCTTGCCGCTTTGCCGGTACGCAGTTAAGCTGCCGCCGGTTGGGCATTTGAGGTCTCGCACACGGAGTGGAGGTAGAGATGGTGCGGCAAGTGGTGGGCGCTAATGGGGTGGCTCGCGGTAGATGCGCGGCGGTGGTGACGCTGGTCGTCTCGCTGGCGCTCGCCGGCGTGGCGGTCGCTGCCGGTTCGGTGAAGTTCGACGGCTCGCCGGGGACGAGCGCGCCGCCGTCCAAGCTCGATGGCGCCAAGATGACGAAGTTCCAGCGAGACCACCGGCCCCTTTTCACGGCGGTGACGACGGTCAGTGGCCCGACGGGCCAGATCACGTTCAGCGGTGGAGTCTTCCATCTGGTGGTCAGGAACCTGAACAAGAAGGGCTATTGGCGCACGTGGAGCAATGGCTACCGCGGCGACGTCTACTTCGCCCCGCCGCCATCGACCACGATGACGCTTCCGGCGAAAACCACCGCGTTCTACTTCTACGTCGAGCCGAACGACCCGGGCATGTTCAGCGTGACCGCGACCGCTTCAGGGACCTCGTCGGGGGCGGTCAAGGTCCGTGGCCACAAGGGCGCGACGTTCTTCGGCTTCGTCGCCAAAGGCGGCGCGCACCTCACCACGATCAAGGTCAGCTCGAGCGATCGTTACAAGAGCAAGAAGCACCCCGGCGGCTTCGCCATCGGCGAGTTCGGGATCCACAAGGGCTGAGGCCCCGGCGGCTTGGGGCGCCGGCGGTCTGGGGCGCCGGCGGCCTGGGGCGCCAGCGGGCTGAGGCCCACGGCGGGCCAAGCTGCCCGCGGCTTGGGGCGCCACCGGCTGAGGCGCCGCCGGCTGAGGCGTAACACGAGGGCCGCCCACCACACGGGACCGGGGGCTGCAGTGGGACAACCCTCGCGGATTTGAAGGGTAGAGATCAAAGCGTGGGTGATGAGAGGGCCGGGACATCTTTGTCAGAGTGCCGACCTAGAGGACTGATCAGGATTCCTTAAGCGGACCCAGGGTTTTCGAGCGGATCCGGGGGCGCGGTCGAGGCGGATCGGGCCGCGCCGCGCCGGTGAACCGTCGGCCGGTCGGCGGGAACCCCGCCCCGCTTAGCCCGACTGCGCCGGCGGACGCGCCGGCCCCATCAGCACGAACCCCCACACCGCCGTGAACATCAGCACGACGGCGCCCAGGGTCTCCAGGTAGAACCCGGCGCTGGGCTTGGAGCTGGCGTTGACGAAGTGCCCCGAGCTCAGCACGAGGCCCGTCGCCGTGGCGTCGTGGAGGTCGACGACCAGAGCGATCACGAGCGCCGTCACCCCCAGGATTCCAATCCCGAGCAGCGCGGGACGGTTGGCGGACCGCCACGCCGCGAGGGTCAGCGCCACCGCGCACACCGCGATCAGCGCCATCGCATACGAGTGGTGCGACCCGGTCGAGACGGACTTGACGATCGTCGTGGCGCCGGCGACCTGGACCTTGAAAAGCGTGGTGAATTCGGCGACGAGCAGCAACAATGCGCCGAGCAGGCCCGCGCCCAGAATGCCGGCGGAGACGATGCCGGGGGTGGCCTCGGACGGCCGTTCGATGGCGTCTGAGCGGGCCCGCGAAACCCCTCCGGAGGCCACGGCCCCTCTGCTATATTCAGTATTCGCCTCGGGCGGCGTTGCGTTCATCTGTGCTCGCTCCCGGGCACGGAGAACTCAAGCGATGGAGACGCTGACCCACTAGAGAACCGCCCCCTGGTGACAGCTGTGTCGTGAAGGGGCCCGCTGGGCCCTTTTTCATGGCCTCCCGCACCTCCCGCAGACAGCTTCAACCCACTGGAAATCATGCCTCGTAAGTTCACGCTAGAGAACACTCGCAATATCGGGATCATGGCCCACATCGACGCCGGTAAGACGACGACGACTGAGCGCATCCTCTATTACACCGGTCGCACCTACAAGATGGGGGAGGTTCACGAGGGCGCGGCCGTGATGGACTGGATGGAGCAGGAGCAGGAGCGGGGCATCACGATCACCTCCGCGGCCACGACCTGCGAGTGGGGCGGCCACCGGATCAACATCATCGACACACCCGGCCACGTCGACTTCACGGTCGAGGTGGAGCGCTCGCTGCGCGTCCTCGATGGCGCGATCGCGCTGTTCGACTCGGTCGCCGGCGTTGAGCCCCAGTCCGAGACGGTGTGGCGCCAGGCTGACAAGTACCGCGTGCCGCGGATCGCCTACATCAACAAGATGGACCGGATCGGCGCCGACTTCGACCGTGGCGTGCAGACGATGGTCGACCGCCTCGGCGCGCATCCCGTGCCGATCCAGCTCCCGATCGGCGCCGAGGCCGACTTCCGCGGGATCGTCGACCTGGTCGCGAACAAGGCGATCATCTACAAGGACGAGCTCGGCAAGGAGCAGGACGTGATCGATGTCCCGGCTGAGCTCGCCGAGCAGGCCGCCGCCGCGCGCGAGCATCTGCTCGAGGAGGTCTCCCACTACGACGACGACCTGCTCGAGATGATCCTCGAGGAGCAGGAGATCCCGGTCGATCGCGTCAAGGCGGCGATCCGCAAGGCGACGCTCCAGATCCGGATGACGCCGGTCCTGTGTGGCTCGAGCTTCAAGAACAAGGGCGTCCAGCCGCTGCTCGACGCGGTGATCGACTACCTGCCCAGCCCGCTCGACGTGCCCCCGGTCGAGGGCGTCGAGCCCGCCAAGGGGTCGAGCAACGGCGACGAGGCACCGGCGGTGCGCCACGCCTCGGACGATGAGCCGTTCGCCGCGCTCGTGCACAAGATCATGGCCGACCCGTACGTCGGCAAGCTCACATATTTTCGCGTCTACTCGGGCCGGCTCGAGGCTGGCGCGCGGGTGCTCAACGTGAACACCGGTCGGACCGAGCGGGTTGGCCGCATCCTGATGATGCACGCCAACGACCGTGAGGAGGTCAAGGAGGTCTACGCCGGCGACATCGCCGCCGCAGTCGGGATCAAGCAGGTCGCGACCGGCGACACGCTGGCCGCGCCCGACCGGCCGATCAAGCTCGAGACGATCGTATTCCCCGAGCCGGTGATCAAGGTGGCGATCGAGCCCAAGACCAAGGCTGACCAGGAGAAGATGTCGACGGCCCTCGGCCGCCTCGCCGAGGAGGACCCGACGTTCCAGGTCCGGACCAACGAGGAGACCGGCCAGACCGAGATCTCGGGGATGGGCGAGCTCCACCTCGAGGTGCTGGTCGACCGGATGCTCAGGGAATTCAAGGTCGAGGCCAACGTCGGCCGGCCGCAGGTCTCGTACCGCGAGACGATTCGCGGCACCGCCGAGAAGATCGAGGGACGGTTCGTCCGCCAGACCGGTGGCGCCGGCCAGTACGGCATCGTCTACATCAACGTCGAGCCCGCGCCTGGCGAGGGCTTCGACTTCGTCAACAAGATCAAGGGCGGCGCGATCCCCACCGAGTTCATCCCGGCGGTCGAGAAGGGCGTCGAGGAGGCGATGGAGAACGGTCCGCGGGCTGGCTATCCGATGGTCGACGTGCGCGTCACGCTGACCGACGGCAAGTACCACGACACGGATTCTTCGGAGATCGCCTTCAAGGTCGCGGGGTCACTCGCACTGAAGGAGGCGGCGAGGCGGGCCAAGCCGGTCCTGCTCGAGCCGATCTTCTCGGTCGAGGTCGTCACGCCAGAGGAGTTCATGGGCGACGTGATCGGCGATCTCAATCGCCGGCGCGGCCACGTGCAGGGTATGGAGCAGCGTGGCAACGCCCAGGTCGTGAGCGCCTACGTGCCGCTCGCGGAGATGTTCGGGTACGCGACCGACCTGCGGTCAAACACCCAAGGCCGGGCCACCTACACGATGCAGTTCGAACGGTACGACGAGGTTCCATCGAACATCGCCGAGAAGGTCGTGGGCGAGCTGCAGCCCGCGTAGCAGCCTGCGCGGACGGAAGTCAACTATATTTGCAAAGTTCGCCGTCCACGGGCTTCGCCCGCGGAGTCCGGGCGAACAGAACCACTGAAACAGAAGGAGCGACACCAAAGTGGCGAAAGCCAAATTCGAGCGCGACAAGCCCCACGTCAACGTCGGAACCATCGGTCACATCGACCATGGCAAGACGACGCTGACCGCCGCCATCACCAAGGTCCTCAACGAGAAGTTCGGCGGAACCGAGGTGCGGTCGTTCGAATCGATCGACAACGCTCCTGAGGAGAAGGCGCGCGGGATCACGATCGCGACCTCCCACGTCGAGTATCAGACCCCCAACCGGCACTACGCACACGTCGACTGCCCGGGTCACGCCGATTACGTCAAGAACATGATCACCGGCGCCGCGCAGATGGACGGCGCGATCCTGGTCGTGTCCGCCGCCGACGGCGCCATGCCACAGACGCGCGAGCACATCCTGCTCGCCCGTCAGGTCGGCGTCCCCTACATCGTCGTGTTCCTCAACAAGGTCGACATGGTCGACGACCCCGAGCTGCTCGAGCTCGTCGAGGTCGAGATCCGCGACCTGCTCTCCGAGTACGAGTTCCCCGGCGACGACATCCCGTTCGTCGCGGGTTCGGCGCTGAAGGCGCTCGAGGGCGACGAGGAGTCTGAGGCGAAGATCCTCGAGCTCGCCGAGGCGCTTGATACTTATATTCCCGAGCCTGTCCGCGACCTGGACAAGCCGTTCCTGATGCCGGTCGAGGACGTGTTCTCGATCACCGGTCGCGGCACGGTCGCGACCGGGCGCGTCGAGCAGGGCATCATCAAGACCGGCGAGACCGTCGAGATCGTGGGCATCAAGGACACGACCTCAACCGTCGTGACCGGTGTTGAGATGTTCAAGAAGATCCTCGACGAGGGACAGGCCGGCGATAACGTCGGGTGCCTGCTGCGAGGCACCAAGCGCGACGAGATCGAGCGCGGGCAGGTGCTTTGCAAGCCGGGTTCGATCACCCCGCACACCAAGTTCAAGGCCGAGGTCTACGTCCTGAAGAAGGAGGAGGGCGGCCGTCACACGCCGTTCTTCACCGGTTATCGGCCGCAGTTCTACTTCCGCACGACCGACGTCACGGGCGTGGCTCAGCTGCCTGAGGGCACCGAGATGGTCATGCCGGGTGACAACGTTCAGATGGAGATCGAGCTGATCCAGCCGATCGCCATGGACCAGGGTCTGCGGTTCGCGATCCGCGAGGGTGGCCGTACGGTCGGCTCGGGGGTCGTCACCGAAGTGATTCAGTAGTTATCGGGCGGCGCGGGGAGACAATCCCCGCCCACCCGCCGCCTTTTTTTTCGCAAAAGAGATACGACCTTTTTTGGGGCGGGACCCGCAACCCGGGTGTCGCCCCATTTGACTGAGAAAAGTGAGCGCGAAGCGCGAACAGTTAAGAGAGGCTGGAAGCCGAGCAACCTGATCAGAACGCGGGGCGGGATGCCCCGCGGAGCACTATGTCCACAATCGCCCAAAACAAAATCCGGATTCGCCTGAAGTCCTATGACCACACGGCGATCGAGACGGCGGCCAAGGAGATCGTCGAGACGGCCACGCGCACTGGCGCGACCGTCTCTGGTCCCGTGCCGCTGCCCACGGAGAAGAACGTCTACTGCGTGATCCGCTCGCCGTTCAAGGACAAGGACTCGCGCGAGCACTTCGAGATCCGCACGCACAAGCGACTGATCGATATCCACCAGCCGACGCCGAAGACCGTCGACTCGCTCCAGCGACTCGACCATCTCCCGGCCGGGGTGGACATCGAAATTCGCCTGGCCTCGTAGCGCTGATGGCCGCGATCCTCGCCAAGAAGCTCGGGATGACGCAGCGCTTCCTCGACGACGGCAGGGTCGAGCGAGTCACGGTGCTCGAGGCCGGCCCGTGTCCGGTGACCGCGATCCGCACGCTCGATCGCGACGGATACGAGGCGCTCCAGCTGGCGTTCGGACCGTGCAAGGAGAAGTCATTGTCGAAGGCCGAGCTCGGCCATCTGAAAAAGGCGGACACGTCCGCTCATCGGCACCTCGCCGAGTTTCGCGACGAGGCCGGCGAGCTGCTGGTAGGCCAGACCGTGACGGTCGAGGCGTTCACACCGGGGGATCGGTTAAAGGTCTCGGGCAAGTCCAAGGGGAAAGGCTTTCAGGGGACGATCAAGCGTCACAACTTCGCCAGCGGACCGAAGTCCCACGGCTCGCACAACGTCCGGGCGCCGGGATCGATAGGCGCCTCCGCCACCCCGTCGCGGGTGTTCAAGGGCATCCGCGGCCCTGGCCGGATGGGTGGCGGCCGAGTCACCCAGCGCGGGCTGACCGTGGTCGAGGTCATCCCGAAGCGGAACCTGATGCTGGTGCGCGGCGCCGTCCCCGGACCTCGCGGTGGAGTGGTGGAGGTGCGCACCGATGGCTAGGAAGGCAGCCGTGCTCGGCGGCGAGGAGCCGATCAACCTGGACGCGACCGCGTTCGAGGCGCGCTTCAACATGCCGCTCGTCCACGAGACGGTGCGCGCGGAGCTGAACGCCCGCCGTCGGGGCACCGCGTCGACGAAGACCCGCGGAGAGGTCTCCGGTGGCGGGGCGAAGCCGTGGCGCCAGAAGGGCACGGGCCGTGCCCGCGCCGGCTCCTCGCGATCGCCGCTGTGGGCCGGAGGCGGAACCGTATTCGGCCCCTCGCCGCGCAGCTACACGTTCAAGGTCAACCGCAAGGCCCGGCGGGCGGCGCTGCGCAGCGTGCTCTCGGTCCATGCCGAGCGCGAGTCGCTGGCGGTGTTCGATGCCGCCACGTTCGACGAGCCTTCGACGTCGCAGGCCGCGGAGCTACTCGGGGATTGGGCCGCGGCGTCGCCGACACTCGTGCTCCTCGGCGAGGAGGAGGCGGCCGCCGGCAAGTCGTTCCGCAACATCGCGCGCGTGGATGTGATGCCGGTCTCCGATGCCGGGGTCGCCGACGTGATCGGCGCGGCCTCGCTGCTCGTCTCGCAAGCGGCAATGCCCGAGCTGGTCGCGCGCGCCGCCGGCGACGATCGTGGCGCCGAGGAGGGCGAGTGATGCAGCCCAGCCAGGTGATCATCCGCCCGGTCGTCTCCGAGAAGTCGTTCGTGCTCGCCGAGGTCGGCAAGTACACGTTCCGCGTCCACGATCGGGCGCACAAGACGCAGATCCGCCAGGCGATCGAGCAGCTGTTCGACGTGCACGTCGTCGCGATCCGGACCGCGTCGGTGAAGAGCAAGCCCAAGCGCCGTGGCCAGACGTCGGGACGCACGCGTCACTGGAAGAAGGCGATCATCCAGGTGCGGCCGGGCGAGACGATCCCGATCTTCAGGGGTCTCGAGGGGTCCGAGTAAATGCCGATTCGCAACCCCAAGCCCACTTCCCCCGGACGCCGGTTCGTCACCTACCCGGACTTCGCCGAGATCACCCGGACCCAGCCCGAGAAGTCGCTCACCGAGGGCCTGAAGAAGTCGGGCGGACGCAACTCGGGCGGACGCAAGACCTCGCGCCACCGTGGCGGCGGGGCCAAGCGGCTGTACCGGAAGATCGACTTCAAGCGTCGCAAGGACGGGGTCCCGGCGAAGGTCGCCCACATCGAGTATGACCCGAACCGCTCGGCCTACATCGCGCTGCTTCATTACGCCGACGGCGAGAAGCGCTACATCCTGGCGCCGCAGCGCCTGCGCGTCGGGATGACCGTCCAGTCGGGACCGGATGCCGACATCCGCGTCGGCAACAGCCTGCCGCTGGCGAACATGCCTCCGGGCACCTCCGTGCACAACGTCGAGCTCGTGCCCGGCCGCGGCGGTCAGCTCGGTCGTGCCGCCGGCGCGGGGATCCAGCTGCTGGCGAAGGAGGGCGACTATGTGACGCTGCGCCTTCCCTCCGGCGAGATGCGGATGGTGCGGGCCGAATGCCGCGCCACCGTCGGCACGATCGGCAACACCGATCACCAGAACGTGAAGATCGGCAAGGCGGGCCGCAAGCGCCACATGGGCGTGCGCCCGCAGACGCGCGGCACCGCGATGAACCCCGTCGATCACCCGCACGGCGGCGGCGAGGGCTCGACCACTCCGGGCCGCCATCCGGTGACGCCGTGGGGCGTGCCCACGCTCGGCTACCGGACGCGTCCGAAGAACAAGAAGTCCGACCAGTACATCGTCCGCGGGCGGAGGAGAGGTAAGAAGCGGTGAGCCGATCGAGCAAGAAGGGCCCGTTCGTCCAGGAGCGCCTGATGGCGCGGATCGAGGCGCTGAACACCTCGGGCGAGAAGCGGATGGTCAGGACGTGGTCACGGACCTCGACGATCTTCCCCGAGATGGTCGGCCACACGATTGCGGTCCACGATGGGCGCAAGCACGTGCCGGTGTTCATCTCGGAATCGATGGTCGGGCACAAGCTTGGCGAGTTCGCGCCCACGCGTCTTTATCGCGGGCACGCTGGAACTGGAAAGAGGCGGTAATTCGTGGCTGAGTCGCCTGAAGAGAAGCCCGCACGTCGTCGGCGTCGTCCGCGTAAGGCTTCCGGCTCGGAGGCCGCATCCGCCTCCGAGGCACCGCGCGCTACGGAGACCGACGAGGAGGCAGAGGCTTCGAGCGCGAGTGCCTCTGAGCCGGACGCGACCTCCGCGCCTGGGGCGGATGAGGTCGAGCCGACCCCCGAGGACATTGAGGCCGAGGAGGCCACCGAGGTTGAGCTCGAGGCCGATGATGAGGCGGAGGGCGAGTCGGACCTCCCTGATGACTCGGACGACTCCGAGGATGAGGGGGAGGAGGCACCAGCGGAGGAAGCAGCTGCCCCGGCGCGGTCGCGACGCCGCCGTCGGCGTGGCGGTGGGGAAGATGAGGCCGAGGCGCCGAAGCCGGCGCCGACTCGCCGGCGGCGGCCGCAGCGGGATCCTTCGCTGCCACCGCCGGTGGTGCGGGCGCAGGCCAAGTACGTCCGTTCCTCGGCGCGGAAGGCCCGGCTCGTGTGCGACCACATCCGCGGGAAGAGCGTTGAGGAGGCGCGAGCTATCCTCGCTCACACGCCGCGTGCGATCGCGCGGGACTGGAGCAAGCTGCTCGAGTCAGCCGTCGCGAACGCCGAGCATAACCACGAGCTCGTCGGCGAGGACCTGTACGTGAAGGCGATCCACGCCGACGAGGGTCCGACGATCAAGCGGTTCCAGCCGCGCGCGATGGGTCGCGCGACGCGGATCCGCAAACGGACGAGTCACCTGACGATCTTGCTCACGCCGAAGGAATAACCATGGGTCAAAAAGTTCATCCCGAATCGATTCGCGTGGGCTACATCCACGATTGGAAGTCGAACTGGTTCAACGAGCGTCACTTCGCCGACTACCTGCACGAGGACACGCAGATCCGCAACCACATCATCGGCCGCCTCTCCCACGCGGGACTGTCCGACATCACGATCAAGAAGAACGCCACCGAGGTGGAGATCAACATCCACACGGCCAGGCCGGGGATCGTGATCGGGAAGTCCGGTTCGGAGGTCGACCAGCTGCGCCGCGACCTGCACCGGATCACCGGCAAGCAGGTCAAGGTCAACATCCTCGAGATCAAGCGCCCCGAGCTCGACGCCCGGCTCGTCGCGCAGTCGATCGCCGAGCAGCTCCAGAACCGCGTCGCCTTCCGGCGCGCGATGAAGCGCGCGCTGACGAGCGCGATGCGGTCGGGCGCCAAGGGCGTCAAGGTCCAGGTCTCAGGACGACTGGGCGGCGCCGAGATGGCGCGCACCGAGGGCTACTCCGACGGCCGCGTGCCGCTGCACACGCTCCGGGCCGACATCGACTATGGCTTCCACGAGGCACGCACGACGTTCGGCCGAATCGGCGTCAAGTGCTGGATCAACAAGGGCGAGATCATGCCCGAGGGCTACACCGGCGCCGATCTGACGATCATGGACGAGCCGGCGCCGCAGGCGCCGGAGCGAGGCGGCCGTGACGGTCGCAGCGGTCGCGATGGACGCGGACGTGGCGGCCCGGGTGGACGTGGCGGCTCCGGCGGCGGTCCCGGTGGACGTGGCGGCTCTGGCGGCGGTCCGGGTGGACGTGGCGGCTCTGGCGGCGGTCCGGGTGGACGTGGCGGCTCCGGTGGCGGTCCGGGTGGACGTGGCGGCTCCGGTGGCGGTCCGGGTGGACGTGGCGGTGGCCCTGGTGGCCCTGGTGGCCGTGGCGGCGGTCCCGGTGGCCGTGGCGGTGGCCCTGGTGGCCGTGGCGGCGGAGCGCCTGGTCGTGGCCGCGGCGGTCGCGGATCGGGTCCCGGTCGTGGCGGTTCCGGCGGCGGCGGTGGCGGGCGCGGCCCTCGCAGCTCGGGCAATGGCCAGGGCGGGAGCGGAGGCGGTGAAGGCTGATGCTGTCCCCAAAAAGGGTCAAGCACCGCAAGCAGCACCGCGGGCGCCGTGCCGGCCTCTCACGCGGCCAGGTCAAGGTCCAGTTCGGTGAGTACGGGCTGAAGGCGCTCGACGCCGGCTGGCTCACCAACCGGCAGATCGAGGCTGCCCGTATCGCCATGACACGCAAGATCAAGCGCGGCGGCAAAGTGTGGATCAACGTCTACCCCGACAAGCCGTTCACCAAGAAGCCGGCCGAGACCCGGATGGGGTCGGGCAAGGGCTCGCCGGAGGGTTGGGTCGCGGTCGTCAAGCCCGGACGTGTCATGTTCGAGCTGGCCGGCGTGCCCGAGCCGCTCGCTCGCGAGGCGATGCGGCTGGCCGGACACAAGCTTCCGGTGCGGACGAAGTTCGTGATGCGGGAGGAAGCATGAAGCCGACCGAGCTGCGCGACATGGGCGACGCCGACCTGCGCGAGCACGTCGTCACGGCCCGCCGCGAGCTTTTTGGGCTGCGGTTCCAGCATGCCACCGGGGAGCTGGACAACACGTCCGGCTTGGCGCGTGCGAAGCGCGAGGTGGCTAGGGCTTTGACGATTGCCCATGAACGAGGACTTTCTGTATGACTTCTGAAGAGAACGACACGACTGAGACCGAGACTGACGCTCCGACGCCAGAGGAGGAGACGACGACGGTTGCGGCTGCTCCTTCGGAGCCGGCGCTGAAGCCCAAGGAGCGCCGACAGAGGAGCCGCGCCACAAAGGCGGCGCGTACGCCTGTCCGTGCGCCTCGGACTCCTGAAGAGCGGCATGCTGACCGCTTGGCTGAGCGTAAGAGCAAGGCTGCGGCGCGCCGCGTGGAGCGCCAGCGCTCTCGCGAGAAGGCCAAGGCGGCCCAGCATGAGACGGCGGAGACGTCGCCGCGCGAGAGCGTTCCGGGCGTGCAGAAGGTGCGCCAGGGCGTCGTGGTCTCGGATGCGGCCGATAAGACGATCACCGTCCGGATCGACACGACGGGACGCCACCGCCGCTACCAGAAGATCGTGCGGACCTCGCGGACGTTGCACGCCCACGACGAGCGCAACGACGCGCACGTCGGCGACACAGTCATCGTGCGCGAGAGCCGGCCCCTGTCGCGGACCAAGCGCTGGCGGCTGATCGAAGTGGTGGAGAGGGCGAAGTAGGGTGGTCCAGAACGAGACCCGGATGCGCGTCGCCGACAACACCGGCGCGCGCGAGATCCTCGTGATCCGCGTCAAGGGCGGTCACCGCCGCCGGTACGCGGGCGTCGGGGACGTGGTCACGGCCACCGTCAAGCAGGCGACCCCGCAGGGATCGGTCAAGAAGGGCGAGGTCGTGACGGCTGTCATCGTCCGTACTAAGAAGTCCTACGGCCGTGAGGACGGGACCTACATTGCCTTCGACGAGAACGCCGCCGTGCTGATCGACAACCAGAACAACCCGCGCGGAACCCGTATCTTCGGTCCGGTGGCGCGAGAGCTGCGTGAGCGGAACTTCATGAAGATCGTCTCCCTGGCACCGGAGGTCCTCTGACCATGTCCCTGCAAATCCGCAGCGATGACCAGGTGATCGTGATCGGCGGCAAGGACCGCGGCAAGCGCGGCAAGGTTCTGCGCGTCGAGCCGAAGAAGAGCTTCGTCTTTGTCGAGGGGCTGAACATCGTCAAGCGACACCAGCGCCCCCGCCAGGTCGCCGGCGCTCAGCGCGCCGAGACGGTCGGTGGCGTGATCGAGCGCGAGGGCCCGATCCACGTGTCGAACGTGATGCTGATCGACCCCAAGGACGGCAAGCCGACCCGCGTCGGGATCGAGGTCGAGGACGGCAAGCGATACCGCGTGGCGAAGCGCAGCGGAACGAGGCTCGACTGATGCCGGCACGACTGAAGACCCGATATCTCGAGGAGATCCGGCCGGCGCTGGTCGAGCGGTTCGGTTACTCGACCCCGATGCAGGCGCCCCGGATCGAGAAGATCACGGTCAACATGGGGGTCGGCGACGCCAAGCAGGATTCGAAGGTGCTCGAGTCGGCGACCGAGCAGTTGGCGACGATCACCGGACAGCGCCCGAGCGTGCGCCGTGCCCGCAAGTCGATCGCCCAGTTCAAGGTCCGCGAGGGGATGCCGGTGGGCGTTGCCGTGACCCTCCGCAACGAGCGCTCCTACGAGTTTCTCGATCGGCTGATGTCGGTGGCGATCCCCAGGATCCGCGACTTCCGCGGCCTCAGCCCGCGCTCGTTCGACGGCCGTGGTAACTACTCGCTGGGGGTTCGCGAGCAGATCATCTTCCCCGAGGTCGACTACGACGAGATCGATCAGGTACGCGGTCTCGACGTCACGATTACGACGAGCGCTGCGAGCGATGAGGAGGCGTTTGCCCTGCTCGAGGCGCTCGGGATGCCGTTTTCGAAGGAAGGCCGCCCGGAGGCGGCCGCGACACAGAATTAGAAGGAGAACATGGCAAAGGTTTCACAACGCGTTCGCCAGCAACGGCCGGCCAAGTACAAGACCCGGGCATACACCCGGTGCCGCCGGTGTGGTCGTGCGCGCGCCGTTTACCGCAAGTTCGGGGTGTGCCGGATCTGCCTGCGCGAGCTGGCCCACAACGGCTACATCCCCGGAATGACGAAGTCGAGTTGGTAGCCCCATGTCGATGACCGACCCGATCGCGGATTTCATGACCCGCCTGCGCAACGCGGCCAGCGCCCAGCACCAGGACGTAAGAATCCCGTCCTCGAAGCTCAAGCGCGAGCTCGCCCGGATCCTCCAGGAGCAGGGCTACATCGAGGGCTACGAGATCCATCCCCCAACGGAGGGCCACCCCGGAGAGCAGATCGCGATCACGCTCAAGTACACCGAGGACCGCAAGCCCGTGATCACCGGGATCCAGCGCGTTTCGCGCCCGGGTCGGCGCACGTATGTCGATCACGCTCACATCCCCAAGATCCAGGGCGGGATGGGAACCGCGATCATCTCGACCTCCAAGGGAGTCATGACCGGCCACGAGGCGCGCCAGGAAGGCATCGGCGGCGAGGTCGTAGCTCGGGTCTGGTAGACCCTGAATCGAGACATGTCCCGTATCGGAAAGCAACCAATCCCAGTGCCCGCCGGCGTGAGCGTCGCGATCGAGCCCGAGCGCGTGACCGTCAACGGTCCCAAGGGGGAGCTGTTCGAGCACATCAACCGCGACATCAAGGTCGAGCAGATCGACGACCAGATCGTGGTCACGCGGCCGACCGACCGGGGTGAGCACCGAGCTCTGCACGGGCTGACCCGCACGCTCGTGGCGAACATGGTCAAGGGCGTCACCGACGGCTTCGAGAAGCGACTTGAGATCCAGGGCGTCGGCTACCGCGCGCAGCTGCGCGGTAGCGATCTGGAGCTCGCCCTCGGGTACTCGCACCCGGTCTCGGTCAAGGCGCCCGAGGGAATCGAGTTCGAGGTCCCGCAGCCGACGCGGATCGTCGTCAGGGGACCATCCAAGCAGCGGGTCGGGGAAGTTGCCGCGTACATCCGCAAGCAGCGCAAGCCCGAGCCCTACAAGGGCAAGGGGATCCGCTACGAGGGCGAGTACGTGGCGCGGAAGGTAGGTAAGCGGGCATGACCGTGGCGACCAAGCCGGCGAAGCGGCTCAAGCGCCGCCGGCGCGTGCGGGCCAAGGTCCACGGCAGCGCGGAGCGGCCGCGGATCTCGGTGTTCCGCTCCAACCGCGGCGTGTTCGCGCAGCTGATCGACGACGAGAGCGGGCGGACGATCGCCGCGGCGGGCTGGACCGAGCCCGAGCTGCGGTCGCTGAAGCCGATGGACCAGTCGCGGCGGATCGGCGAGCTGCTCGCCGAGCGCGCGAAGGCGGCGGGCGTCGAGCGTGCCGTCTTCGATCGCGGTGGCTACCAGTATCACGGTCGGGTTAAGGCGCTGGCCGAGGGAGCCCGAGAGGGCGGGCTGGCCTTCTAGAGCCGCTACCCTGGCATTCGTCATGGCAACACGCGATCGCACAGTCTCGGCAACCGGACTCGACCTGCAAGAGCGGGTCGTGGAGATCAACCGTGTTGCCAAGGTCGTCAAGGGCGGCCGGCGGTTCTCGTTCACGGCGCTGGTCGTCGTCGGGGACGAGAGGGAAGTCGTAGGAATCGGCTACGGGAAGGCAAATGAGGTCCCGGTCGCGATCCAGAAGGGCGTCGAGCGAGCCAAGAAGAACCTTTACCGCGTGCCCCGCCACGGCTCAACGATCACGCATCAGATCGAGGGCGTATTCGGCGCCGGCCACGTGCTGCTGAAGCCGGCCGCCCCGGGAACCGGCGTGATCGCCGGCGGTGGCGTACGCGCGGTGCTCGAGCTGGCCGGGATCCACGACATCCTCTCCAAGAGCCTCGGTTCGCAGAACCCGATCAACCTTGTCAAGGCGACGATGGCGGGGCTCGAGTCTCTCAGGACGCCCGATGAGGTAGCTGACATTCGCGGGCTCTCGGTAAACCAGGTACTCGGGCTCACGTCCGAGCCCGCGCTCACGTCCGAGCCCTCGCTCGCGTCCGAGCCCCCGTCTGGTGCCGCCGACGCCGAAGGGCCGAACGGTGGCGAGGGGTCAAGTGCGCGAGGCGGCCCAGACGAGGGCTCGGACGCCGCTGAAGCTGCCGAGCCCGGTGATGAGGCGTCGGCTTGAGCGAGCTCGTTGTCACTCAGCGTAAGTCGAGCAATGGGGCGGATAAGCGCCAGCGGGACACGTTGCGCTCGATTGGGCTGCGCCGGATCGGGCAGAGCGTGACGCGCCCGGATACGCCTCAGCTGCGCGGGATGATTCACAAGGTCAGGCACCTCGTCGAGGTTTCCGAAGATGGCTGAGACTGAAGAGCGGATCGGACTTCACAACCTGAAGCCGGCTCCCGGGTCGCGCAAGGCGCGCAAGCGGGTCGGTCGGGGCGAGGGTTCCGGGACCGGCAAGACATCCGGCCGCGGCCAGAAGGGCTGGGGCTCCCGCTCGGGCGCCAAGCGCCGGCCGCGGTTCGAAGGCGGCCAGAACCCGATCCACATGCGGATGCGCAAGCTGCGCGGACCGACGATGAAGAAGTCGATGCCGTTCGAGCCGTTCCGCACCCAGACCCAGCCGGTCAACCTGGCAGATCTCGAGGCCAGGTTCGAGTCCGGCGATGCCGTCACGCTCGAGGCGATGAAGGCCAAGGGCCTCGCGACCCGCAAGGACATTCCCGTCAAGGTGCTCGCTCGCGGCGAGCTGAGCAAGCCGCTGACCGTGCATGCGCACGGGTTCAGCAAGTCGGCGCGCGAACAGATCGAGGGCGCCGGGGGAACCTGCCAGCTGATCGCCGCGGAGCGCGCCTCGGAGGCATGAGCCGATGATCTCCACGATCCTCGGAGCATTCAGGGTCGGCGAGATCCGCAAGAAGGTTCTGTTCACGGCGGGGATCCTCGCCCTCTATCGGCTCGGGACGCACATCCCGGCGCCCGGGATCAAGGCCAGCTCCGTCCAGGCGATCAGCCAGCAGCTGAGCGGCAACGGGATCTTCGGTCTGCTGAACCTGTTCTCGGGCGGCGGCCTGGGCAGGATCGCGATCTTCGCGCTCGGGATCATGCCCTACATCACGGCCTCGATCATCCTCCAGCTGCTCCAGGTCGTGGTCCCGTCGCTGGAGAAGCTCTCGAAGGAAGGCGAGGTCGGCCAGACCCGGATCACGCAGTACACGCGCTACCTGACGGTCGGCCTGGCGTTCGCGCAGTCGATCGGCTACGTGTTCCTGTTCAAGAGCTTCCAGCAATCCGCGGGCGTGACGCTGATCCCGAACTTCACGCTGGCCAAGGTGTTCCTGATCGTGATCTCGCTGACCGCGGGGTGCGTGCTGCTGATGTGGATGGGCGAGCTGATCACCCAGCGCGGCATCGGCAACGGGATCTCGCTGCTGATCTTCGCGAGCATCGTCGCCCGGATACCCAGCGGGGTGCACGCCTGGTGGACCAACCCGGACCAGGTGTTCCGGGTGATCATGCCGTTCATCGTCGTCGGCGTCGTCGCGGCGATCGTGTTCGTCCAGGAGGGCCAGCGGCGCATCCCGATCCAGTACGCCAAGCGCGTCATCGGCCGCCGCATGACCCAGGGCGGCCAGACCTACCTGCCGCTGCGGGTCAACATGGCCGGCGTGATCCCGGTCATCTTTGCCGCCAGCGTGATGGCGATCCCGCCGACGATCGGCCAGCTCGTCGGGCAGAACCGCAAGAACTTCGGGACCGACCTCGCGACCTTCTTCAGCCCGCAGGGCTGGCACTACGTGTTGGGCGAGAGCCTGCTGATCATCGTGTTCACGTACTTCTACACGGCGGTCACCTTCAACCCCGTCGACCAGGCCGACAACCTGAAGAAATACGGCGGGTTCATCCCCGGGGTTCGACCAGGTAGGCCCACGGCCGAGTTCCTCGACCGCATCCTGGCTCGTCTGACGTTCCCGGGAGCGTTGTTCCTGGCCGCGGTGGCCGCGCTGCCGACCGTGCTCATCAATCAGACCAGCGCCAACTTCTTCTTCGGCGGCACGTCGATCCTGATCGTGATCGGGGTCGCGCTCGACACGATGAAGCAGCTCGAGGCCCAGCTGATGATGCGCAACTACGAGGGCTTCTTAAAGTAGGCCCCAAACCCTAGGGCGCTTTCCCTGGGGCGAAGCGCCGCCTGGCGGCTACCGTTCCTGAAGTCGGTGGAGCGGATTCCAGGCCAGGCACAGCGCCGTCGCCGACAACCTCCATCCGACCTACGGGGAGGCAGGGGCAGAGGAACTTCGTCGTGGCCACCGGGAGTGGGGGGGCGTCCGGAACCGGGCCGGTAGGGATGCCGGCCCGCGGTCCGTTTCCCGACGGTGCCTTTCATCGAGGTCCCCGCGCCCGATACAGTGAGCCCTCATGTCCGAGCTCGACCTGATTCTGTTCGGTCCCCCCGGCGCCGGGAAAGGCACCCAAGCCGACCGTCTGCGCGGCGATTTCCAGCTGCCGTTCATCTCGACCGGGGACATGCTGCGCACGAACGTCAAGGAAGGGACCGATCTCGGCCGCAAGGCGCAGGAGTACATGGATGCCGGCGAGCTCGTCCCCGATGACGTGATCGTGGCCATGGTCGCGGATCGCCTGCAGCAGGGCGACGCACAGGACGGCTTCATCCTCGACGGCTTTCCGCGCACGATCGAGCAGGCCGAGGCGCTCGAGAAGCAGCTGTCCGAGCTTGGCCGTCGCGTGACGGCGGCGCTGCTGATCGACGTCCCCGACGAGGAGGTCATCCGCCGGCTCGCCGGACGCCGAGTGTGCGTCAAGTCGGGTCACAACTACCATGTGGAGTTCGACCCGCCCAAGCACGAGGGGGTCTGCGACCAGGACGGATCGCGGCTGATCCAGCGCGATGACGACCAGCCCGAGGTGATCCGCAACCGCCTGCGCGTGTACCACGAGAAGACCGCGCCGCTGATCGAGCACTACGACGAGCAGGGCCTGATGCGACGGATCGACGGCACCCGCCCTCCCGCCGAGGTCCACGACCACATCCGCGCCGTGATCGCCACGATGCGCCTGGAGGAGAACGTCTAGGCAGTGATCATCAAGAAGTCTCCAGAGGAGATCGAGCGGATGGCGGTCTCGGGAGCCATCCTCGTGAAGACGATGAACCTGCTGGCCGGGAAAATCCGGCCCGGTGTCACCACCCGCGAGCTCGACGAAGCGGCGGAGCGATTTATCCGCTCACAGGGAGCGGAACCCGCGTTCAAGGGATATCGAGGGTTCCCCGGGTCGATCTGCACATCCCCGAACTCGATGATCGTGCACGGGATCCCCGGCCCCTACAAGCTGGGCCGAGGCGATCTCATCTCGATCGACATCGGCGTGATCCACGATGGCTGGGTCGCCGACGCGGCGCGGACGTTTGCCGTCGGGCCGGTCACGCCGATCGCCCGCAAGCTGCTGGGCACGACCGAGGAGGCGCTGCTCGTGGCCGTCGATTACTGCCGCGCCGGCAAGCGGCTAGGCGACGTCTCCCACGCGATCCAGGAGCACGTCGAGGCGGCCGGCCTTTCGATCGTCCGCACGCTGGTAGGACACGGCATCGGACGGAGCATGCACGAGGATCCCCAGATCCCCAACTACGGGACCCCGGGCACCGGGGTCCCGCTCGAGGAGGGGATGGTGCTGGCGGTCGAGCCGATGGTCACCGCCGGTCGCCACGCGGTCAGGGTCGGCGACGACCACTGGGCCATCTACTCCCAGGACGGCTCGCTGGCGGCCCACTTCGAGTTCACGATCGCGATCACGGCCGACGGGCCGCGCATTCTGACCCCCTGGCACGAGGCGGGAGACGGGCGCGCGGCGGCCTGAGGCCACCCTGCTAACATGCGCCGGTGCGCTCGTAGCGCGGTTTTTGGCGCTGCGTAGCGATTCTTCGGCACGGTAGCGGCGGCCTGAAGCGGTCTCCAGAGCCGGGCTGAGGAACTACTGGAATCACTTACGACGAGAGCGAAGCGAGCGTGAAAGTACGACCGTCGGTCAAACCGATGTGCGAAAAGTGCAAAATCATCCGCCGGCAAGGGCGGGTGCTCGTGATCTGCTCGAATCCGCGGCACAAACAACGTCAAGGCTAGGGCACTGATGGCACGTATCTCCGGAGTCAACATTCCGCTCAACAAGCGCGTTGAGATCGGCCTGACCTACATCTACGGGATCGGCCGCTCGAGCTCCAACAAGCTGCTTGCCGAAATCGGCGTCGAGCCCGATCGCAAGGTCCGCGACCTCACCGAGGAGGAGGTCGTCAAACTGCGCGACGCGATCGACCGCGAGTACACCGTCGAAGGCGACCTTCGCCGCGAGCGTTCTCAGGCCGTCAAGCGCCTGCAGGAGATCGGCAGCTACCGCGGCCTGCGCCACCGTCGCGGTCTCCCCGTGCGCGGCCAGAACACCAAGACCAACGCGCGCACGCGCAAAGGTCCCAAGCGGATGCAGGTCGCCGGAAAGAAGAAGGCGGCCAAGAAGTGAGCCCGGCTCCGAGGAGACCACAGCGCGGCCGCCGGCGGGTTCGCAAGAACATCCCCGTCGGGCAGGCCCACATCAAGACTTCGTTCAACAACACGATCGTGTCGCTGACCGACCGCGAGGGCAACGTGATCGCCTGGGAGTCCGCCGGCGGCGCCGGCTTCAAGGGCTCGCGCAAGTCGACCCCGTTTGCGGCGCAGGTGACGGCTGACGCCGCCGCGCGCAAGGGCATCGAGCACGGCCTGCAGAAGGTCGAGGTGTTCGTGAAAGGCCCTGGCTCCGGTCGTGAGACGGCGATCCGCTCGCTGCAGGCGGCGGGGCTCGAGGTCACCGGCGTCAAGGACGTCACCCCCCAGGCCCACAACGGCTGCCGGCCGAGAAAGCGCAGGCGCGTCTGATGGCCCGCGACACCGGACCACAGTGCAAGCAGTGCCGCCGCGAGGGGCAGAAGCTGTTCCTCAAGGGCGAGCGCTGCCTGACCGACAAGTGCGGCGTCGAGCGCCGCTCCTACCCGCCGGGAGAGCACGGCCGCGGTCGCCAGAAGCAGAGCGAGTACCGCGTCCAGCTGCGCGAGAAGCAAAAGGCACGCCGTTACTACGGCGTGCTCGAGAAGCAGTTCCGGATCTATTACGAGAAGGCCTCGCGCCAGCCGGGCATCACGGGCGAGAACCTGCTGCGGATGCTCGAGTGCCGTTTCGACAACGTGCTCGTGCGGCTGGGCTTTGCCGCGTCCCGGCGCCAGGCCCGCCAGCTGATCCTCCACGGGCACTGGACCGTCAACGGGCGCCGGGTCAACATCCCCAGCTACCAGCTGCGCGACAGCGACGTGATCGCGATCCACCAGCGCTCGACGGCGACCCAGGTCATCCGGGACGCCACCGAGTTGACGGGGCAGGTACCGGCATGGCTGCAAGCCGACCACGACTCTCTCACGGCGAAGGTGCTGCGCAAGCCCGAGCGGCGGGAGATCGCCGCGCCGGTGCAGGAGCAGCTCATCGTCGAGCTTTACTCGAAGTAGAACATGCTTTCAGCCGCGCTGCCTGATGGCATCGCGCGGCGCTGAGCGCCGCCCCGGCGGCGGTAGGAACCCACGACGTTAGGACCCCGATGCTTGACTTCCAAGTCCCCCGAATCTCCAGTGAGTCTGTTGACGACAACCGTGGCTCGTTCACGATCGAGCCGCTCGATCGGGGCTTCGGCTACACATTTGGCAACTCGCTGAGGCGCGTGCTGCTGTCCTCGCTGGCCGGCGCGGCCGTCACCAGCGTTCGGATCGAGGGCGTCGCCCACGAGTTCTCGACGATCCGCGGCGTCAAGGAGGACGTCACCGACATCGTCCTGAACCTCAAGGGCGTCGTCTGCCGGATGCACAGTGACGCCACCGAAATTGAGGCGCCGCTTGTGGTAACCGGCCCCGGCGAGATCACCGCCAAGGACATCGACCTCCCCTCCGGGGTCGAGATCCTCAACCCCGACGCCCACATCGCCACACTCGAGAAGAAGACCAAGCTCGAGGTGTACCTGACGATCGGCCGCGGCCGGGGCTATCGGCCGGCGGAGGAGAACAAGTCCCCCGACCAGCCGATTGGCGTGATCCCGATCGACTCGATCTTCTCGCCGGTGCGCCGCGTCGCCTACAACGTCGAACAGGCGCGCGTCGGGCAGAAGACCGACTTCGACAAGCTCACGCTCGACATCGAGACCGACGGGTCGATCGATCCGCACGCCGCGCTGCGCGAGGCGGCGGAGATCCTGATCTCCCAGCTCGCGATCTTCACCGACGCCGACCGCGTCGTGGAGCTGCGCGAGACGGGCGTGCCCGGCGCGCTCGAGCCCGGGCTCGTTGGCGCCGGCCCGGCCGGAGCGCCGGCCCGCCAGCCGAATGCGATGGACGACATCCTGATCGAGGAGCTCGAGCTGGGGGTGCGCTCGTACAACTGCCTGAAGCGCGCGGGCATCCAGACGGTTGGCGACCTCGTCTCCAAGACCGAGTCAGAACTGAACGCGATCCCGAACTTCGGCAAGAAGTCCATCGACGAGGTGATCGAGACCCTGCACGCGCGGGGGCTCGGGCTCCGCAACGAGTAACGGGTAAGGTCTGCGCGGTCATGCGCCATCAGCGCCAGCGATATCAGCTAAGCCGCAGCGCCTCGCACCGTAAGGCGCTGCTGATGAATCTGAGCAAGGAGGTCATCGCGCACGAGCGGATCCAGACGACCGAGGCGAAGGCCAAGGCGGTCAAGCCCGAGGTCGAGAAGCTGATCACGCTCGCCAAGCGCGGCGACCTCCACGCCCGCCGGCAGGCCCTGTCAGCGCTCGGGCAGGACAAGTTCATGGTCTACAAGCTGTTCGAGGAGATCGCCCCGCGTTACTCCGAGCGGCCCGGCGGCTACACCCGGATCCTGAAGCTCGGTCCGCGGCGGTCTGATTCGACCGAGATGGTGCTGCTGGAGTTGGTCTGACCGCACGGTTGGACCTCGAATACGACGGAAGCCGGTTCGCCGGCTGGGCGCGTCAGCCGGGCGCGCGGACGATTCAGGAAGAGGTGGAGCGGGCGCTCATCGTCCTGCTGCGCGCCGACTCCGTCGTGCTGACGGTGGCCGGGCGCACCGACGCCGGGGTCCACGCCTGGGGGCAGGTGGCGAGCTACGCGGGCGCGATCGTTCCCGTGCGGGGCATGAACGCGCTGCTGCCCAAGGACGTCGCCGTGCTCACGTGCGCCGAGGCTCCGGACGGCTTCGATGCCCGTCGCGACGCGACATCGCGGGCGTACTGCTACCGGTTGCTGGCCAGGGAAGCGCGGAGCGCACTGGAGCGCGGAAGGGTGCTCCACTGGCCCCATCGCCTCGACTTCGGCTCGCTGGCCGATTGCGCCGCGGCGCTGGTCGGCACCCACGACTTCACCGCCTTCACCCCGACCGAGACCGAGCACGTGCGATTCTCGCGGGACGTGTCCGCGGCCTACTGGCGCCGGTCCGGGGAGGTGATCGAGTTCTGGATCGAGGCCGATTCGTTCATGCGCAACATGAACCGCGTCCTCGTGGGGACGATGCTCGAGGTCGCTTCTGGACGGCGGTCGGTTGCCTCGTTCGTCTCGCTGCTGGATGGCCGGCCAAGGCCCGAGGCGGGCCCGACCGCGCCCCCTGACGGGCTGTATCTCGCCGGCGTGGGGTATGACGGCGAGCGAGTGCTCCCCGCTACAGACGGCGGATGAGCCTCAGGCCGACGCGCTCGGCGTGTGGCTCGAGCTTGCCCGCCCCGGGCGTCTCGGCCCCCACGACGAGCGGTTGCTTCGCCCCTCGCGCGGTCCTCACCCTGCCCCGCGAGCATCGCGCGGCGGTGAGCCGCCTGGTCGCCGACCTCAGCGAGCGACCCACGACGTTGGGGACGTGACAGGCGATGTTGGCGCCGCCGACCGTGAACAGCGACACGCTGCCCGCGAAGTTGCCGGTGGCCAGCAGCTGGCCATCGGGGCTGAACGCGACCGAGTCGCTGATCGTCCTGGTGCCACCGGCCGAGAACGCCGTACCGCCTGGCTCGACCACGCCCGGGTCGATCGAGGCGAGCCCTGGACGCGCGTCACCGGAAGGTTCGAGGCGATCGCCGGCTGCCAGCCGATGCCGGCGGAATTCCCGGTGGCCTGAATGCCCGAGTCGCCGCTGAACGACGAGTTCGCCCCGACAACCTTCGGCGCCACGGGTCGGCCCTTGAGTCGGTCTCCTGCGGCGGCGGCGGCCCGCCGGCGTACGTGCTCGCAAACGACTCCCAGGCGAGCTCGCCGTTCTTGCCTTTGTACGCGGCGGAGGCGGGCGAAGCGGGCAGGGCGATTGCCAGCGGCACGATGAGGGCGAGGAGGGGCAGGAGGGAGCGGCGCATTGTCACCCACAGCGCGACCGGGGAGAGAGAGTTGCGGGTCTGCCGAGGGGTGAGCGCCGGCTGGCGTCAGCGTCCGGACCATCACTAGCATCAAAGGTGATGCGTGTTCTGCTGACGAACGACGATGGGATCGAGGCGGCGGGGCTGCAGGCGCTTCGCCAGGCCCTGCTTGTGCTTCCGGGGGTCGAACTGGCGGTGATCGCGCCCGACGGCAACCGCTCGGCGATGGCGCGGTCGATCACGACCCGGCGGCCGCTGTGGGTGCAGGAGGTCGATTTTGGCGATGGGACCGTCGGGTACGCCACCGACGGAACGCCGGTCGACTGCGTGCGGCTGGCGCGGCTCGGCCTGATCGAGGGGTTTGAAGCGGAGCTCGTCGTGTCCGGCATCAACCACGGTTCGAACCTCGGCGACGACATCACCTATTCGGGGACGGTGGCGGCGGCGCTGGAGGCGATCGTGCTCGGGCTGCCGGGGATCGCGATCTCGCAGCAGTCGAGCTCGCTGGAGCTCGATTTCCGCGCCGGCGCCGGATTCGAGTTCACCGTGGCGGCCTCGTTCACGGCGCGCCTGGTCGCCGAGCTTGAGAACGTGCCCCTGCCGGAGGGGACGCTGCTCAACATCAACGTGCCCGGCGGCGAGCCCGATGGCGTCGCGGTGGCGGCGCTCGGAAAGCGCGTCTACCGGGACGAGCTGGCGCTCGTGGACGAGGGGGCGGGCGGCCGGCGCCTGTACCGGATCTACGGGGACGCGAGCTACGAGCGGGATGAGACCGGGACCGACCTGGCGGCGGTGGCGCAGGGCAAGATCGCCGTGACTCCGATCCACTTCGACTTGACGGACCGGGAGGGGCTGTCGGCGCTGCAGCGCTACGACCTGGCGCGCTTGATCGCGCCGGCGGCCAGCGAGGTGGAGGGGTGAGCGCGGCCAAGGCCGCAGCAGCCGCTGTCGGCGCGGATCCCGCCGAGCGCGCGGCCGAGCTACGCAAGATCCTCGACTACCACGGCTACCGCTACTACGTTCTCGACGATCCCGAGATCGGGGATGACCGGTACGACGAGCTGATCGACGAGCTGCGGGCGATCGAGGCCGACCATCCCGAGCTGGTCACGCCCGACTCGCCGACGCAGCGGACCGGTGGCGAGCCAGTCTCCGAGCTCGAGAAGGTGCGCCACCCCCAGGCGATGCTGTCGCTGGCGAACGCGCGCAGCGCCGAGGAGCTGCGGGCGTGGATTGCGCGGATGCGCAACCACCTGGCGCGCGAGGGGATCGAGGATCCGGAGTTCGAGTACGTGGTGGAGCCGAAGATCGACGGCCTGGCTATCTCGCTGCTCTACCGCAACGGCGAATTCGAGCGCGGGGCGACGCGCGGCAACGGCGAGATCGGCGAGGACGTCACCCACAACCTGCGGACGATCCCGTCGATCCCGATGCGGCTCGACGACCCCGATCCGCCGGAGCTCGTCGAGGTGCGCGGCGAGGTCTACATGTCGCTGCCGGACTTCGCCAAGCTGAACGAGCGGCGCGCCGAGGCGGGGCTGTCAACGTTCATGAACCCGCGGAATTCGGCGGCGGGGACGATCCGCCAGCTCGATCCGAAGCTGGCCGCCGACCGGCCACTGTCGTTCTGGGCGTACGCGATCGGCGCCACCGAGGGGATCACGTTCGCCGCCCACTGGGACGCACTGCAGTGGCTCAAGGAGCACCGCTTTCCGGTGCACCCGGACGTGGCGCGATTGACCTCAGAGGAGGAGGTGGTCGCCCGCTGTCGGGAGTGGGAGGAGCGTCGGGGATCGCTCGAGTTCGAGATCGACGGCGCCGTCGTCAAGGTCAACGAGGTCGAGCTCCAGCGCCGGCTCGGCGTGGTCGGGCGCGAGCCCCGGTGGGCGATCGCGTGGAAGTTCCCCCCGACGACCGCGGTCACCACGCTCAAGCAGGTCGGCTGGAATCCCGGGAAGTTCGGAGATCTGCACCCGTACGCGATGCTCGAGCCGGTTCATGTCGGCGGGGTGACGATCAAGCTGGCGACCCTCCACAACGAGGAGGACCTCGCCCGCAAAGACATCCGCGAGGGCGAGGAGGTGATCGTGCTGCGAGCCGGCGACGTGATCCCGCAGGTGCTCTCGCCGGCGCCGCACGTCGCCGAGCGGCCCAACCGCCCGAAATCGCCGAAGCCACCAAAAGAGTGCCCCATCTGCCACACGCCCACGCTTAAGCCGGAGGGCTCGGTGTTCACCCGCTGTCCCAATCGCGACTGTCCCGGCCGGCGTTGGCAGCTGCTCAAGCATTTCGTCGGTGCGATGGACATCGACGGGCTGGGGGAGAAGCAGGTAAGCCTGTTCATGGACCTCGGGTGGGTTCGGACCGCAGCCGACTTCTACCGCCTGAGCGCCGAGCAGATCGCGGAGCAGACCGGCTTCGGCGAGGTGTCCGCCGAGAAGCTCGTGCATGCCGTCGAGGAGTCAAAGCGCCAGCCGTTCGGCCGCGTCCTGTTCGCGCTGGGGATCGAGGAGGTTGGCTACGTCACCGGCCGCAACCTGGCCCAGCAGTTCCGGACGATCGACGCGCTGCTGGCGGCGAGCCCCGAGCAGATCGAGGAGACCCCGGGGGTCGGCCCGAAGATGGCGCTGACGATCCACGAGCAGCTCGCGGATCCGCAGATGTGCGAGCTGGTCGAGGACCTCAAGGAGCAGGGGCTGCGGTTCGAGGAGGAGGGCCCGCCCCCGGGGGAGGGGCCGCTCGCCGGCAAGTCGGTGGTCCTGACCGGGACGCTGCCGATGCTGACCCGTGAGGAGGCGACCGAGATGGTCATCGCGGCGGGGGGGAAGGTCACCGGATCGGTGTCGCGAAAGACCGCCTACGTGGTCGCGGGCGACAGCCCGGGGTCGAAGCTCGCCAACGCCGAGCGGCTGGGCGTCCCGGTGCTCGACGAGGACGGCCTGCGCGCGCTGCTGGCCTGAGCGGTTCGGTGGTGGCGGTGGCGGCCCGATAAACGGCGCTGGGGAAGCGGAAGGGAACGGGCGCCATCGCACCCGGCCAGAAACCTGCACAGCACGACAATGCCGCGCCAAAACCCGAGCCCCGCCGTGCTGAACATGAAGAGCATGCTTAACACGACAGGGCTCGACGCCGGCGCCGAGGTTGTCGTGTGGTGCAGCATCGCCGTGACACTCTCGACACACTCCCGGCACAAATCCGCCACGAAGACCTCCACGGGCGCTCAACCCCGCCGGCCGCCTTCACCCACCCTCCTTCCCTGCGCCTTTACCGAGCCGACCAGTGCCACGCTGCGGGCGCGCAGCGCCCGCGGGCCGAGAGTCGACAGGCCCCCACAGCCGGGGACCCCGCCCGCAACGCCGGCGAGCGCACCCGCACGACCGGCCGATCGAGCTCAGCCGTCGTACTTGGCCAGCGCCACCGCCATGTTCGCCTCGACCTCGTGGCCGTAGTCCGGGTTGGACTGGCTGTTCAGGAGGAACGCGAACACGAGCTTGTGGCCATCGCGGGCGGTGCAGTAGCCGGCGAGATTGGCGACGTCGTGCAGCGTCCCGGTCTTGCCGACGCAGTTGCCCTGGGCGACGGTCCCGCGCATCTCGTCCTGGAGCGTGCCGGTCTCACCGCCGATCGCCAGTGAGTCGGTGAAGTTCGCGTTGCCCGCCATCCGCTCGAGCACGGTCACGACCTGCCGTGGGCTGGTCAGATCCGAGCGCGAGAGGCCGGATCCGTCGTTCAGCTGGGGGTGGACGCCGAAGGTGGCGAGCTCCGACCGGACGACGGCGGCGCCGGCGGCGGTGCTGCCAGCGTCGCCGAAGCTCGCGCCGAGGCCCTTCAGCAGCATCTCGGCGAAGAAGTTGTCCGATGGCGTGTTCGTGAGCTTCACCAGATAGGAGATCTTCGGCGAATGGACGACCGCCAGCTGCTGGGCCGCCGCCGGCGTGACGCCGGTGTACATGCGGGTCTGGCGCGGCACCTTGACCCCGGCCGCCTTCAGCGCGCTGACGAACTGCTGGGTGGCGAACAGCGCCGGCCGGCGCTGGAACGCGGTGCCCGCCGGGGTGGCGAGGCCGCGGTTGTAGACCAGCGCGCTCAGCTCCCCCTCGATCCAGCTGGAGGCCTGGTAGCCATAGGGCGGGGTGCCGCGCAGCGAGTCGAAGTAGGACTCATCGCCGACAATGCGGCCGCTGATCGACGTGATCCCGGTCGCCCGGACCAGATTGGCGACCAGCTGCTGCATCGTCGCCCCGGTCCCATAGGCGGTGTGGTCGAAGCTCCTGGATCCGAACGTCGGATCACCGCCGCCCTTCAGGTAGAGCGTGCCGTGGAAGCCGCCGCCCAGGTCGAACGTGCCGACGGCCAGGACCCGCGTCATCAGCCGCGTATCGGGCCCGAAGCGCAGCAGCGCGGTCGAGGTCGTGTAGACCTTCTCGATCGAGGCCGGCAGGCGGGGCACCCCGGGTGCCCAGGAGAACAGCGTCTGCCCCGTGGTCGTGTCGACGACGTCGACCCCGTCACGCCCGCCGGCCGCTCTGAGGCCGCTCCGCATCGCTCTGCTCAGGGACCGCTGGGCTGCGGCGGTTGACTGCGCGCTCGCCTCCACCACGGCGCCCAACAACGCCCCTGTTGCGGCCAGAGCCACCACAAAGCCTCGCATCTGGGATATCTAACCGCTCAAACCGGGGAATGTTGCGGTTGCACGAGGGTCTGCAGCCGTACAATCGGCGTGCTGATGGGGAAGGTTGTCAAGCTTGACACCGCTGCGACGGACCGCGCTGGCGCCGGATCGCGCCGCTCCGCGGCTCGTAGCCGCTCGCGGTCGGCTCTCGTGCTCGGCGGCGGTGGCTTCACCGGCGGGGTCTATGAGATCGGGGCGCTGCGGGCGCTCGATCTGCTCTCGGTGAACCGGACCGTCAACCAGTTCGACGTCTACGTGGGCACGAGCGCCGGGGCGTTCGTGGCCGCGGCGGTCGCCAACGGGGTGACGCCGGAAGAGATGATGCGGGTGATCGGCCAGCAGGGACCGACCCCGTTCCCCGATGCTCGGGTCAGCTCGCTGCTCAAGCCCAACTACGGGGAGTTCTTCACCAGAGGGCTGATGCTCCCGCTGCGGCTCGCTCGCCTGGTCCGGAACCTGATCCGGGACCTCGGCCAGGTCTCGGCCGTCGACCTCGCCGTCGGGCTGGCTGAGGCGCTGCCGTCGGGGCTTTACTCGAGCGAAGGGATCGAGCGCTACGTGCGCACGATCCTGTCAGATCCCGACCGCACCGACGACTTCCGGCTCTTGCCGAACGAGCTGTACCTCTCGGCCACCGACCTCGACACGTGCGAGCGGGTCGTGTTCGGCGCCGAGGGGTGGGACGACGTCCCGATTTCGACGGCGGTCAGCGCCTCGACGGCGCTGCCAATGATCTACAAGCCGGTCAAGGTCAAGGATCGCGAGCTGATCGACGGCGGGATCGTGTCGACGACGAACCTCGACATCGCGGTCGAGGCCGGGGCCAAGTTCATCGTGGTCGTCAACCCCCTCGTCCCCTACGTCAACGACTTCGACAAGCGTCTCCCGTCGGCCACGGGGTCGCGCGCCCGCCGCGTGTCCGACATGGGCTTTCCCCAGATCGGCTACCAGGCATTCAAGCTGCTCGCCTACCAGCGGCTGCACGAGGTGGCGAGGCGCTGGGAGGACCGCTATCCGGGCGTCGACATCATCCTGATCGAGCCCGAGCCAGACGACGAGCTGATGTTCCAGACGAGCGTCATGAACTACAGCTCACGGATCGACATCGCGCGGCACGGCTTCCAGTCGGTGACGCTCAAGCTGGCGCAGGACTACTCGCGCTTCAAGCGGATATGCGCCCGTCACGGGATCGAGATCTCGGCGACGCGGGTCCGGAAGGTGGTCAAGCACTTCGAGGCCGAGCGCGAGAAGACGCGGGCCTGGCGCAAGATCCTCGAGCAGACGACGTCGACGTTGCTGCGCCAGTCGGCGGAGAGCTAGGGCGCGATAGCCCAACCGGCGGCGGGGCCGCCCACCCGCCGGAAATCAAACCAGGCCCGGCGTAGCCGGGCCTCTTAACAAACTGCCCCCTACGCGCTAGCAGCCTGAGGCTGCTGAATCGAGCCGGAGTACTCGCGGAGGCTCGAGAGGAAGAGGGTCTTGTCGATCTTGCCGTTGAAGATCGGGACGCCCAATTCGAGGCATTTGACGATTACGTCTCGACGCTCCAGACCGGACTCTCTTGCTAGCTCGCTGGGCGTCAGGTGATTGGCCATCGGTCCTATTCCTCCTTAGCCGTTCTCTACATGGTCACAAGTATGCCGTTTGGATCGGACGCTCTCAACCGAATTCGCGCTTAGTGCGGGCAGTAAATGGGAAATACGCTGCTAAACGTCCGTTGAATAAACGCTACAGTTCAGTTTAGCGGTAGGGGGCTCCCACACCTTGGTTGACGGTCGCTGGTCATGTCGGCGCTGAGCACGAGTCAAGTCACCCCGAGGTGCGCTGACAACGAGCTGGTGGCTGCCGTCCGGCGGGGCAGCGACCGAGCGTTCGAGGAGCTGTACTCGCGCTACCGCGGCCGGATCAGCGCCTACATCCTCGGCATCGTCCGCGATGATGCCCGCGCCGACGACGTCGCCCAGGAGGTCTTCATCTCGGCGCTTCGTCGGCTCCGGGACACCGACCGCCCGATCGCGTTCAAGGCGTGGATCTACGAGATCGCCAAGAACGCCTGCATCGACGAGTTCCGCCGGACGCGCCGGGCTCGGGAGGTGCCGCTCGAGCCCGAGGACGACGACGCTGACGGGCAGAGCCGGCTGCCCTCGACCGGGCCGACTCCGGACGCCGCGGTCGAGAGCAAGCAGGCGCTCGACGACCTCCGCGGCGCCTTCCACGGCCTTTCCGAGAGCCACCACAAGATCATCGTGATGCGCGAGTTCGAGGGGCTCTCGTACAGCCAGATCGGCGAACAGCTGGGCATGTCGCGGCCGGTCGTCGAGAGCACCCTGTTCCGTGCCCGGCGCCGGCTCGGCAAGGAGTACGACGAGCTCGTCAGCGGCAGGCGCTGCGAGCACGTCCAGACACTGATCGCCGCCGGCGAGCCGAAGTCGCTGCTGAAGCTCGGCCTGCGCGAGCGCCGTCAGCTGGCGCGCCATCTCTCCCATTGCCAGCCCTGCCGTCGCGAGGCTCGCCTCGCCGGCGTCGACGATTCCCTGTTCCATGCGCCCGGGATCGCCGGCAAGATCGCGGCGCTGCTTCCCATCCCGTGGTTGCGGTGGCGGCGGGGGGGCGGCCACCGCAGCGCCACGGCGAGCACCCACAAACATTCGTTCGCGCTGATGCAGCCAGTGCAGAGCCTCGCGCGGTTCGGCGATCTCGTCGATCGCTCGACGGTGATCGGCCGCGTGGCGGCGGCCGCGGCGGCGGTGGCGCTCGCGGGTCTGGGCGGCGGGGTGGTTGTCGCGGTCGCGCACCACGAATCGGCGCCGCCCGCTCCACGCAGCGTCCCGGCGGCGCGATCGCGCACTGCGGTGGTGGTCCAGCCCCCGGCGCGCCACACCTCGTCCGCGCGAGCGGCGGCCGCCAACCGGTCGAACGGCGCCGTCCGGTCGACCAGCGCCTCGGGCGCGACCGGGCAGGGCGCGGCGAGCTCGGCCTCAAGGACCGGGGCGGGCCAGGGTGCCTCGAGCGCGCCGGCCGCGGGCGCCTCGCCCTTGGGTAGCTCCTCGGCTGCGGGCGGGACGGCAGCCGGTCACGGAAGCGCCGGTGGCCACTCGCTGCTCGGGTTCATCCCGCACAGCAGCTCAGGCTCGGCGGTTCATCTCCCAATCGTTCAGAAGGTGACCAAGCCGCTCGCCGGGGTCGTCAAGAAAGTCACCAACCCGCTCGGCGGCGTGGTCAAGAAGGTCACGAGCGCGCCGCCGATCAAGCTCCAGCTACCCCAGATCCCGCAGAAGGTGAGCGTGCCGGGGGTGGGGACGGTGACCGTGCCGAAGGTCTCGGTCCCCAACCCGAGCAAGCTCCTGAGTCCCTGATCGTTTCGCCCGGCACAAGGGCCGGATCGTGCGATACTGGGCGGATCGGGGCGTGGCGCAGCCTGGTAGCGCGCACCGTTCGGGTCGGTGAGGTCCCCGGTTCAAATCCGGGCGCCCCGATAAAAGCCCCGCAAATGCGAGGTTTTTTCTTGCTCTGATACCCGGTGCATTTGGCGGTCTTGGAGGCCGAGTGTGGTCGCTGGGCCAGTCTCGCGACAGACGAAAACCCTGCAAAGGTCGAATTTCCTGGGTCGCGGTAGCGCACACCGGCGCCGTCGGTGAGGTCCCCGGTTCCGAGGTCGTAGCGACCGGCAGGAAGGTCCTGCTAATCGGCATGTTCTGTGTGATGCGCGCCGAGACGGGTTCATGGCTTTGTGCCCAATGTGTGCCCAAACCGGCTGGCGCTGGCGGTCCCGGGCCGACATGTGGCTGAGAGTGGCGCCGTGTGCCGTGCCCGGTCTGGTGCTGCTGCTCCTAGGTCGGTGAAGCCTGCAGGTGGGGGGCTACCATCCGCGGTATGGCGGTTGCCGCGAAGAAGCTGAATGTGAGTATCGGCGATGTCGTCGAGATCGACGGCCGGCGCTACGACGTGGTGTCCGACAAGGAGGGCGGCGTCACGTTGGAGCCGGCGATCACCGTCAGCGCTGAGGAGCTCCACGAGCGCCACGGCACACGTCCGGTGACCAAGGAAGAGTTCGAGGAGCTGTTCGGGGATCTCCCCTCAGACGGAGAGGGCTGACCGCTGCCGACAGAAGGAGCCGGCGGACGGCTGGACGCGGCGGTCCAGTTCGACCCCGACGTGTGGCAGGAGGAGGTCCACCGCTTCGATAAGGGCTCACCGGTCCGGCAGGCTGCCGAGAGTGGACGGCGACGCCTTGAAACCGAGCGCCCGTCCGCGGGTTGGCTCCCATGCGAGGCCGAAGGCCCCCGAGGCACCAGGCTTCCAGGCTGCGTGAAGCTCTATCTGCCGCTGGATCGCGAGCCGAGCGCGGCTCCGTACGGGTTCGTGTTCGAGCTCATCGCCTCGCGCGGACCCAAGCCGGCGTTCTCTCTGCGGCTGCTTGCCTTCGGCGAGCGCCACCCGCGGCCGGGAACGCGCAACGTCTACGAGCGGGCGCACAAGCGGCTACACGGTCGATACCCCGACCAATAGGGACGCGACGTCAGGCCTGCCGGCTGGTGATCGCCGGGCGCAGACGGCGTCGGCGAGAAGCCTCGGGCGCGGGGCGCACGGATCGGAGGCGGTACCCCCGAGCTGACTCATCGACCTCGCCGGGCTCGGCGAGCTTCTGCGTGCACGACCTACGCGCAGGACATCGCTGCCGGCATCTGGATCGTCGCCCCCACGTTCATGCTCGACCTCCCTGCGATCAGCTACGCGTCAGCGACACGACCGCGGCTCGGGAGAGGTGTACTTCGCGGGCGCCGCCCGAATGACGACGAGCCCTGTGACGGAGCCGCCGAGGCCGAGGCGCGCCAAGCGCAGGCACGGGCCCGGCACGCCGAGGCGACGCGGAGCGATTTCGAGCTCGGGCACGACATCCGCGCGGGGCTGATGGACGCCCGTGACAGCCAGCTGCACGCGCTTCGGCAGATCGTCTGCTACGTGCTCGTGCGCCACTACCGCGAGCTAATCGCCTACGGCGCCGGCTGGACCGACCCCGAGCGCCAGCAGCCCGTCGGCGACACCGGGCGGCACGAGCCGCGGCAGGTCGACGCGATCATCGACGCCGAGATGCAGCGGGCGCTCGTCGACCCCGACCCGCTGCGCGGCATCGCGCAACTCACCGCACGGTTGGGGGCCGCGTTCGTTCTCGACCCTGCCGGCGTCACCCGCACAAAGGCGCTCGGCACAGACCGGATGGCGCGCAAGCTCCACGACGAGCTGCCCGGCGGAGACAGCGCGCTCCGCGTTGCCGCGTGGGAGTTCATGCGGCCGATGCTCTCGCCCGCGCTCGTCGCGCTCAACCGCGATGCCTTCGTCGTCGACCAGCACGTCCAAACCACCGTCGATCTCGACGGCCACCGCGCGGCATCCGACCTCGACGAACTCGGCTTAGGCGACGAGCCAGACGCCGAGGCAGCGTAGGACCCACTTTTCCTCCGCCGTCCTCCCGTCCTAGCCGTCAGGCTCCCGGGGGGGAGGACCGCGGTCGGCATGAACTCGCCGCTACCCCTTTCTTCGCATGATGGTCGATCCAGCACGTCAGGTAGCCACGGGAGCCTCGCCGCCACCGCCTCCGCACGAACGGTGCGGCATCGCTACGGCCGTCGAGGAGCATCCCGACGTGCGCGCTGACGGACCCGCTCGCGGCGACGAGCACGTCGATCGCCGCCCTGTTTGTGCAGCCCTCCTTTCCGACTGCACAGGCATCGTTCAGACCGAGCGGTCGCTGCCGGATCGTGCGGAGAGCAGCAGCCTCGCCGAGAGTGCCGCCTCGGCGACAAACCGGCAGCGAGCAGAGTCGGGGGTGGAGGCGGGTTTGCGCAGCATGGAACCCCGGCATCGGCGCTGCGACGTGCTTGCAAGCCTGCGTAAATTCGGTGCTCTGCTAACTGATTCAGACGGAGGCAGTTAGCCACGCTGAGCCTGCCGGCGCGTTCGTTGAATCCTTCGCGTCGGAGGATCGCAAGCTTATTTCGAGCGGTTGTGCCATTGGCGACGGGCAGGTGCGCGATCTAGGCGGGCGAGCCATCCGCTCCAGCGTGAACGCGGTGCTCAGCGCATACGGGGCGCGGCTCGCGCGCTAATCGTTAGCGACCCCACGGTGGTTAGCGACCCGACGGTGATCGACGGCCGGTCGGGCGGTGCGCTGCGTCGGCATCGACCGTCAGCGCGACTGACGGTCGGCTGGGGGATCTTCAGCCCGGTCTAACTTCGAGGTGCAGTATTGGCCGCGATCGGCGTTGGCGCTGGCGTTTGTTCCGAGGGCCGGGTGAGCCTGACGATAGGCTGGCGGCGCATGGCTGGAAGCGACGTTCTCATCATCGCCAGCTCGTTCCTGGACAAGCACTCGCACCAGCTGACGGCGATCCTCACGCTGGTGCTCACATTCGTGTTCGCGGTACTGGCCGATCGGGCCGTTTCGCACTGGGCAGCCCGCGCCGATCTGAACCCCGCGGTCGATACACGCGTGCGGTTCATCCGGCGGCTGATTACCCTCGGCATCTGCGTACTCGGCGTGCTATTCGCGCTGTCCGAGTTCGGCGGGCTGAACAAGCTGGCGGCGGGGTTGTTGGCGTCGACTGCGGTCATCGCGGCGGTGGTCGGATTCGCGGCGCGTCAGACACTCGCCAACCTGATCGCCGGGGTGATGCTCACCATTGCTCAGCCACTGCGGATCGGCGATCAGGTCACAATCCTCGA
>Ga0310037_10000180_pt1 | contig 48395 bp, 42 predicted proteins | sample Sb_taG_11_FD_200239 | JGI IMG/M metagenome (GOLD analysis project Ga0310037, IMG submission 200239) | Peat soil microbial communities from Weissenstadt, Germany - Sb_50d_3_AS metaG (v2) (version 2) | ecosystem: Environmental > Terrestrial > Soil > Wetlands > Peat | place: Germany: Weissenstadt... | reverse complement strand
GGGCCGGGAGTGCTTGTAGACGATGCCGAGCCGCTCGAGCTCGGACTCAAAGACGGTCTTGCCCTTCCTCGTCCCGGCGTTGTAGACGGCACCATTGTCCGTGAGCACCGAGGCCGGGTAACCCCAGGTGGTGGCGGCATCCTCGAAGACGGTCAGCACGTCGTGGCCCTTGGTGGTGGCAAAGACCTTGGAAGCGAGGCACAGCCGCGAGTGGTCGTCTTCGAAAGTTGACGATCTCGACCTCGGTGCCGTCCGCCAGGGCCCAGTGGGTGATGTCGGACTGCCAGCACTCGTTGGGCAAGGCCGCAGTGAAGGTGATGTAGCTCCTGACCAGGCGCTTCTTCGGCTCGGGCGTGACGAAACCCCGACGCACGAGGATCCGCCAGATCGTCGAGTACGAGGGGGCTCGGAGCCCGATCAGTTCGAGCTGCCAGGCGATCGTCTCGGGGCCGGCGTCGAAGCCCCCCTCGCTCAGCCGCTTGCGCAGACGGACGATCTCGTCCTCGACGACGTCAGGGGTGCGCCTCGGGCTCGAGTGGGGGCGCTTCGAACGGGGCTCCAAGGCCTCGTCACCGCCCTCCCGGTAACGCCGGACCAGCTCGGCCACCCAGGACTTGGAGACCCCGTGGGCCCGGGCCACCTCACGGACCGATCGGCCCTCCAGGACCACGGCGTCGACCACGTAGCGGGCCAGCTGCATCGGCACCCCCTGCCTCGGAGGTGTCCACGATGTCTCGCGACATGCCGTCCACTATGTGATGAGAGAGCACACCACTCCCTCCACCACTCCCTCCGCCGTGCTCGAAGGCTCCGGCCAGGCCGTAGCGGCCCTGGGCGGTGAAGACGAGGCCGTTGTCGGTCAAGGTCGACGCCGGATAGCTCCAGGTCGAGGCGGCCGTGTGGAGGACCCGGATGACGTCGGTCGACTTCACCGTCTTCATGGCCCGAGCAGCCACACAGAGCCTCGAGTGGTCGTCGATCACGTTCAGGACCTCGAAGACCTCGCCTGTCTCGAGGGACACGTGGGTGACGTCTGCCTGCCAGCACTCGTTGGGCAGGTCGGCGACGAAGCGGACGTAGGAGCTCTTCGGGCGCTTCTTGGGCTCCGGGGTGACGAAGCCCCGGGCCTTCAAGACCCGCCAGATGGTCGAGACCGATGGGACCGTCGTCAGCTCCTGTTCGAGGTGGTGCTGGATGGTCTCGGCCCCGGCGTCGACCCCGAAGTCGCTGAGCTCCTTTCGGAGCTCGACGATCCGGTCCTCGTAGAGGTCAGCGATCCGGGTCGGGCTCGTCTTGGGCCGCCTCGAACGCGCCTCGAGACCGGCCTCGCCCTCGAGGCGGTAGCGCCGCAGGAGCTTGAAGAGCCAGCTGGCGCTCACCTCGTGGGCCCGGGCCAGCTCCTTGATCGACCGCCCGGTCCGCAGATGCGTCTCGATCAGGAATCGGCCCATGTCCATAGGAGACCTCCCTCGAAGCGGTCCTATGTCTTGACACATCTCCTGGGCCGGCGGTCTCCTATGTCCTGAGGGCCGGCACCACTCCCTCCGCTGTGTGTGACCTCGCCGGGAGAGAGGGGGACGCCCACGCGAAGAGGGCCGGAAACGGGGGACACACCCCGCCCCCAGGCACGAGGGACCGGGACAGAAAACCTAGGGGCGGCCCGGACCCCGAGGGACACGGGGAAGGGCCCCGACGGCGACAGCGCCCGGCAGGGCGACTGGAGCCGCTCTGAGTGACGCCCTCCAGCTGACTGACCTCCGGTTGCTCGACATTGTCACTTGGGCGCACTAGCGGCGGCAGCTTCCAGTTGGCGCCGCGCGATATCCCGCAGCGCAGACCTGCCTCGGTGTTCACGAACAGCGGCCAGAAGTATCCAGACGATCTCCGCTATAAGACCGAGCAGTAGAAGGACTACGGTTGCTCCGCGCCAACTGGCGCTAAAAATCGGATAGCCGCGCGGGATTACTAAGACTCCGACCGCCACGAGCAAGGACAACACGCCGAGGTCATAAGTCCACCTTGTCAAGGACGCCCATCGTCCGCTTGGATATCGACCCTCCCACATCGCACCTTGCACAGCGGTCATGAACAAGAGTCCCGCAGCGACAAAGAAGAACAAATCAGGGTGGCGTCCAGTCCCCGGTGTAAATAGACGACGGGCGTAGGTTCCTTCAGGAGCTACCAACTCACGAAGGAGAACCAACGCCCGTGTCCATCCGAGTATCACCCACCGAGCGCATCCGCGCCGACATCGACCAGCTGTTCGCCTCTGACCGGGATCTCGGTGACGTCCTCGAAGACGTGGCCCGCCTGGGAGTACGCCTGCTCATGCAGGCGGCCCTCGAGGCCGAGGTCACCGAGTTTCTGGGCCGGGATCGCTACGCCCGGGGCGAGCGGGCCCGGGAGGGCAGCCGCAACGGCTACTGCCCGACCACGATCAAGACCACCGCCGGCCCAGTGACCCTCGATCGCCCCAAGCTCCGGGGCACCGATGCCCAGTTCGCCTCCCGGCTACTCGGCGCCGGCGTCTGCCGGACCAACGCCTTGGAGTCCCTCGTCATCGCCGGGTTCGTCCGGGGACTGTCGGTCCGTGACGTCGAAGCCACCCTGGCTGAGGCGCTCGGCCCCGAGGCGGCCCTGTCCAAGTCGACGGTCAGCCGGATCTGTGAGGCCATCAAGACCGAGTTCGACACCTGGCGCACCCGGGACCTCACCGGTCTCCGCCTCGACTACCTGTTCTTGGACGGGAGCCACTTCAAGTTCCACGCCGGGTCACGGTCCGAGCCGGTCCTGGCGGCCTGGGGGATCACCACCGACGGTTCGCCGGTGCTCGTGGCCCTTTCCCCGGGCAGCTCGGAGTCCCACGACGCCTGGGCCGACTTCTTGAACGAGCTCCTCGGACGCGGGCTCACCGAGCCCCTGCTCGTGATCTCCGACGGCGCGCCGGGACTGATCGGGGCGGCCGAGGTGGTGCTGGCCCGCTCCCTGCGCCAACGTTGTCTCATCCACCGGTGTCGCAACGTGCTCGCCAAGGTGCCCAAGTCCGCCCAAGCCGAGGTGAAGGCCGAGTACTGGAAGATCTTCGACATCGACGCCGCTCCGGGTCAGAAAGCGGTCGACGAGGCCCGTCGGCGGATCGCCCGCTTCGAGCAGCGCTACGAGAGCGAGTACCCGGCTGCGGTCAAGTGCCTCACGACCGAGGTCGACTCGCTCACCGTCTACCTGCGCTTCCCGAAGGAGCACTGGTCGAGGATCCGGCACTCCAACTTCATCGAGCGCACCTTCGGCGAGACCCGCCGGCGGGTGAAGGTCATCGGCCGGCTCCCCGGCGAGCGCAGCTGCCTCAGCCTCGTCTGGGCTGTGCTCGACCGGGCATCACGGGGATGGCGCGGTGTCAAGCACACGCCGGCCACCACCCGACTGCTGGCCGACCTGCGCCGCCAGCTCTTGGAACCGCCGGTGTCGATCGCGCCCAAACCGAACGAGGAGGTGGCCATCGAGACCGTCACAGCCGTCGCGTAACATCACCAACCAGGAGCCTGCGTTCGTCGCTTTTTACACCGTCAGCGGGACGCCACCCAAATCAGCGCCGCGCCAACGAACATCCCTCTGATTCAGTTGCAACACTAGAACCACGAGGGCGAAACTGATCCCAGCGAGCAGGGGCGCGGCAATCGATCCTGCAGCTTGAATGGGGTTGTAGGGAGGCCCTCCTGAAGTACTGGGCATGAAAGCAGGACCTCCTTGGTCGCCAGGTGCGGTTGCCGCCCCTCCTGTCCCGGCCGGGACATCCTCAGGTCGTAACACCGTCACGTCAGCGCGTCTTCCAGGGACAACCGTCCTTATGCGGTTCGATTGTGAGATCGGCACTACAAGGAACGTAAGGGCAGATGGCAGTTTCAGGTGGTACGGCCATAAGGAGCGAGTGCAGCGTCGGGCCAAACAAGGCACGTCCCGAAAGTTCGAGTTCCACTCCGTTCTCGAGGGGTACCCCAGTAGTCCCGATTGGAAGAAGGTCTCCACCAAGAGAATCCGCGATTGCTTCTTGGACGAGATTTGAGGCCTCCAACTGATCGACGACGACATAGATGGAGCGTTGGTCAGGTGCCGGCCATACGAGCTCGGTCCTTCCGCCTTGTGCGTCTACACCGGAAGCCAGCTCGTCGAGGAGGGACGTCGGATCTTCGACGGTTAGACCAACGGAGATTCTGCAGAGGGAGAGCATGAGGACCCCCCAAACGGGCGCTGTGCTAAGTGAGCGTACGACGGACCCCAACCTCGAACAAGAGGAACAAGAGGAAGGAGTCTGTACCCCCACCTCACCCACCACCCCTCCCCCAGGATCCCCGCGAAGGTGCGGAGTGGGGTCTTCTTGCCCCCGAGCTGCTTCAGCGCCTCAGACGAAGGCAAGGACTCCGGCGAACAGGAAGTTCTCAGCAGAACGTAGAGAGTTGTCCGCAGCCCCAGCCTCCCGCCAACCGCCCCGCGTCCCGCCCCTCCGGCTCCAGTCGCCCTGCCGGGCGCTGTCGCCGTCGGGGCCCTTCCCCGTGTCCCTCGGGGTCCGGGCCGCCCCTCGGTTTTCTGTCCCGGTCCCTCGTGCCTGGGGGCGGGGTGTGTCCCCCGTTTCCGGCCCTCTTCGCGTGGGCGTCCCCCTCTCTCCCGTGTGTGACCTCGCCGTGTGACCCTGGGAGCGCCTTGCCCCCAGAACCCCGGAAGGGACCCACCAAGGTTTCAAACTCAGGGATACCGTGGGAGCGTGAAGGAACGGGACAGGGAGTTCTCAGACCTTTATGACACCGCCTGGAGCGACGTCAAGCGAGCTGTCGATTCAGCAGACCCGGAAGGGCTTCTGGAATCCGGAGCCCCGTCCGATGAGTACGACGACGCGGTCCGGCTCTTGGTTCGTAAGGTGCTGAAGGGCGAGGAGATCACTTCGTCCGATCTCAGTGCTTGGTTTGTGAACACCTACGGACTTGAGGCGAATTCCACCCGGGTTCACACCCTCGTCGATGAACTGACATCGATCCAAGCTCGCCTTCGATAGGTGCCCAGGGGTCCACGGGTCCGGAGACACTAGCCCTCCACGCAACCACCCCTCCCCCCGACCTGCCCTTTCGCGCGACCACAGCCCCAACCTCTGCGTCCCTGCCCCGCGCGCTGACGTGCAGCTCACCGCCCAGCATTAGGTTCCCACCCCTCGCGCGCCTGACCCCAAGTACTGAGAAGCCCCAGGGCGGCTTTCCAGAGCGCCACCGGTTCGGGGGTGATCGCCAAGCCCCCCTCCCAGCCCTCCCCCCTCCCCGTTTCCGGTGGCGCCCTGGTCGTCCCCCTCGCCCTGGCCGTGGCCGTGGCCGTTCCCCGTTGCCGCCGGTCGTGGCCGTGCGGTCGTGGTGCGCGGCGGTTCTGGGGTCGGGGGTGTGCACGGGCCCCTCTCTCCCCGTGTGTGACCTCGCCGTCATCTCGGACGCGTGGACCGGCAGCGAGGCCATTCGATCTCTCGGGTCGCGCCCCTGAGAGCGAGGCTTCGGGCTGGCCTCGAGCGAGATCGGTTCGCTCCGAGTTTCTGCCATCATCAGCGGGTGCCTCGTCGTGGTCGTCGGCGCACCAGGGGCTCCACGGCTCCCCCGCCTGAGGGACACGTCGCGGGGGGCCGAGCTCCCTTGCTCCAGCCTGGGATGGACGGCGGCAGCGATCATGCCGGTCGCCCTGGCCCCCTTCTCCACCCTCCGGTCGAAGGGACGTACCGACTGCCACCCTCGTGGCCTCAAGCCACACCGTCGGTCGAAGAGGTGCGACTTCAGAGGGCCGTCCCTCCCCGACCATGGGACACCAAGGTCAACCCCAGACGAAGATGGCTGCTGGTCGGTGTGACCACAATCGTCGTGATGGTCGGTGCGGCTGGTTACGTCCTTGCCCGCTCGTCCCCATCAAAGACAGCTGGTGGGGCTCTCGGCGGGGGTCCTGGGTCGCCGGAATCAAGAGGCCATCCGGCCGCGAGCCCTTCGCCCAGCGCAGCGAATGGGCACCGTGCCGGAGCGGCTCGGGATCAGGGTTCGGCTGCTGCTCGGCCCAGCTCACCCGTCGAAGCAGTCGACAAGGACGCTGCCACCGTACGCTCGGACCTCGCCGCCCTCACGGGGGATGACGCCAACGTGACCGGCGTTGTGCGCAACATCCCTTCAGTTCTCCAAAGCTCACAGGATCTGGCCACGACGGCGAACGACGAACAACAGGTCACAACAGACCTCCAGCAGCAGAGCACGAGCACATGCGCCGAGGCTGACCAAGTGGAAGCCGATGCCTTGCAGGTAGCCACCGATGCCGGCGAGCTTGACGCCGCCGCGGGCGATGTGGAGACCGCGTTGCAAGAGCTGAGGGGCGCTGTCTCCAAGCTGCAGACCGACGCTCGGGCGCTTTCTTCCAGTGAGTCACAAGCAGGCAAGCACATCCCAAGAGCAGCGCCGAGCACTGCGGAGATCTTCGGGGCAGTCATCAAGGCCAACGCGACGATCTCGTCGGCGCTCACCACGACGAATGGCTCGATCGACCAGGTCAACGCGGATGTCGCTGCGGCGTACAGGTATGCAGTGGAAGCCTACGGCGCGGGATCCTGTGGCGTGGCAGCCGAGCCTCCTGTGCCAAACCCCCATATCTCGTGACCTCATGGGAAGGCTACCGTGAGCGAGCCCGTGAACCTTTCGACTCCCACGAAGACGCTTCAGAGAACCCGCTGGGGCCTCTTTCCTGTTTTCCTCGCGGTGGGCCTGCTTTCTGCAGCTTGCTCGAGCGCGCCGAGTTCCGAAGGGACGACGACAACCTCGGGTGAGCCGCACCACGGAACCAGTTCGGTTCCTGCGTCAACGTCGACTTCATCGTCGACGCCGACCACGGTTCCGTTCATCCCCATCAACGGACCGGTGGGTGAGTTCTACTCGCCCAGCATGAACATCAGCTGTGAGATCGACTACGACTTCCAGTCCGGTGCGCAGCCACCCATCAACCAAGTCCTCTGTCTCACGGTCAATCCGCCCAAGGCGGTCGTTCTCACTCAAGCAGGTGGTCTGAGGATCTGCACGGGCCAAGAGTGCCTCTCGAACGCCGGCCTCGACACGCCAATGCTGCAGTACGGCGCCGCCACGGGTGCCGGGCCTTTTCGCTGCCTGTCCCGGACGACTGGCATGACGTGCACGGTCAACAATGCTCAAGGGTTCACGATCTCGACCGCCGGCGTGGTGCCGATCGGTGGAGCGACGATTGTCGCCCAGGGGACGAACGGCTCCGTGCTGGGGTAGAGCGGCCGGGGCCAGGATCACGCGGCGGTCTATCGGGTTCGCTGGCGCCTCGGGCAATCGCCGAACCCGCTCCCGCTGGTCAGGCGCCTGCCGACATCGGGGAACGGTCTCGGGCCATCGGTAAGCGGTGCGTCCGTAGGATGAGGGCGTGTTCGAGCGGTTCACCGACCGGGCGCGGCGAGTGCTGGTGCTGGCGCAGGAAGAGGCGCGCCTGCTCAACCACAACTTCATCGGGACCGAGCACATCCTGCTCGGCCTGATCCACGAGGGTGAGGGCGTGGCTGCTGTCGCCCTGCGCGAGCTCGGGATCTCCCTCGAGGCGGTGAGGGAGAAGGTCGAAGAGACGATCGGCATGGCCGGGAGCGCCCCGAGCCCATCGCCCCCCTTCACGCCCCGGGCCAAGAAGGTCCTCGAGCTCTCCCTCCGCGAGGCCCTCCAGCTGGGGCACAGCTACATCGGCACCGAGCACATGCTCCTCGGTCTCGTGCGCGAGGGCGAGGGCGTGGCCGCCCAGGTCCTCGTGTTCCTGGGCGCCGACCTCGGCCGGGTGCGCCAGCAGGTCGTCATGCTGATGTCGGGCTACCAGGGCAGGGAGGTGGCGACAGTTGAACAGCGCGTGAGCGGGGTGGGCGATCCCGAGCCGTTTGGCGCTTCGCTCGTCCAACGTCCCGAGTTCGTCATCACGGGCGCTGACGGGAGCCGCCTCGCCGTCGGTGTGGCTGGTCGCAGCCGCGGCGAACTGCTGTGCCCGATCTCCATGCGTTCGAGCTGTTTCACCGCCCTCATCTCGGCGCGGCTGAAGCCAGACGAGCTCCGTCAGCTGCGTCAGGACCTCGAAGCGCTGGAAGAGGCGGGATCAGGGGAGGTGCGGTTCGATCCGACCGAACCGTGGGTGTCCTTCGTCTGCACCGCCAGCGACGACTGGCTCCTCGTCTGCGGCACGCTTTCCGACCTCCGCCGTCCCGGCGCCACCCTCACCTTCGAGATCCATGCCGGCCTGGAGAGTCTCCGCTCGATGATCGGCCAGCTTCAACAGATCGAAGAGGACTTCCCGGGGTCCGGCGAGCCGTGAGGACCGACGGTCAGGGCGTCTGAGGTGTGTCCCAGCCGGCTCAGAGTACCCCCCTCGTTGCCAGTTTGAGCTGTGCCGCGATGGCCGGCGTCAGCCAGTTGGCGTACGTGGCGGTGATGTGGTTGTCGTCGCGGTAGACGAGCAAATTGCCGACCATCACGGTGCAGATGTCGGCCGTGCAGAACCACGGGTCGGTATCGACGTAGCCGGCGCCGGCGGACGTCGCCACGGCACGCTCCTGGGGAATCCCTCCGGGGTTGTACGCCGGGTAGTGCTTCGGGATGAGACAGGCGGTGGCGTCGCTCAGGTTGGATGAGAGACAGTCGGGCACCGAGGAGGGCGGGTAGGGCGCGTCGCCCATGAGTACGACCCGGGCGCCGAGCGCTCGCAGCGTGTGGATCATCTCGCTCAGGCCCTGCATCCAAGCCGTTCCGTCCACCACCACGTGGTCGTTGTCGATCCCGTACTCCCGGGAGAAGCCGAGGATCACCACCTGGGGGCGAAGGGTCTCCATTCGTTGGATCTCGGCCGCCTTCCACTGGTCGCACTGCGTGTACCACTCGTCGAGGTCCGGGCTGAACACCGGGATGTCGATGGGCGGGCAGGTGGCCTTGGCCATGGCGACGAGGTGCCAGTGGTCCTGATTGGCGATGTTGTCGATGGCCGGGAACCACATGAGGGCATGGGAGTCGCCGAAGAGCACGACGCTATGGGGGCTCGACACGTCCCCGTAGTCGCAGGGGTGCACCGTGACGTCGACGAACGTGTCGAAGCAGCCGTCCACCTCGGGGGCGGGGAGGTCAGAGGCCGCGTCGGCCAAGGCGGGCTGGAGGTCCGAGGGCACCTCGTCGACGGTCACCGACTGCGCCACCTGGCTGTTCACCTGCTCGTTGAGAGCGGCCGATTGGTCGGCGGTGGCCGACAGGACGGCCGCCGTCGAGTTGGCCGAACGGGCGTCGGCAGCTCGGGGCCTGGTGCCGTGGCCGGCGTTGTGGTCGGTCGACAGCTTGCCCACGGCCACCGCCCGACCCGAGCCGACCGGCGGCGGCACCTGGGCCACGATCAGAACGGCCGAAAGGGCACCGGCCAGGCTGATGCCGGCCCCCAAGAGGAGGCTGCGGGCGTCGCGGCCGGCCAGCCAGCGGGCCATCCGAACGGGCTGTTCGACGAAGACGGTAGTGAGGAGGGCGAGGACGAGGCTGGCCAGGCTCACGACCACGTCGGCCGGCAGGGTGAGAGGGTGACCCAGAGCGTCGGGGGCGAGCACCAGTGCAGGCCAGTGCCACAGGTACCAGGTATAGGAGAGCCCGCCGATCACGATCATCGGCCGGAGGCCGAGGACGACACCGGGTCCGAGCCGTCCGGCCGTCGCCCCGGCGGCGAGCACGGCCGCCGCGCCGAGCACCGGGACGAGGGCGGCCGTCCCGGGGAACGGCGTCGCCGCGTCGAAGTGGAAGGAGGCGTAGAAGATGGCGGCCAGCCCGAGCCATCCCACGACGGCCGCGGCTACGCCGGGCACCCGGCGAAGCGCCGGTAGGAGCAGCGCCAGCATGGCCCCGGCGGCCAGCTCCCACGCCCGCGTCGGCAGCGAGAAGAAGGCCACCGGCTGGTCCACCTTGGTGAGGTGGAGTGACAGCAGGAAGGACCCGACCCCGACGACGGCGAGGCCGGCGGCCGCCGGGCCGAGGCGAGGGCCGGTCGCCGCTTGGCGTCGGTGTCGGCCCCGGCGTCGTCGGGCCCGCCAGACGAGGGAGATGACGAGCAGGAGGGCCGGCCAGACCAGGTAGAACTGCTCCTCCACCCCGAGGGACCAGAAGTTCTGGAGCGGCGACACCGGCCCGTGGGCGGTCAGATAGTTGGTGGCCTGCGCGGCGAAGCGGTAGTTGGCTACGTAGAGGGCGCTGGCCACGCCGTCCTTGGCCACCGACCGGGCCTGGAGCGGCGGGAGCCAGGCGGCCGAGGCGGCCACCGTCACCACGATCGTGAGCACGGCCGCGGGGAGCAGGCGGCGCATCCGTCGGGCGTAGAAGCCGGAGAAGGAGACCCGGTTGGTCGTCCCGAGCTCTTTCCAGAGGAGCTGGGTGATCAGGAAGCCGGAGATGACGAAGAAGACGTCGACGCCGACGTAGCCCCCGGGGACCGAGAGGCCGGTGTGGTAGGCGACCACGACCCCGATGGCCACGGCGCGAAGTCCCTGGATATCGGCTCGACGTGCCGTGCGGCGGGGCACCACGTCTGTATAGCCCCAGGCGGCGCCGACGGGGTTGTTCGGCTGCGCCCGCCGCCCTTCCTTACCGCCGGGCGTCCCCTCCGACTTTCGTCACGCTGAAGCGGAACTGGTAGTCGTCCTTCTCGACGGCCACCGGGCCGAACCCGGCCGTTTCGAGGCGACTGCCCAACGTGTCGGGGTCGACCGGCACGAAGACGTCGTCGACGTGGCCCTGGCGGAGCACGTCGAGGTCCAGGGCGTCGGCGCCGAGAAAGACGCCGCCTGGCCGCAGCACCCGATGGAGCTCGGCGAACAACCGGTCTTGCAAGGCTGCCGACGGGATGTGGTGCAGGACCGAGAAGCACACCGCCCCGCTGAAACGGTCAGCCGGGAGCCCGGTGTCGCTCCCGTCGCCGTGGATCACCTCGACGTTGGTGCCGGCCAGCCGGGTGGTGAGGGCCGCCGCGAGGGCGGCGTCCATCTCCACCGCGGTGAGGTGCTCGGTGCGGGTGCGGAGGAGGTCGGTCGTGAGGCCCGGACCCGGCCCGACTTCGAGGACGTCCTCACCGAGATCGGCCACACCGTCGACCCAGGGCAGGAGGTCGGTCTCGAGCATCTGCCGCCATTCCGGGCTGGCGAGGAACTGCAGGTGTCCTTCGTTCATCGCCCCATCATGGCCGTCGCGCCGGGATTCGGCTCAGCCGACCGGTTGCACGGAATCGAGGAACGCGGTGGCTTCGCTTGTCGTCGAGGCTATAACGATGGGCGAATAGAGCACGTTGCCCTTGATGAAGTACTCGACTCCGACGAACGCATTCGGATCGGTGACTTTTGACTGTGACTGTTGGCCGAAGGTCGACGCTGGTATCACTTCCCGATACCCGGGGTTGCCGGCGACGGTGATCGAGGTCAGCTGGAGCTTCTTGTCGACTTCGCCGGCCAGCGCCTGCAGCTCCGATGCCGAGCTGAACTGGATCACGGCGACCACGTAGGTCGGCGGCGGGGGCACGGGAGCCGTTGGGCTGAAGACCTCAGTCACCGACTGCGGGCTCACCTCGTAACCCGCGGCCGCCGTGGCTCCTTTGAACCCGCTGAGCACCTGCGCCGGATCGGCCTCTGTGGGTGGCGACGGGAAGGCCGCAGTGAATTGGCCCCAACTGGGACCGTAGGTGGTGCCCGACGTCGAGCCGCCTCCCTTGGTGGCGGCGTAGACGCCTCCAGCGACCGCGGCGACGACCACCACGACGACCACAGCGATCAGCCACCCGGGGAAGCGCCGTCGCCGGGTCGCCGAGCCGTCGACGTAACCGGGACTCCAGGTGTCGGGACCGTTGGGCCTCATCACCGGGGTGTTCCAGGGGTCGGGACCCGTGGGGGTCGCGGCCGGCGTGTTCCAGGGGTCGGGGCCCGTGGGGGTCGCGGCCGGCGTGTTCCAGGGGTCGCTCGGCACCGTCCCCGGCGGTGGCCCGTAGCCGGGGGGTGCCGGGGGGGTCACGCCGTAGGGCGCCGGGCCGGCAGGCGCACCGAAGGTCGGGGTCGCCGGCGCCGCGCCGTAGGCGGGGGCGGTGCCGTAGGGCGCGGCGGGTGGTGGCGTGCCGCCGTTCACGGCGGGTTGGGCCGGCGCGCCGTAGGGGCTCTGGGTGGGCGGCACACCGTAGGCCGGGGGGACCGGGCTGCCCGGGGGGGCGGTCGGCGCGCCGTAGGGGTGTTGCGCCGGTGCGCCGTAGGGCTGCGCTGGCGGCGCCGCGCCATACGGGGCCGGTGGCGGTGTCCCGTAGCCGGCAGCCGGGGACGGTGGGGCACCGTAGGGGGGGACGGCGGCGGCCGCGGGCGGATAGGTGGGCGCGGGAGCCGGCGGGGTGGTCGTGCCCGCCTCGACCGGCGGGTACCACCGCCCGTCCGAGGCCAACCACCAACCGGGTCCCTGCGCGAAGTCGCTCAACCTTCCCCCTCCTCCGATCACGAGGCGACCACGCCAGATGCGCCCCTCGCACAAGAATTGTCCCATACGTGCTCTGGGGGTCGGCGACGGCGGTGACCCGGGAGGTCGAGCTGGCGTGCTCCTGGTGTCAGCCGGCCGTGGGGGGAGGCGTCGGTGGCCACGAACGGCGCCCCTCGTCGACCGGGCTCATCAAGCCGACCGGGTTGCCGTCGGGGTCCTCCACGATGGCGTAACGGGCGCCCCAGAACGCGTCGTACGGCGGTTGGCGGCCCCTCGCCCCTCCGCCGGTGAGCTCGCCGTAGAGCCGGTCGACCTCGGCGCGGCCGGCACAGGCCCACCCGAGCACGGTGCTGCCGCCCGTAGTCCCGCCGAAGCCGGCGTCCCACGTGGGGACGAACGAGGTGGTGTCGAACTCGAGCAGGAGGCCGTTCTCGAGCTCGACGGCGACGTGCCCCGCGCCGGCTTCGGCATCGATGGTCAGGCCGAGCCGACGGTAGAAGGCCACCGTGGCCTCCATGTCCCGGACCACCAGGTTGAGTTGGTTGATCACGGCACGGCTGGGTGGCGCTACGACTCCGACGCCTCGGCCGTGCACTTCGCGCAGCGACCGAGGATGGCGAAGTGGTGAGGGTCGATGGTGAACCCGAGCTCGCGCCGCACGGTACGGGCCAGCCCCGTGAACATCTCGTCGGGGGCGTCGATGAGCGTGCCGCACTCCTCGCACATGAAGTGGGCGTGGGCGAGCGAGGCAAGCTCGTAGGTCGCGGGGCCGTGACCGAAGTGGGCGTGGACGATGACGCCGAGGTGTTGCAGGTCGTCGAGGTTGCGGTAGATGGTCGACAGGTGGACGTCGGGCGCCCGCAGCTGCACCGCCGCCGCCAGCTCGTCGGCCGTCATGTGGCCGTCGGCGTCGAAGAGGACCTCGAGCAGGATGCGCCGCGAGGACGTCGACCGCCCGCCTCTCGCCCTCACCAGGGCGAGCACGTCGTCGACCGTCGAGAACGCCATGGCCTCGGACGTCCCCGGCGGGGGCGCCTTACTCATCGTCCCAGGGTAGCGCCGGTCATCGCCGCTCCAGCGCCCGGCCGCCGGCCCGGGGGCTCAGCCGCCCACTTCTTCGATGGCGAACTCCGGGCAGTTGGCGATGGCCAGCGTGGCCCGTTCCTCGAGCTCGGGTGGCACCGTGCCGTCCCCCACGACCGACGACTGGCTGTAGTCGTCGATGGAGAAGAGCTCGGGCGCCAGCCCGTAACAGCGGCTGTGACCCTGGCACTTGTCGGGGTCGACGCGGATCTTCACGGGAAGACGACCGGGAGCACCCGCGGGCCCCGTACCTGACCGCCCGCCCACGCCACTTCGTCCTCCCCGGCCAGGCGGAACTCAGGGATGCGGCGTAGCCACTCCTCGAGGGCCACCCGCAGCTCCATGCGGGCGAGGTTGGAACCGGCACAGCGGTGGATGCCCGAGCCGAAGGCGACGTGGCGGTTGTGCGCCCGGTCGACGACCACCTTGTCGGGGTCCTCGAACACCTCCGGGTCGCGGTTGGCGGCCGGGAAGCTCATGAGGATCCGGTCGCCGGCCTTCATGGGGCACCCGCCGTAGTCGACGTCCTCGGTCACCATGCGGGCCATCGTGACGGGCGAGTAGGCCCGCAGCAGCTCCTCGATGGCCAGGTCCATGAGCTCGGGCTCGTCCACGAGGCGCTTGCGGTCCTCGGGATGGGTCGCCAGGTGCCACAGGGACGAGCCGATGGCGCTCCAGGTCGTGTCGACGCCGGCAATGAGGACGAGGCCGGCCATGCCCAGAATGATGCTCTTCTCGACGGGCTGGCCGTTCTCCTCCGAGTGCAGAAGGTCGCTCAGGAGGTCGTCGCCGGGCTCCTCGCTCCGGCGCTCGAGCTCGGTCACGAAGTACCCGATGAGGGACTGCATGCCGTGCACCCGCCGGTCGTGGTCGTCGGCGAACTCGAGGACGTCGCGCACCCACCCGGTGAAGGTGTCCGACAGCTCGGGCGCCACACCGAGGATGCGGGCGATGACCCGCACCGGGATCTGCTGGGCGTAGTCGGCCGCGGCGTCGGCCTCGCCGGCGTCGAGGAAGCTGTCGATGAGCGAGACGCAGAGCTCCCGGGTCATGGTCTCGTAGCTCTCGACCCGGCGGTGGGAGAACCAGGGGAGGAGGAGGCGCCGGGTCCACGTGTGGAGGGGCGGGTCCGAGGAGATGGGTGGGAGGCCGTACTGGAGCCGGGGCTGATCGGGCTCGGGGCCCTCGAGCGGGATCACCGCTACAGCGATAGAGCTGAAGTGCTCCACGTCGTGGGCCATCGCCGTGACGTCGTCGTAACGGGTCGGGAGCCAGTTCGAGCCGCGGCGGTCGGTGTGGGCGATCGGACAGTGCTGCCGGAGGTCGTCCCAGATGGCGTAGGGGTCCTCGATGTAGCCGGCGTCCATGACGTCGAAGTCCGTGGCCCAGTCGTTGACCGGTGCCGTTCGTGCCATGGCGGTCCTCCCGGCCTGCGTCGTTACCCCCTGGTCACATGATGGCACGGTCGACCGGCGACGGTGACGGCCGGCACCTCAGCTGAAAGGCGCGGCGAAGCGGTAGGCGCCCGATCCCAGGAGGACGGTGACCCCTGTGTTCGTCGAGGACAGCACGGTCACGCCCGGTGCCCGCCCGATCGGCACCCCACCCTCGGTGGCCGCCGCGGGCCTGGACGTGGGCAGCTGTACCCTCGCCCCGGCGTTGGCCGGCAGCCCGAGGGTGAGCTCGAGGTGACCGGACGAACGACGCCAGGCCACCGCGGCGGGGCCCGACACCGTCGGCACCGTGCCCGAGGCGGCGAGGCCCGAGGGCGGCGGTGTGAGCACGAGGAGCGCCCCGCCGCCCTCGGTCGGCGGGTCGCCCAGGCTCGCGCCGAGCAGCACCTCCTGCATGGCCACGAGGGCCGAGGACCCCCAGCCGTGGGACATGCTGTCGCCGATCACGTCGTTCGGGACCCAGGTCTCCCAGGTGAACGTGCCGCCGACGGCGACGATGTGGGCCCAACCCGGGATGCGCCGGTTGGTGAGGGTGGCGACGAGGTCGTGGTCAAGCCCCGCGGCGTGGAGGCCCCGCAGGAGGAGGAGCCCGTACTGGGGACTGACGTCGATGCCGAGCGAGGCCACGTAGGCGCCGACCGGCGCCACGTTCGCCGGGGGGGCGACCTCGAGGGCGAGGGCGAGGGCGTTGGCCAGCTGGGAGGCGTGCGGGCTGAGCGAGCCGTCGGCGTGCCGTCCGTCGACATAGATGCCGTCGGTCCGCACCAGCTGTCCGTTTACCGCCGCGAGGAGGGCGTCGGCCTTCGACGTGGCCGACGCCTGGCCGGCGATGTCGCCGACGAGCGCGGCCACCTGGGCCACGCGGCGGTAGGCGTTGACCCCGAGCACGTTCACCGTCGTGTCGACGGTGACGTTCTGGTCGTACCCGTAGACGGGGTCCCCGTTGCTCCCGACGGTGAGCCCGGTGATGAGCCCGGTCGCCGGGTCGGTCGAACCCGCCAGGTAGCCGGCCAGGTTGATGAGCGTCGGGTGCAGCGCTGTCACCGTGTCGAGGTCGCCGGTGTTGGTCCAGTAGCGCCAGACCCACTCTGGGTACATCTCGGTGAAGGTGGGGATGTCGCGGGCGCCGTCCCCGTTCGGGTAGACGCAGTTCACCCGGCCGTCGGGCCAGTAGCGGCGCTGCGAGCGGGCGAAGTCCCGCAGCGCCTGCCAGGACTGGTTCTGGTCGCCGAAGGCCCGCATGATGCCCTGGGACTCCTGCGAGGCGTCCCAGAGGAACTGGCCCTTCTCCCGGGTGGGTGTGTCGACGAACTGCTCGTGGGACGTGAAGAGGGCCGAGTGCGTGGTGAGCCCCCACACCGCGTTGAGCATGGCGTTGCTCGTCGTGAAGGCGGCCGCGGTGGGTTCGGGCATCGCCGAGTGTCGGGTCACGGCGCGGAGCTGGCCGGCCGAGATGGGCTCGCCGGGGTCGTCGATCTGCAGGTACCGGAAGCCGAGGAACGTGTAGGGCAGGAACGTCTGGGCCCCCGCCCGTTGGATGTAGGTGAAGCTGAGGTCGGAGCCCTGTGTGCCGTGGGTGGTCGAGACGTGGCCGTCGGGGTCGAGCTCGTAGCCGACGTGCATGGTGACGGTGCGTCCGGGCAGCCCGGCTCGGAAGTCGACCGTGGGACGGGCGGCGTAGACCTTGCCGAAGTCGGCGACGACGGCGCCGTCGGCCAGCCGATGGACGCGCACCGGCCCGAGGGGCTCCTCGACGATCCGAGTGCGCTGTGCGTAGAGGCCGGTGAACGGGCTCGTCCCCACCGGGCCCAGCACGGCCGGTGACGTCCAGCCGCGGTCGTCGTAGCCCGCCGATGACCAACCGAGCGGGGTGGCCCGGCCGTCGATCACCTCGACGTAGTCGCCACCGTCCGAGTTGCGGTAGGGGGCGGGCAGCCACTCGCCCGGGTGCTCGCGCCAGCTCCCGTCGCTCGCGAGGACCTCGCGTGAGCCGTCCCGGTGGTGGACGGCGACCTGGACGAGCAGCCCTGGCGCCGAGGCGGGGCGGCCCTGCCCCGGCCCGTACCAGTGGTGGAGGAACCCGACGACGTTGTCGGAACCGGCACGGAGGTACGAGGTGACGTCGGTCGCCTCGTAGTACTGCTCGTCGGGGTAGCAGAAGCTCGGCCCGCTGGCCACGGACGCCCCGTTGACGAAGAGCTCGTACTTGTGGGCCGCCGCCACGTAGGCGGTGGCCCGGACGATCGGTGAGGACCCGAGACGGGTGGTGCCGCGTACATAGGTGTGACGGTCGGGGTCGGGGTCGGACGGGGCCGGCTGCAGCCAGGCGCCCGTCCAGTCCGCCGGGCGTAGGCCGGTGACGAAGGCCCCGATCGCCGGCCCGCTCGTGATCCCCTGGTCGTCGTCGACCGTCACTCGCACCGCGTAGGCGGTGTCGCCGGCCAGGGTCGGTCCGGCGTAGGCGACGAAGGCCTGACGGGCCGACGCCACCGGGCCGCTGTCCCAGACCGTCGTGCCGCCGCCCAGGACCTCGATCCGGTAGGCGCGCTGGTGGGCACCCCGCCGGCCGCTCCGGAGCAGCCAGGCGAAGGACACGTCGTCGGGGTCCACGCCGATCGGCGCCACGACGCCGTTCACGGTCACGCGCTCGACGGCGACGGGGTCACCGTGGCGAGCAGCGGCGGCGCTCGAGGCGCCGAGCTCGGCCAGCGTGACGTGCCCGAAGCCGAGCACGGCGCCGGCCCGCACGCCGTGGCCGAGGAACGTCCGTCGGTCCAAGCGCTCGCCGGGCACGGCTCATCCTCGCGCGACCGGCGGGCTTCTTGTCCTGGTCGTGCGCCTCGACGCGAGGGACGGCGGCGGTGGAGACTCTGCGCAAGGGGACGAAGGGAGCAAGGCGATGGGCCGACTCATCCTCACCGGCGTGCAACTGGTGGACGGCGACCACCCGCCGGTGGCAGGGGCAACCGTCGTCGTCGACGGCCGCCACCTCGGTCCGGTGGGACCGGCACCGGTGGCCGCGGCGCCCGACGACGTGGTCCTTTCCCTGCCGGGGCACACGGTCTTGCCCGGCCTCATCACCTGCCACTTCCACGCCACCTACCACGACCTCGGCTCGGTGCGGGCGCCGTTCGGCCTCGAGGAGCCGCCGGCCCTCCAGGCCGTCCGGGCGGCCCGCCACCTCGAGCTGGCCCTCCAATGCGGCTTCACCGGCGCGGTCAGCGCCGGCGCCCCGTTCGCCATCGACGCTTCGATGCAGCGGGCCATCGCCGAGGGTCTGATCAACGGGCCGCGCCTCGTGGCCGGCAGCCGAGACGTGAGCACGACCGGGCATGCCGGCGACAAGAGCTTCCCGTGGTACTGGGACGTGGGGGCACAGGGCGCGGTGCGCCGATGCAACGGGGCCGAGGAGTTCCGTCGGGGGGTGCGCGAGGAGATCGCCGAAGGCGCCCAGATCATCAAGATGTTCGTGACCGGCGGCCACGGCACGGTGGCCCCGCGCGAGCAGATCGAGATGACCCGCGAGGAGCTCTCGGCGGGGATCGAGGCGGCCCACCTCCGCGGGGCCAAGGTGCGCGGCCACATCGCCAACCGCGAGGCGATCCACCTGGCTCTCGACTGCGGCATCGACGTGATCGACCACGCCGACGGCATGGACGAGGAGTGCATCGAGCGCATCGTCGACGCCGGGACCTTCGTGGTCCCGAGCCAGTACTTCCCCTACCGCTTCGCCGAGTCGATGGGTCCGGGCGGGCTCGGGTTCACCGAATCGCTGCGGGCCGACCTGGAGGAGTCCCTCGCCATCCTGCCCAAGGCCAACGAGGCCGGGGTGAAGCTCGTCGTCGGCGACGACTACGGGGCCCTCGGCTTCCCGCACGGCCACTACGCCGAGGAGCTCGCCTTCTATGTCGAGCATGCCGGCATCGACCCGCTCGACGTGGTGCGGTGGGCCACGAAGCACGGGGCCGAGCTCATGGGCCGGGGCCACGAGCTCGGCACCCTCACGGAGGGGAAGTTGGCCGACCTCGTCGTCGTGGACGGTGACCCTCTCGCCGACCTCGGCCTCCTGGCCGACCGGTCGCGCCTCACCGTGCTGAAAGGCGGACGGGTGGTGGCGGGGGAGCTCCCCGGCCTGGCCGCTTAGCGCCGCTCAGCCGGCGGGATCGAAGAGCACGACAGGGATGTCGCGGGTCGTCCCCGCCTGGTACTCGTCGTAGGGGGGCCAGACGGCGACGGCCCGGGGCCACCACTCCCGCTTCTCCTCGGCGGTCGCCGTACGGGCCACGAGGTCCATCACCCTTTCGTGGTCCTGCAAGGTGACCTTCGGGTCGGCCACGAGGTTGCGGTACCACTGCGGGTGCTCCGGGGCCCCGCCCATCGAGGCCACCACGGCGTAGCGGCCCTCGTGCTCGACCCGCATGAGCGCCGACTTGCGGAGCCGCCCGGTCGTGCGGCCCCTGGTGGTGAGGACGACGCAGGGCTGGCCCTCGAGCGTGCCGCCCTCCCGGCCGCCGGTGCTCTCGTACAGTCGGACCTGGTCGGCCACCCACTCCCAGGAGCTGGGTTCGTACTCGCCGGTCAGAGGCACGCTCGGTCCTCCTCTAGGTTCACTCCGCCGGGGCGCGGTAGCGGTAGCCGAAGCCTCGCACGGTTTCGATGGGGGAGTTCTCGGCGTCGTCCCACCCGAGCTTGCGCCGCAGGTTGAGCACGGTGAACTTGACCCGCCCCGTCCCGATGCCCGAGGGGTCGTGCCAGCCTTGCTCGAGGAGCTGGCGGGGTGAGAGCACCTGGCCCGTCTGGCGCACGAGCACCGAGAGGAGCCGGAACTCGGTGGGCGTGAGCTTCACGTCCTCCCCCGCGCGCTGGACCTCGTGGGTCGAGAAGTCGACCCGCAGGCGCCCGTCGTCGTAGACGCTCGGGCCCTCGGTCACCGGCGGCGAACGGCGCAGGAGCGCCCCGACCCGGGCGACGAGCTCGGCGTTGCTGAACGGCTTCGTCAGGTAGTCGTCGGCCCCGCTGAGGAGACCCCGCGCCTTGTCGGTCTCGAGCCCGCGTGCCGTGAGCAGCATGACCGGGACGTCGCTCACGTCGCGGATCCGCTCGAGGACGGACCACCCGTCGAGGGCGGGCAGCCCCACGTCGAGGACCACGAGGTCCGGCCGGTGCTCCTGGAACTGGCGTAGGCCCTCGACCCCGTCACCCGCCGGTAGGACCTGGTAGCCGGCCCGTTCGAGCAGTATCTGGAGGGACCGCCAGATGTCAGCGTCGTCTTCGACGATAAGGATTGAGGGCGCCGTCATGTCCGCCTCCGTGTCCGCCTCACGGGTTGTCTCAGGTGCGACTCTTCGCCAGCGGGGAGACGGGAACGGTCGGGGGCTCGGCACCTCGGAGTGTCACCATGAACGTGGTGCCCCGCCCCGTCTGGCTGGTGACCTCGATGGTCCCCCGGTGCAGCTCGGCGATGCGGCGGGCGATGGCCAGCCCGAGCCCGGAGCCCGGGGCGGCGTGGCTCCGGGCGTTCGAGGCCCGGAAGAACCGCTCGAAGAGGAGCGGGACCTCGTCGGCGGGGATACCGATGCCGGTGTCGGCGACGTCCACCCGCCACCCGTCGTCGGTCGGTCGGGCTTCGATGCGGACCTTGCCGCCGGCCGGGGTGAACTTGACCGCATTGGAGAGAAGGTTGTCGACGATCTGGCCCAGCCGGTCGGCATCCCCGTCGATGGCCGGGCCGGGGAGGGTCCGGCACTCCAGGCCGACCTGGCCGGCGTCGGCCAGCGGGCGGATCGACGACGCCGCCTCTTCGACGATCGCCGCCAGGTCGACGCGACGGACGTCGATCTGGAGGCTGTTCGACTCGAGCCGGTCGAGGAGGAGCAGGTCGTCGACGAGCCGGAGGAGCCGGGTCGTGTTGCGGTCGATGATGTCGAGGAACTCGGTCTGGTCCTTCAGACGGTCCTGGCCCAGGCCGTCGCGCAGCAGCTGCGTGAAGCTCACGATCGAGGTGAGCGGGGTACGCAGCTCGTGGGACACGGAGGCGACGAACGCCGACTTCATGGCGTCGAGCTCCATCAGACGGGCGTTCTGCTCCTTCTCCATGGCCAGCAGGTACTCGCCCTCGGCGGCGAGCGCCACCTCCTGGGTGAGGTCGTGGAACAGCCACAGGTGGCCGCGGTACTCGTGCTCGACGAAGATCGGTACGAACGAGCGGCTGAGCGTGCGGCCGTCGGCCAGCTCGATGCGCTCCCCGACGACCAGGCTGTGGTCGGCGTGGACCTGCTCGAAGCGGCCCTCGTCAGCGTCGGGATCCCGGTAGAGGCGGCGGTAGAGGTCGGGCAGGGGCGAGACGCGCTGGCCGATGAGCTCCTCGGGGCCGATGCTCAGGCGGAAGAGGTCGGCCAGGGCCCGGTTGGCCACGATGACCCGCATGTCCTCGTCGGTCATGAGCACGCCGACGAGGAGGTGGTCGAGGAGCGACGACAGCCGGCTCGTGGTGGACCGGAGCGCCTCGAGCGCCTCGTGGCGCTCGGTGACGTCGCGTGAGCTGAGCACGATGCCCCCGACGTCGGGGTCGTTCACGAGGTTCACGCCCGAGGTCTCGAGCCAGCGCCAGGAGCCGTCGGCCGCCTTGACCCGGAACTCGAACAGCTGGGCGAAGGTGTCGTCGGGGCTGGCGAGCACCTCCTGGACGGCCCGGTAGGCCTCGGCGACGTCGTCGGGGTGGATGAGGTCCTGCCCGTCGGCGCGCGGCGCGTAACCCTCGGGGTAGCCGAGCACCCGGGAGCCGCCCCCGCTGGAGGACCGCCACATCCCGTCGGGCCCGAGCACCGAGACCACGTCGGAGAGACCGTTCACGATGGCCCGCAGCCGGCGCTCGCTGCGTTGGCGACCTTCGTGGGCGCTCCTCGACTCGGTGATGTCGACCGCGGCGACCAGCCAGCCGGCCGGGTCACCACCGGCGTCCCGTACCGGGGTGACCTGGGCCCGGATCCACAGCTCGCCGTCGTCCCACCCGGCGATGCGGTGGTCGGCCATGAGGTCGATGCCCCCGTCGGCCGCCTCCTGGCAGGCGGTGGCGATGCGCTCCCGGTCGTCGGGGTGGACGATCTCGAGCCAGCGCGAGCCGACGAGCCGCGAGCGCGGCATGCCGATGGTGGCGCACCAGCGCTCGCTGACCCAGGAGAAGTGACCGGTCGGGTCCACCGTGGCGAGACACACCATCGCCCCGACGCTCCGGAGCAGCTCGCCCGCATCGAGCGCGGCCAGGCGCTCGAGCCCCCCGTCGCCCGTCGGTCTGCGTGATCGTGCCTGCACCATCGGTCCCGACACCCCCGGCAAACGCTACCTGGCCGGAGGGCGGGCGTTCGGGTCGGTCAACTCCGGCCGGCCCGTGCCCGACTCCTGGCTCGGCCTCTGGTCGCCCGGTCGAGCACGACCTTGCGCAGTCGTACGCTCGCCGGCGTGACCTCGACGCACTCGTCGTCGGCGATGAACTCGAGCGCCTGCTCGAGCGAGAGGAGGCGCGGCGGCGTGAGCCGCTCGAGCTCCTCGGCGGTCGACGACCGCACGTTCGTGAGCTTGCGCTCCCGGGCCGGGTTCACGTCCATCTCGTCGGCCCGGGCGTTCTCGCCCACGACCATCCCCTCGTAGACCTCGGTCCCCGGACCCACGAGGAGGCTGCCCCGCTCCTGGAGGGCCATGAGCGCGTACGTCGTGGTGAGGCCGCGACGGTCGGCCACCATCGAGCCGTTCCGCCGGGTGCGCAGCTCGCCGTGCCAGGGCTCGTAACCGTCGAACACGTGGTGGAGGATGCCCGTGCCCCGGGTCTCGGTGAGGAACTCCGTGCGGAACCCGACGAGGCCCCTCGCCGGGACGCGGTAGTCGAGGCGCACCCACCCGGTGCCGTGGTTGACGACCTCGACCATCATGCCCTTGCGGAGGGCGAGCAACTGGGTGAGGACGCCGAGGTACTCCTCGGGTGCGTCGATGGCCACGCGCTCCATGGGCTCGTGCAGCCGGCCGTCGACGACCCGGGTCACGACCTGCGGCTTGCCGACGGTCAGCTCGAACCCCTCGCGGCGCATGGTCTCGACGAGCACGGCCAGCTGCAGCTCGCCCCGCCCCTGGACCTCCCATTCGTCCGGCCGCTCGCTCGGGTGCACCCGGAGCGCGACGTTGCCGACGAGCTCGGCGTCGAGCCGGCTCTTCAGGAGACGGGCCGTGAGCTTGGTGCCGTCCCGGCCGGAGAGGGGCGACGTGTTCGTGCCGATCGTCATGGCCAGGCTGGGCTCGTCGACCGTGATCGACGGGAGGGCCACGGGGTGCTCGGGATCGGCGAGGGTCTCGCCGATCGTCACCTCGGCCATGCCGGCCACTGCGGCGATCTCGCCGGGACCGGCGGCCTCCGTCGGCACCCGCTCGAGGGCCTCGCTCACGTAGAGCTCGGTCACCTTGGCCCGCTCGATCGACCCGTCCAAGCGGCACCAGGCGACGGGGGAACCCCGGCGGAGCGTGCCGTGGTGGACCCGGCAGACGGCCAGCCGGCCGACGTAGGGCGAAGCGTCGAGGTTGCATACGAGAGCGGCCAACGGCGCGTCGGGGTCGTAGCGCGGTGCGGGGACATGGGTCAGCACCGCCTCGAAGAGCGGCGCCAGATCGGTGCCCGGCACGTCGGGGTGCGTCGAGGCCCACCCCGCCCGGGCGTTGGCGTAGAGGATGGGGAAACTGATCTGGTCGACGTCGGCGTCGAGGTCCAAGAAGAGCTCCTCCACCTCGTGGACGACCTCGCCCACCCGGGCGTCCGCCCGGTCCACCTTGTTGACGACGAGCACCACCGGCAGCCGGGCCTCGAGGGCCTTGCGGAGGACGAACCTCGTCTGGGGCAGCGGCCCCTCGGACGCGTCGACCAGGAGCAGGACGCCGTCGGCCATCGTGAGGCCCCGCTCCACCTCGCCCCCGAAGTCGGCGTGCCCCGGCGTGTCGACGATGTTGATCTTCACGCCCCGGTAGCGGACCGAGGTGTTCTTGGCCAGGATCGTGATGCCCTTCTCCCGCTCGAGGTCGCCCGAGTCGAGGACCCGTTCGGCCACCTCCTCATGGGGCCGGAAGGCACCGGTCTGCCACAGCATGGCGTCGACGAGCGTGGTCTTGCCGTGGTCGACGTGCGCCACGATGGCCACGTTGCGGAGATCGTCCCTGGTCTGCATGGCCGATGCAGGCTACCGGCTGCTTGGCCTGACCCGGCCGCGCCGCCGATTCGGGCGTCGTCGCTGACGCTCAGGCGATGGCCGCCCGCTCCGCCAACGCGCCTGCCGCGCCCAGAACGGCGTCCACGGTGTCCTCGAGGGCCCCCCGGTCGACGGGCAGCAGCACGGCCCGACCGCAGGCCGGCCACCAGCCGACCACGCGGGCCGGCGTGGGGCGGGCCGGGTGGGCTAGCACGTCGACGAGCGCCGGCAGCCCGAGCTCGACCCGGGCCGTGGGGCCCGGCGTGCCGGCGAGGAGGGTCAGCAGGGCGGAGGGCCGGAGGGACGCCGATTCGTCGGGCTCCCCGCCGCCGGGTGCCGCGGTCAGCGCCCGGACCTCCGCCCGGCCCTGGAGGGCGAGGCCCGGCACGGCGCGGGCGCGCCACCACTCGTCGCGGCCGATCGAGGGCGGCCCGGCGAACCGGCGCCAGTCGAGGGTCGTCCAGAGTTGCGTGGCCCAGGTCACCGCCTCGGCCCGGGCCACCGCCCGGACCCCCGGACCGGCCGCGGCCAGCCACCCGTCGGGGCTGCGCGGCCGCGCCCGGCCCTCCGACGCGTCCCGCACCGCCTGGTCGATGGTGGCGGCCACCGCCTCGGCCGGCGTCCGGCAGCGGCCCCGGGCGCAGGCCCGAACGGCATCGAGCCCGAGCAGGCGCCGGGCCGTGCGGGGCGACCACTGGAACGGCGCGTCGTCGGCCTCGGCTGCGCCCGAGGCGAGCACGTACCGGTCGATACGGAGGTCGTGGCGACCCTCGAGGGCCGGGGCCAGCTGGGCCAGGCCCTGTTCGAGCCGGCCGACGACCGCCCGCCGCTCGGCGGGGTCGACGAGGTCGTCGGCCGGAGCCACGAGGGTGCCGGTCAGCGCCCCGGCCCGGGGCAGCACGAGCGGCAGGGGCAGCGCGGTCATGCGGACTCCTCGTCGCCCGCGGCGAGGACGCTCACCGCGTCGAGGGTCCGCCGCACGGCGTTGGCGAGCACCTCGTGGTCGACGTCCTCGACGTCGAGCTCGCCCGTGCGGGTGTAGTAGGTGGCCACCCGGAACGGCGGCGCGCCCGCCCGGAGAGTCTCGAGCAGCGCGTAGTAATGGAGGTCGGCCCGGTGCTCGATGCGCCGCCGGCCCGACTTCACCTCGACGAGACAGACCGTGGACCGGCCGTCGGACGGCCCGCCCACGGCCAGGTCCACCACTCCCCTGAGGACCACCCGGCCCCCGGCCAACGGCGCCGAGAGTGCCTCTTGGGTCCGGGCCAGCCAGTGGGGGGCAAGCGGCGGCCAGCGGACCGCGAGGGCCGCCGTCTGCTCGGCCAGGTCGGCCCGCAGCTCGGCCAGCTCGTCGGCCGGGAGCCCGGCCACGTGGTCCACGACTGGGGCGCCGCGGTCGTCGGCCCCGAGCGCGGCCAGGGCGTCGGTCCAGGGGTCGTCGAGGCCGCCCGTCGTCACCAATTGACGGAACAGGGCATCGACCATCGCCCCGAGGGCCATCGGGGTCGTGGTCGCCCGGGCCCGCTCGCCGCCCAGGGCCTCGTGGAGCCGCTGTTTGTCCACGACGATCGGCGGGGACGTCTCGGACCGACCGGCCACGGCGGCCGAGATGCCGTCCTCCAACCACTCGCGGAGGCCCCCGGCCAGCTCCAGGTCCACGACGGGACGGTCGGCCAGGTCGCCGCGCAGTCGCTCCAAGAGCTCGGCACCCGACGGCGGCTCGGTCATCTCGGGCTCGAGTGCGACAGCGGCGAGGGGCACCGGCCCAGTGTGGACCCGAGGTGTGACACCGGGCCGAGGGGGGAGTCCGACCACGGCCGGGCGGTCCCGTAGCCTCTGTGGTGCGTGACCGCGTACCTCTTGACGGCAGGGGGCAACGTCGCCTTCGGCGTCGTCTTCGGCGCGTTCATCATCGCCTTCGTCGTCCTGAGCTTCATCACCGTGCGCTGGGCCATCCGGCGTGACCGGGCCGGACGCAAGGAGTGGCTGCGGCGGGTGACCCAGACCGGCGACGGCGTGGGGCCCAGGGCCAACGGGCGGCGGGCGGCCCCCGGGCGGGAGAGCGGATCGGGCAAGGAACGGCGGGGCGAACGGTGACGGGGAGCGCCAACGGCACCCCTTCGGACGGCGCGTCCCGTCGGACGGGGCGCTTCGCGCCGTGGCGCCGTCGCCACCACCCCGTCGTCGAGCCCGTGACCGCGTTCGTCCTCGCCGGCGGCGGGAGCCGCGGGGCCGTCCAGGTGGGGATGCTCACCGAGCTCGTCGAGCGGGGGATCCGGGCCGATCGGGTGTACGGCGCCTCGGTCGGGGCGGTCAACGGGGCGGCCTACTGCAGCGACCCGACCCCGGCGGGTATGAGCGGTCTCCAGGAGGTCTGGCTGGGCCTCGACGGCGAGGACGTCTTCCCGAGGAGCCGGGTGCACGGCCCGTGGAAGTTCTTCCAGACCCGGCCGGCGGTCCACCCGAACGACGGCCTCCGGCGCGTCATCGAGACGGGGCTGGCTTTCGAGCGGCTGGAGGACGCCGCCGTCCCCATCGAGATCGTGGCCACCTCCCTCGTCGACGGCCACGAGCGGTGGTTCACCGAGGGCCCGACGGTCGAGGCGGTGCTGGCCTCGGCGGCCATCCCCGCCCTGCTGCCCCCGGTCGCCATCGACGGCGATCTGCTCATCGACGGTGGGGTGGTCAACAACGTGCCGATCACGAGGGCGATCGAGCAGGGGGCGACGCGGGTCTACGTCCTTCTCTGCGGTCCCCTGCACTTCCGCCCGACGGTGCCCCGCCGGCCGGTCGAAGCCGTGCTCACCGCCCTGTTCCTCTCGGTGCACGCCCGCCTCGAGCGGGACCTGGCCGCCGTCCCACCCGGTGTCGAGGTGGTCGTGTTCAGCGGCGACGAGGCGATGCCCTCGGACTACCGGGACTTCAGTGGCACCGCGGCCTTCATCGAGGCAGGACGGGCCGAGGTGGCGGCCACCCTCGAGCACCGGGTCGGGGCGAGGGCGCTCGAGTCGGACTGAGCCCGCCGGTCCCGCCCCGTTCAGGCAGTGCGCGGCGCTCGTTGCCGGGAGCGGCTGAGCCAGGTCACCAGGGCCCAGGCGGCTGCCCCGTAGGCGGCGACGAGGACCAAAAGGAAGAGGTCGGACCCGGGCCAGGCGAGCCCCAGTCCCTCGCCGAGCCAGAAGGTCCCGAAGCTCACCAACATGAGGCCCACCGTCATCTTCATGGCGTTCTCGGGCACCCCCGCGAGGTGCCGAGCCACGATCGCCCCGACGACCGCCACGACGAGCACCGCCGCCGCCGCGGCGGCCGCGGCCAGCCCCAGCTTGTGGGAAGCGGTGCCCAGGGTGAGCACGATGATGACGACCTCGAGCCCTTCGAGGAACACGCCCTTGAACGAGACCGAGAGGGCGACCCAGTCCCGGCCCTCGGGCCTGGGCTCCTCTTGCAACTCGGCCACCGTGCGGGCGTAGATGGCGTCCTCGTCGTGCTGGGCCTTGCGGCCGGCGGCGCGGAGGACCGCCTTCCTCAGCCACTGGACCCCGAAGAAGAGGAGCAGGCCGCCGACGATGACCCGCAGGGCCGACAGCGGCACCCAGTGGACGAGGGCGGGGCCGAGCAGGCCGACCGCCCCGGCCAGCACCACCACTGCGGCGAACGCCCCTTCGAGCGAGGAACGCCACCCCCGAGTGGCCCCGACGGCGACCACGATCGTGAGGGCCTCGACCATCTCCACCGCCGAGGCCAGGAAGACTGCGACGACGAGCGCCACGTTGCCCGTGTGGACGCTGGTCGCCAGGATCGGCACCCGGCTCAGGCTACCGGCCCCTCCCGCGCCGGGCACCACAACCGTCTGGTGGAATGGGGTCCGTGGCTGCAGGACCGCACCCCCGATCGGTCGTCGACTCGTTCCACCCGGCCGTCCGGTCGTGGTTCTCCGCCCAGTTCCCCGGCGGTCCGACCGCGCCGCAGACGGCGGCCTGGCCGCTCGTGGCCGAGGGCGGGGACGTGCTGGTGGCCTCGCCGACCGGCACCGGCAAGACCCTCACGGGCTTCCTCGTGGCCATCGACAGCGCCTACCGGGCTCACGCTGCGGGGGAGGAGATGGGCGGTCGCCCGGGCGTCCTCTACGTCTCGCCCCTCCGAGCGCTGGCGGCCGACGTCCACCAGAACCTGCAGCTGCCCCTGGCCGGCATCCGCGAGGCGGCCGAGCGGCTCGGGCTGTCGGCTCCGGATCTGACGGTGGCGGTGCGCACCGGTGACACCACCCCGGCCGAGCGGACGGCCATGGCCAAGCGGCCGCCCGACCTCCTCGTCACGACCCCCGAGTCGCTCTACCTGCTCCTCACTGCGGCCTCGTCACGGGCCGTGCTCCGCCACGTCCGCACGGTGATCGTCGACGAGGTGCACACCCTCGCCCGCGACAAGCGGGGCGCCCATCTCGCGCTCAGCCTCGAGCGCCTCGCCCACGTGGTGGCCGAGGACGGCGGTCGGCTCCAACGCATCGGGCTGTCAGCCACCCAGCGGCCGCTCGAGGTGGTCGGCCGGCTGCTGTCGGGCGTCGGCGAGGGACGGGACCTCCCGGCCATCGTCGACTGCGGTCACCGGCGCGACCTCGACGTGGCCATCGAGCTCCCCGACGCCGAGCTCGAAGCGGTGGCGCCGCACGGCCAGTTCGCCGAGGTGCTGGACCGCATCGCCGAGCACGTCCGGCAGCACCGCACGACGCTCGTCTTCGTCAACACCCGCAAGCTGGCCGAACGGGTGGCCCATCAGCTCGCCGAGCGGCTGGAGGACGACGCCGACGCCGCCGGTCAGAGCCTCCTCGTCGCGGCCCACCACGGCAGCCTCTCGTCGGAACGCCGCCGCCTGGTCGAGGCCCGTCTGCGGGCCGGCGACCTGCGGGCGCTCGTGGCCACTGCCTCGCTCGAGCTCGGCATCGACGTCGGACCGGTCGAGCTCGTGTGCCAGATCGGCTCCCCCCGGGCCATCGGCACGTTCCTCCAGCGGGTGGGCCGGGCCAACCACCAGCTCGAAGGCACGCCGGCCGGGCGCCTCTATCCCCTGACGAGGGACGAGCTCGTCGAGTGCACCGCGCTCCTCGCCGGGGTGCGCAAGGGCCGGCTCGACGCGCTCTGTCCACCGGAGGCGCCCCTCGACGTCCTCGCCCAGCAGCTCGTGGCCGAGGTCGCAGCGGCCGGTGAGTGGCGCGTGGACGAGCTCTTCGAGGTCGTGCGCCGGGCCTCCCCCTACGGCGACCTCGACCGGGCGTCCTTCGACGACGTGGTCGAGCTGGTCTCCTGGGGCGTCACGACCGGACGCGGACGGCGCGGCGCGCACCTCCACCACGACGCGGTGCAGGGGCGGCTGCGGCCGCGCCGCGGGGCCCGGCTCGCCGCGCTCACGAGCGGCGGCGCCATCCCCGAGACCGGTGACTACCGGGTGGTGCTCGACCCCGAGGGGGTCACCGTCGGCTCGGTCCACGAGGACTTCGCCGTGGAGGCCAACATCGGCGACGTGTTCCTCCTCGGCACCCACTCGTGGCGTGTGCGCAAGGTGGAGATCGGCACCGTGCGCGTCGCCGACGCCGGCGACGCCCCGCCCACGGTGCCCTTCTGGCTCGGCGAGGCCCCCGCTCGCACGACCGAGCTCTCCGAGGAGGTCGGGTCGCTGCGGGGCGCGGTCGATGAGGACCTCGCCCGCGGTGACGCGGCCGCGGCCCGGCGCACGGTGACCGAGCTGGCCGGGGTGGCCGACGAGGTAGCCGACCAGGTCGTCCCCTACCTGGCCGCCGGCCGCGCCGCGCTCGGCGTGCTGCCGACACGCGAGCGGCTCGTGATCGAGCGCTTCTTCGACGACACCGAGGGGATGCAGCTCGTGGTCCACGCGCCCTACGGGGCGGCGGTGAACCGGGCGCTCGGGCTGGCGTTGCGCAAGCGCTTCTGCGTGTCCTTCGACTTCGAGCTGCAGGCGGCGGCGGACGACGACACGGTGGTGCTCTCGCTCGGCCCCCAACACAGCTTCCCGCTCCGCCAGGTGCCGACGATGCTCCGCAGCACGAGCGCGGTGGAGGTGCTGACCCAGGCCGTGCTGGCCCACCCCATGCTCCAGGCCCGTTGGCGCTGGAACTGCACCCGGGCCCTCGTCGTGGCGCGCTCGCGGGGCGGGCAGCGCCGTCCGATCCATCTGCAGCGCATGGACGCCGACGACGTGATGGCCGGGGCCTGGCCGGCCCTGGCCGCCTGCCAGGACAACGCGCCGGCCGGCCCGGTGCCCGTCCCCGACCACCCGCTCGTGCGCCAGACCGTCGACGACTGCCTGCACGAGGCCCTCGACGCGGACGGGCTCGTCGAGCTCCTCGGGGCGCTCGAGTCCGGCGCCGTGACGGTGCACTTCGTCGAGTCCTCCGAGCCGTCTCCGCTCGCCCACGGCATCCTCACGGGGCGCCCCTACACGTTTCTCGACGGTGCGCCGCTCGAGGAACGGCGCACCCGGGCGGTGGCGCTCGGGAAGGGGCTCGGTCCGGCCGGCGCTGACGGGCTGCCGGTGCCGGCAGCTGAGCTCGGCCCGCTCGACCCGCCGGCGGTGGCCGAGGTGCTCGAACAGGTGCAGCCGATGCCGCGCGACCGTGACGAGCTCCACGACCTGCTGCTGTCGCTCGTGGCCTGCCGGCCGGTGGCCGAATGGCGGATGTGGTTCGACGAGCTCGTCGCCGAGGGCCGGGCTGGCCACGTCGACGGCAACTGGGTGGCGACCGAGCGGCGTCACCTCGCCGACCACCTCGGCATCGACGACGAGGCAGCGGCCGAGTGCGTGCGGGGTCACCTCGACCTCGCCGGTCCGGTGGCGGTCGAGGGGCTCGTAGCCGAAGGGCTGTTGGCCGACGGCGTGCTCCGCGGCGCCCCGCTCACGGTGTTGCGAGCGCGGACCGGCCTCGCCCGGCTGGAGCAGGCCGGCGCGGCGATCGAGCTGCCCGACGGGCGCTGGTGCGCGAGGCACCTCCTCGTGCGCCTGCACGCGGCGAGCCGCAGCCGGCGTCGCCGGCGGGTCGAGCCGGCGAGCATCGCGGACTTCGTCCGCTTCCTCGTCCGCTGGCAGCACGTCGCGCCGGGCACGAAGCTCGAGGGACGGGCCGGGCTCCTCGCGGCCATCGAGCAGCTGGCCGGCGTCGAGGTGCCGGCCGGCGAGTGGGAGGCCCAGGTGCTGCCGGCCCGGGTCGAGGGCTACGAGCCGCGCTGGCTCGACGAGCTCTGCCTCTCCGGCGAGGTCGCCTGGGGCCGGCTCAGCCCGCGGCAGGGCCGGGAGAGCGCGAGCGACGAGCCGCCGCCGGTCCGCCGGGGCTCGGCCACGCCGTCACCGTCCACGCCGATGGCCCTCGTCCTCCGGGAGGACCTCGTCTGGCAGCTCGCCGCGGTGCGGGGCGGCGAAGCGCCGGTCCGACCGCCGACCGGGGCGGCGGCCGACGTGCTCGAGGCGCTCGAACGGCGGGGGGCGTGCTTCCGCTCCGAGCTCGCCGCCGAGACGGGGCGGCTGCCCGTGGAGGTCGACGAGGGCCTGTGGGACCTGGTGGCCGCCGGTCTCGTCACGGCCGACGCCTTCTCGGCCGTGCGCTCGCTGTTGTCCGCCCGGGAGCGGTGGCGGGCCCGCCAGCGGCCCCGCCGGATGGGGCCGGTGGGCCTCGGCCGGCGACGCTCGGCCGTCGGCACCGGGGTCGGCGAAGGCCGGTGGGCGCTCCTCCCCGAGCCGGTTCCCCTGGCCGAGGGTCCCGAGGGCGCCGTCGAGGCGGAGGAGCTGGCCGAGGCGGTGGCCTGGCAGCTCCTCACCCGCTGGGGCGTGGTCGCCTGGGAGCTGTGGTCCCGCGAGTCCTACCGGCTGCCCTGGCGCCACGTGGTCCGGGCCCTGCGCCGGCTGGAGGCGAGGGGCCTCGCCCTCGGCGGGCGCTTCGTGGCCGGCCTGGCCGGCGAGCAGTACGCCGCGCCGGAGGCGGCCGACCTGCTGGCCTCGGTGCGGCGGACGCCAGCCTCCTCCGAGGTGGTCGTGGTGGCGGCGGCCGACCCGCTCAACATGACGGGCCACGTCGTGCCGGGGCCGCGGGTGCCGGCGGTGCGCCGGCGCCGGGTGACGTATCGCGACGGCCTCGTGGTCGAGACGGCCGAGGCCGGCTGACCCGTGCCGACGGTCGACCTCAACGCTGACCTCGGGGAGGGCTACGGGAGCTGGCCGGGCGGCGAGGACGCCGGCCTCCTCGGCGTCGTGACGACCACCCACATCGCCTGCGGCTTCCACGCCGGCGATCCGGCCGTGATGCGGGCCACCGTGGTGGCCGCGGTAGCGGCCGGGGTGGTCGTCGGCGCCCACCCCTCCTACCCGGACCTCGTCGGCTTCGGCCGTCGGGCGATGGACGTCGCCCCCTCGCGGGTGGCCGACGACGTGCTCTACCAGATCGGCGCGCTCGACGGCGTCGCCCGGGCCAACGGCACGAGGGTGCGCTCCGTCAAGGCCCACGGCGCGCTCTACCACCGGCTGGCCCGGGACGAAGCGTGCGCGCTCGCCGTGGCGCGGGCCGTGGCCGCCTACGGCACGGGCCTCGTGCTCGTGGCCCCGGCCGGCTCGCCCACGCTCGTTGCGCTCCGAGGCAGCGGGGTCGCCGTGTTCACCGAGGCGTTCTGCGACCGGGGCTACCTGTCCGACGGCTCGCTCGTCGGGCGCGGCCACGACGACGCGCTGCTGACCGACCCGGCGCGCGCCGCGGCGCAGGGCCGTCACCTCGTGCTCGACCACGAGGTGGCGGCGGTGGACGGCGGGGTCGTGCACCTCGAGGCCGACACGCTCTGCGTGCACGGTGACACGCCCGGTGCGCTGGCCATCGCCAGCGCGGTGCGCCGGTCGCTCGAAGAGGCCGGGGTGTCGGTGGCCGCGTGCGCGGCCGACGAGCCCACGCCCCGCCCCGTCGCGTGATCGCGCCGTCGGTGGGGCCCGGTCATTGACGACCGGGCCGCCCCCGCTGGCGCCGCCCCCGCTCGCGCCGGGCGAGGCGCGGCCCTTCGGCGACGCCGCCGTGTTGGTCGGCGCGGCCGGTCCCGACCGCGCCCGGGCGCTCGCTGCCGTGGCGCGTGACGCCGAGCTCCCCGGGGTGACCGACGTGGTCGGCGGGCTCGCCTCGGTCGTCGTCCGCGTCGACCCGTTGCTCGCCGACCCCGAAGAGCTGGCCGGGGTGCTCTCGTCGCTCGAACCGGCAGCCCACGCCGCGGTCGAGCCTCACACGGTGACCGTGCCGGTCGCCTTCGACGGGACCGACCTCGCCGTCGTGGCCGAGGCCGTCGGACTCACGCCGCGCCGGGTGGTGGAGCTGCTCCTCGGGGCCGAGCTGGTGGTGGCCGTCGTCGGGTTCTCGCCGGGCTTCGCCTACCTCGAGGGTCTGCCCGAGCCGCTCCGCCGGGTGGCCCGGCGCGAGGTCCCCCGACCGGTGGTCCCGGCGGGCTCGCTCGCCCTGGCCGGCGGCTTCGCCGCCTTCTACCCGCAGGCCACGCCGGGGGGTTGGCAGCTCGTCGGCCGCACTGCTCTCTCCATGTTCGACCCCGACCGTCCCCCGTACGCCCGCCTGGCGCCGGGCGACCGCGTCCGGCTCGAGGAGGTGCCCGCCCCCCTCGCCGAGCCGGCGGCGGCGCGGCGAGGGCCACCGCTGCGCCGACCGTGGCGCCGCCCCGGCCGGGCGGTCGTCGTCGAGGCACCGGGCCTCCTCACCACCGTCCAGGACCGCGGTCGGCCCGGCCTGGCCCACCTCGGGGTGCCGGGCGCCGGGCCGGCCGATCCGGTGGCCCACCGGCTCGGCAACCTCCTCGTGGGCAACGACGCCGACGCGGCGACCCTCGAGGTGAACGGGCTCGGTCCGTCGCTGCGCTTCCACCGGCCGGCGCACCTCGCGGTCACCGGCGGCCAGCCGCCCGTCCGGCTCGACGACCTCCTTGTGCCGTGCGACCGCGTGGTCCCGGTGGCCGCCGGTCAGTGCCTGGTCGTCGGGGCGACCACGACGGGCGGCCGCGCCTACGTAGCGGTCGCCGGCGGGTTCGTCGTCCCGAGGGTGCTCGGCAGCTGCGCCACCGACACGCTCGCCTGGATCGGACCCGGTTCGCTCGTCGTCGGCGACGAGCTCGGTGTCGGCCCGGCGGCCCACCCGCTCGGCGACCACCTGGCCGACGGTGACGCCGGCCCGCGGGGCACCGATCGGGTGCTCCGGGTGGTGCCCGGCCCCCATGCCGGGTGGTTCGCCGCCGACCTCCTCGACGACCTGGCGGCGCGGCGGTTCACCGTGGAGGCGTCGAGCGACCGGATCGGCGTCAACCTGGTGGCCGACGACGGGGCGCCGCTCGAGCGGGTGCCCGGCGAGCTCCTGTCCCAGGGGATGGTCCACGGGGCGGTGCAGGTCCCGCCGGCCGGCAAGCCGGTCGTCCTCCTCGTGGACCACGCCACGCTCGGCGGCTACCCGGTGGCCGCGGTGGTGGTCAGTGCCGACGTCGGCGTGCTCGGCCAGTGCCGCGGCGGCGACGCGGTCGTCTTCGAACCGGTCACCTCCGAGGAGGCCCGACGGGCCCGCCAGCGCCTCGAGCAGCGCGTGGCCACGGCGGTGGTGGGGCACTACCCGGTCGTGCCGGGCTGAGCCCGTGGATCGTCAGGTCCGTTCGGCGAGGCCCGGGTGGCGCCGGACCACGTCGGCGCACTCCTCGCACACGCTCGCCGGGATGACCCCGGCCCGCATCAAGCGGGCGAAGATCAGGCAGCCGAGACAGATCCCGAAGGCTGCCTCCAAGAAGGCGGCCGCGCCGAGCAGCCCGACCAGCCAGCGGGCCCATTCCCAGCCGGCGGTGAGCCAGACGGTGAGGGCGGCCAGCGAGAGGCCGGCCCCTATGGCCTGGGCGAAGCGCTTCGGCGGTCCGGGCGTCCAGCGCGGGGGGCCGAGGCGTGGCGCCACCACCCTGGTGGCGAGCTGACCCAGCGGGCTGAGCGTCGGCCCGGTGAGCACCCGGGCGCAGAACCCGTAGGCGAGGGGGACGAGGAGCCAGGCCCAGGAGCCGGCGAGGCTCAGTGCCACCATGACGACGACGCCAGCGGCCACCACCCGGGCGGCCTTCTCGTTCACCGGGTTCGGGAAGCTCAGGAGCCGACGGAGGACGTTCGGCGCCGTCGCCTCCGGCGCCCGCGGTACGGTCGTCATAGGCGCAAAAGCTTACCCCTTGGGTCAACAATTGCGCCGGGCCGGGGCGGTCGTCAGAGCAGGAGCCGCAGGCCCGTGGCCAGGCCCACCGCCACCACGATCAGCCGGAGGGCGGGGGCCGGCAGGCGGCGGGCGAAGCGGGCGCCCACGTAGCCACCCCCGAGCGCGCCGAGGGCGAGCAGCCCGACGGCGGCCCAAACCAGCGTGGCCCGGGCGAGGAACACGATGGCCGCCACCCCGTTCACGATGACCGACAGCGCCGTGCGCAGCCCGCTCGTGCGGGCGATCGTGTTTGGCAGGGCCAGGCCGAGGACGGCGAGCAGCATGACGCCGAGGCCGGCGCCGAAGTAGCCGCCGTAGAGGGACGCGAGGAAGGTCCCCCCGACCATGAGCACCTGCCGGGTGGGGTGGTCGTGGGCCAGGCCCGAGAGCACCCGGACGAGGAGGGGCTGGACGGCGAAGAGCGCGGCGGCGAAGAGGACCAGCCAGGGGGCGATCTTGTCGAAGTCGCTGGACGGCGTGGTGAGGAGGAGGATCGAGCCCCCCACCGCCCCGACGATGGCCGGCGGGAGCAGCCGGCGGGCGAGACGCCGCTGGTCGACGATCTCGGTGCGGAAGCCGGCCACCCCGGCCAGGTAGCCCGGCCAGATCCCGACGGTCGAGGTCACATTGGCCGTGAGCGCCGGGTAGCCGAGGGCGAGGAGGGTGGGGAAGGAGATGAGCGTCCCGCCCCCCGCCACCCCGTTGAAGAGTCCCGCACCGACCCCGGCCAGGACGAGGAGCAGGTCGCGGCCCGGGCTGAGCTCGACGGCGACCAGCGGGGCGACCATGGGCGGCCACTGTAAGACCACGGCCGCGCCGGGCCTTCGACCCCGAGGCGGCAAGGCCGTCCGGGCACGATAGATTCACGGTGCAGGACGTGTCGGCGACGCGGCCGAGAAGGGGGTACCGCCGCTGCTGTCTCAGCGAACCAACCGATCGGATTGGTGACCACCCCCGCGGGTGGACCGCCGACGGGCCAGGCTTCCGGGACCTCCTCCGTTCCCCCTCCGGTCCCGGGGGCCGGCCCGTCGGCGGGCTACCCACCGCCGGGGGACCGCGAGACAGACGGGCCACGCGCCCGACACGACCCCCCGCAGCGATTGGCCCCGGCGGAGATCGCCGCGCTGGGCCGGACCGGGTTCGCGGAGCGTTGCGACGTCTACGAGCGCGGGCGACCGGGCTACCCCGACGAGGTCGTCGCGCACCTCGAGTCGGTGGCCGGTCTCGGGCCGGGGACGACGGTCGTGGACCTGGCTGCCGGGACCGGGAAGCTCACACGACAGCTCGTCGCCACCGGGGCGCGGTCGCTGGCCGTCGAACCGTCGGCCGCGATGCGCGACGTGTGCCGTCGGGCGCTGCCGGACGTCCCGGTCGTGGCCGCCCGGGCCGAGGACCTCCCGCTCGCCGGCGCTTGCGCCGACCTCGTCACCGTGGCCCAGGCCTTCCACTGGTTCGACGCGGCACGGGCCCTGGCGGAGATGGGCCGGGTGCTCCGTCCCGGCGGGACGGTGGCGCTGCTCTGGAACGAGCGCGACGTGCGTGTCCCGTGGATGGCCGAGCTCGACGACCTGATGCAGTGGGGGCGGCGCGGCCCCTACGAGCGCGCCGCTTCGTTCCAGCCGGTCCTCGACGGGAGCGACTGGTTCGAACCGAGCGAAAGCGCCCGGTTCGCCTGGGCCGACCCGACCGACCGTCAAGGGGTCACCGCCCTCGTGGCCTCCCGTAGCTACGTGAATGTCATGGACGAAGACGAGCGGGACGTGCTCCTCGCCCGGGTGGCCGAGCTGGCGGCCGGGCTGAGCGAGCCGATCGCCGTGCCCTACGTTACGAACGTGTTCACGGCCCGTCGGCGGCGGGTCTGAAGCGCCGCCGTCCCGCACGGACGGCCAACGGAAGGAGCGACTGCCATGGTCCGCTTGACCTGCCTCCTGCGTCGCAAGCCCGGGATGACGCCCGTCGAGTTCCACGACCACTGGCGCGACGTGCATGGTCCCCTGATCGCCACCACCCGGAGCGGGTCCTACGTGCTCCGCTACGAGCAGCACCCACGACCGCTCGCCGACTACACCGGCGACGACGACCCGGGCTACGACGGGATCACGGTGCAATGGTTCGAGTCGCTCGAGGCCTACCAGGCCTCCGTCGCCGAACCCGACTTCGCGGTCATCTGGGACGACGTGTCGAAGTTCCTCGATGTGGACTCGCTCGTGCCAGTGGTCACCGAGGCACCGCGGCTCGTCTTCGACAAGCTCGGTCTCCCGGCCCCGGAGGCCTGAGCCGGCCTTCAGCCGGGCCGGGCGTCGCCCGAGGGGTGGCCGTCCCGGCCGGCGTGGTCGACGTCGTCGTGCGGGCGCTCGGGCGGTCCGGCGGCCTCCGGTCGCGGGAACGGAACGGGCGGGGTCAACGCGGGCGGCACCGTCGGCGGACCGGGAACCGTCGTTGGCTCGGTGGGCGGTTCCTGCGCCGCCGGGGCGTCGGTCGACTCGGTGCCGGCCGCCGCCGGCGCGGCCGGGGTGACCGCCGTCGGCCGCAGCGGTCGGGGCGGGGGGAGGCCGGCCGCGGCGTGGACCCGGCGCTGCTCCATCACCCGGGCGAGGTCGTGCCATTCCTCGGCCCGGAGGGCGGCCAGCCGTCGGGGCATGCCGTCGAGCAGCTCGTGCGCCTCGTTCCGGTAGCGCTCGGCCACCCCACCCATGGCGAACACGGCGGCCGGTCCGAGGCCCGATCCGTCCCGGGTGGCGAGCTCGAAGAGCCGGCCCATCGCCACCTCGGCGTCCTGCATCAGGCCGAGCCCGTCCTGGAGACGGGTGAGCCGCCGTACGAAGCGCTCGGCCCGGTTGCCGTAGAGGTCGCTCGTGAACTCGAGGGCGTAACGGAGCCGCTTGCAGCGGATGCGCAGCCGGTGGTAGTCGGCCGGCTGCCCCGTGCGCTTGGCCCGCCGAGCCGCCTTGACCGCGCCCTTGTGCCGGGCGAGCACCGAGTCGGGCACGGTGAGGACGGCCGGCGACCGGGCGAGCGGCACGCGCCGGGCCGCGCCGGGCCGCACCATCGTGACGAGGCCGGTGACGAGACGGGCGTAGCGGGGCTCGTCGAGCGCGACGAGGAGATCGCGCCGGGCCGCGGTGCGTTCGTCGACGAGGAGCGACCGCAGCTCCTCGAGCGGTGACGCGCCGGCGTCGCCGTCACCGCCCCAGGTGGCCGTCCAGCTCTCGAGCTCGTCGAGGCGGCCCAGCTGCACGTCAAGGTCGCGCACCGCGCCGAGGACGGCGGCCAGCCAACGGAGCTCGGCCCGGAAGTGCTCGGCCCGGGCGGGCAGCACGTCGGCGAACATGTCGATGGCCGCCCGCAACCGGCGCGTGGCCACCCGCATGTCGTGCAGGTCCTCGGGGTCCTCACCGAGACGGGTGCCGGGCTCGTGGGCGAGCATCACGCGGAGGTGGCGCCGGACCACGGCGTAGGCGAGGTCGCCCAGCGTGGCGTCCTCGGTGACCGCCGTCGGCCCGAGCTCCGGGAGCCCGGGCACGTCGAGGCCGAGCGCGAGGAGCCCTGCCTCGAACTTGGAGAGTGCGGCCGGCCGCAGCCCGCAGGCGGCCCGCAGCTCCTCGACCACCGGCGCCAGCCGCTCGGCCCACGCCGGGTCCACCTCCACCTCCACCCGGCGGAGCTGGGCCGGGCGCTCGCCCGGCCCAGCCGCGAGGACCGTCTCGTCGAGGGCTAGCTCGGCCACCTCGTCGTCGCCCGCCCGGAGGGTGAACGGGCGCCGCCGGGTGCGCACCTCGAGCACGGTGCCGAGGGGGCGGTTGCCGGCCACGGCGGCCACCCGCCAGCCGACCGGCCCCTCGTCGCCCAGCTCCGCCAGCCCGCCCGGCGGCAGCGGCTCGGTCACCTCGAGGCGCCGCCGCAGCCCGTCGGGATCGGCCGGGCGCGTGTCCTTCAGGGTCACCTCGTCGTGGCGCCCCCGTCGACGGACCCGGAGGACGAAGCCCGCCCGGTGGATGCGCCAGTCGTCGGTGTCGAGATAGCGGTCGACGAGGCGCCGGGTCGGCGCGGCGAGCGCGGTCAGCGCCGGCCCGCCGCGGGCTACCGCGGCCAGCTGCCCCACCGGGAGACCGGCCAGCCATCGCTCGACCGGTCGGAGGTCGAGCGCGTCGAACTGCCACTCGACTTCGGTGGTGCCGTCCGACGTCGTCTGTTCCGGTCGGTCGCCGTCGGCCACCAAAGGAGGCTAGCGCCGCCGGCCCTCTGCCGACCGGGCCGCTCACGCGACGGGTGACGGTCGCACGCGGCATTTCGGGGGCGAGGTCGCCCCATTGCCACCGAACGGCCGGTGGCCGCCGATAGTCTCAGGCCCGTGGCGAACAGCCGAGCGTCCATGCTGGCGCAGAGCGACGTCGAGGTCGTCCGGGCCGCCGGCGGCGTGGTGGCCCGCCGGGGGACGGGAGGCCGCATCGAGGTGGCGCTCGTCCACCGGCCGGAGCGGGCCGACTGGTCCTTCCCCAAGGGCAAACTCGACCCCGGCGAGTCGTTCGACGACGGGGCCCTCCGGGAGGTGCGCGAGGAGACCGGCCTGCGGTGTCGGCTCGTGCGGTTCCTCGGGCACACCCAGTACCGGGACCGCAAGGACCGGCCGAAGATCGTGGCCTACTGGCTCATGGAGGCCCTCGGGGGCACGTTCTGTCCGAACGTCGAGGTCGACGAGCTCCGCTGGCTGGACCTCGACCAGGCCGGCCACCTCCTCACCTACGAACGGGACCGGGAGCTCCTGGCCACCCTGGCCGGCGGCGAGGAGGCCGCAGCCAGCTGAGCCGGCCCCCCCGTCCCCGGTGGACGCGGTCCCCGCGTGACCCGGGCCCGCGGTGGGGTAAGAATGGGGGGTGCGCCACCCCCTCCGCCTGGCGCACGGCCGAGGTGACCGGCCCCAACCGATGTATCAACTTCTCGGTCTTCATCCCCCTCGAAGGCTGCTGAGGTAGGCGACCAGAGCCCCTCTGGCATCGGTTGGGGTCGACCTCGGGTCCCCCTCCCGCACGGGCGTGGCCCGTGCGTACGGAAGCCCGGAGGGCCGCCCGCGGGGCGGCTCCGGGCCTGGTGAGGGTACGGGAGTGGTCGGACGGTGATTAGATGGCCGGCCATGTTCTCGCCCGTGGCGAAGGACCGTGGGGGTCGATGAGGTGGGCAGCTGGACCCTGAGGCGACGCCTGGGACTCCTGATGGTCTTCATCGCCCTCATCACCCTCGGGGTGAGCGGCTGGAGCGCCTACTCGAACTGGAACGCCAAGCAGATCGTCGAGGGGCAGCAGCAGACCCTCCTGCCGGCCACGGCCAACTCCGAGGCCCTCCTCTCGGCCCTCGTCAACCAGGAGTCGGGCGAGCGGGGCTACCTCATCACCCAGCAGCCCTCCTACCTCGGCCCCTACCGCCAGGGCCAGGACCAGGAGGCCGACCTCGTGGTCCGCCTCCAGCAGGAGCTGGCCGGGCAGCCCGACCTGGTGGGCGAGCTGCGCTCGGTCGAGGAGCTCCACCACACCTGGGTGACCCAGGTGGCGGAGCCCGAGATCGCCGACATCCGGTCGGGCAACGTGGCGGCGGCGGTGGCCGCCGAGTCGACCGACGCCGGCCAGCACGACTTCGAGAACCTGCGGAGCGCCGTCGACACGCTCTCGGCCGACATCCGCGCCCAGTCGGCGGCCTCCGACGCCTCGGTCGACTCGGCGCTCGACCGGACCTTCTACCTCGCCATCCTCCGGGCCGCCGCGGTGATCGCGGTGCTCGCCCTCGTGTGGCTGCTCATCCGGCGCTGGGTCAACGACCCCATCGAGCAGCTGGCGAGCGAGGTGCGGACGGTGGCCGGCGGCGAGCTCGACCGGCGGGTCGAGGTGCAGGGACCCCCGGAGATCGCCTCCCTCGGCCGGGACATCGAGGCCATGCGCCAGCGCCTGCGGGACGAGACCGACGAGCTGCGCCAGATCCGCCAGACGCTGGCCGAGCACAGCCCCCTCCACCTGCTGCTGAGCTCGCAGCTCGAACCCTCCGGGAACACGTCCTACTTCGCGGTGGCCGGCCGCCTCATGAGCGCCGAGGGGGTGCTGGCCGGCGACTGGTACGACGCGTGGGAGATGGACGGGCCGCGCATGGCCCTCGCCGTCGTCGACATCTCGGGCCACGGCCCGGCGGCCGGCCTGTTCGCGCTCACGATGAAGCATCTCCTGTCGCCGCCGCTGCGGGCGGGCATGGCGCCCGGCGCCGCCCTCGCTTGGGCGGCTGACGAGTGCGGCGAGACCGACGAGCAGTTCGCCACGGCCATCGTGGTCGACCTCGACCTCGCCACCGGGTTGCTCCGCTACGCCAACGCCGGTCACCCCGAGGGCCTCGTCGTGCGGGCCGGCGGGATCGAGCGGCTCCCACCGACCGGGCCGCTCATGTGCGCGCTCCCGGGGTCCTGGGGCACGGGCCAGCTTGCGGTCACCGAGGGGGACCTGCTCGTCCTCATCACCGACGGCGTCGTCGAAGCCCGGCTGCCCGACGGTTCGGAGCTCGGGATGGACCGGGTGATCGAGGTGGTGGCGGAGCAGGGTCAGCGGGCCGAGCCCGACGTCGTGGCCGAGGCGGTCATCTCCGCCGTGCGCGAGGCGGCGGTGCTGCCCCTCCGCGACGACGCCACTGTGGTGGCGGTGCGGGTCGGGCCGGCCTGACGCCCGACCGGCGGGTCCCCGTAGGCTCGCACCACGCCCCCGACCGACCTCCTCGAACGCCCGCCCGATCTCGCCAGAGCGCGAGCGGCGACCGCGGCCGGCCGGCGGCCACCCCGGCCCGGCGCGCCGCGCGACGCCTCGCGACGGGTCCGGCGCAACCGGGGCATCGCCGTGCTCCTGCTCCTCGCGCTCGTCGCGGCCGGCCTCGTGCTCAGCGCCGGCGGCGGCCGGGCGCCCCGGCGGGTGGCCTCACCCGGTTCCAAGGCCCCCCGCGCCGCGAAGCCGATCGGCGTCCGACGGCTCGACCCCGACTGGGACGGCGACGGCCGGCCGGTGACGATGGTCTTCGGCGGCGACGTCAACTTCCCCGACGGGAGCGTCCTCGGCGACCGGCTCGCCGACGACGCCTCCACCGCCCTCGGCCCGGGGGCATCGGCCCTCCTCGCCGGGGCCAACCTCAGCATGGTCAACCTCGAGACCGCCCTGACCGACGGGACGTGCCCGTCGCCCCAGCCCAAGCAGTACGTCTTCTACGCGCCCTCGAGCGCCATCACCGCCCTCCAGGGTGCCGACGTCACGCTCGTCACCGAGGCCAACAACCACGGCGAGGACTGCGGCGAGCCCGGCCTCCAGATGTCGATCTCCGCCCGCGACAGCGCCCCCTACCCGATCATCGGCATCGGCCAGAACGCCACGGAGGCCTACACGCCCTACGAGGCCACGATCGACGGTCAGCACATCGTGATCATCGCGGCGACCCAGGTGATCGACGCCGACCTCCAGACCGACTGGACGGCCACCGAGGCCCAGGCCGGGCTGGCGTCGGCCTACGACGTCGACGACCTCGTGCAGGCGGTCGAGGCCGCCCGCCAGGAGGCCGACACCGTGGTCGTCTTCGTGCACTGGGGCATCGAGCTGCAGGACCACCCCGACCCCAAACAGGAGCCCCTGGCCGAGGTGCTCGTCAAGGCGGGGGCCGACATCGTGGTCGGGAGCCACGCCCACGTGCTCCTCGGTGGTGGCTACCTCGGGTCGGCCTACGTCGACTACGGCCTCGGGAACTTCGCCTTCTACAACGACCCGTCGCCGACCGACGTGAGCGGCACGCTCGTCATCACGGCGACCGGTCGCCACATCGACGACGTGACCTGGCGCCCCGCGCTCATCGAAGACGAGCTGCCCGTCCCCCTCACCGGCGACGAAGCCACGCAGGCCGTCGCCGCCTGGAACAACCTCCGCGGCCTGACGGATCTCTCGGCCGACCCCGGCGCCCCGATCGCCTCGCCCTCGACGGAGAGCCAGCCACCGCCGGCCGCCGTGGCCCAGCAGCTCTCCCTCGACTCGTGACCACGAACGGGCCTGTCGACCGGCGGGCCGCCGTGCGACGATGGGTGGACCGAGCGAGACCTCGAAGGGGGAGCCATGGCCGACAGCACCCACGACTTGCCAGACAGTCAGCTCCAGGAGAGCCAGCTCGGGCTGCAGGCGATGCTCGACCTCTCGGCGCCACAGCCCAACTACCGGACGCTCATCGAACAGGGTGGCCTCCTCCAGCCGATGGAGGGCATGGCCCTCAGCTTCGCCCGGGCCGACACCGAGTTCGTCCTCCGGCACCACGAGCTCTTCTCGTCACGCGTCGAGATGAACCTGGGCAACGTGCGGCCGCTGATCCCGCTCAACGTCGACCCGCCCCAGCACGCCAAGTACCGCAAGCTCATGGACCCACTGTTCGCCCCGAAGCGGATGGAGGAGCAGGAAGAGGACATCACCCGGCGGTTCAACGGGTTCGTCGACGCGTTCATCGACCGCGGGGAGTGCAACTTCTCCGAGGAGCTGGCGGACATCTTCCCGGCCTCGGTCTTCCTCGGCCTCCTCGGCCTGCCCGAGGACGAGCTGCGCATGTTCCTCGACCTGCGGGACGGGATCTTGCACCCCGAGAAGATGGACCCCGACGCCCTCTTCGACCTCGACAAGCGCCGGGCGGTGAACAAGGTCACCGGTGAGAAGATCTACGCTTACTTCTCCGGCCTGATCGAAGAGCGCCGGCGCCAGCCGGCCGACGACATCATCACGCGCTTCCTCCAGGCCGAGATCGACGGCGAGCACCTGAGCGCGGACGACATCTTGGACGTCTGCTTCCTCTTCCTCATCGCCGGGCTCGACACGGTCAGTGACTCGCTGACCTGTTTCTTCGCCTACCTGGCCCGCAGCCCCGAGCACCGGCGCCAGATCGTGGAGGACCCGTCGGTCATCCCCGCCGCCGTCGAGGAGCTCCTGCGCTGGGAGTCCCCGGTCCCGGCCGGGGTGCCCCGGGTCGCCACCCAGGAGGTAGAGCTGCCGACCGGCGAGGTCATGGCGACCGGCACCGCCGTCGTGGTCAGCTACGGGGCGGCCAACATCGACGAGAGCGCCTTCCCGGACGCCTTCGACGTGCGTTTCGACCGTGACTCCAACCCCCATATCGCCTTCGGCGCCGGCGTCCACCGTTGCCTCGGGTCCCACCTCGCCCGCCGCGAGCTACGCATCGCCCTCCGCGAGTGGCACCAGCGGATCCCCGAGTACCGGATCAAGCCGGGCCATGAGGCCCTCGAGTACCCGCCCGGGCTGCGCCACGTGAAAGACCTGACGCTGTCGTGGAGCTGAGAGGACCCTCGCCCCGGACCGGGTCGCGCCGCGGCGCGGCGCGGGAACGTTCCGCCGCTGAACGGGTCTGCCGGCGGGCCGAACCGCGGCGCCCCGAACGTCGGTCGATGCCGAGGTCTCGCGGGGGCGCCAAGTGTCCGGGCCGTACCGCCGGGCGGCTGGACCCGTGAGAGGGGCCGCGTTGGACATGCCGGCGCAACTCCGGACGGGTGCCACGAGCCGAGATCACCTCGAAGCGGGGAGAAGCCGTCCTCATGTCGCGTGCTGACTACGAGCCCTCGAAGAGACGGCCTATCTGCTGCGCGCTCCCGCGAACGCCAAACGCCTTCTCAAGAGGCTCTTGCAGGCGAGAGCGGGCGAGCGAGAAGAGCACGACCTGGTTTGATGCGCCTGGTCTTCACCCCGCACGGCTGGGCCGACCACCTGTACTGGCAGAAGTCGGACCGCGCCATGCTGAAGCGGTTGAACCGCCTCCTCGGAGACGCCCTGCGGGACCCGTTCGTCGGGATCGGTAAACCCGAGCCCCTGCGTCACGTGCTCAACGGGTGCTGGTCCCGGCGAATCGACGAGGAGCACCGACTTGTGCACCTCGTTGACGCGGACGATCTCGTGATCCTGCAGGCTCGATATCACTATGAAGCTTGACAGGTTCGATCGATCGGATCAGGCAGATGCGACCGCAAGTATTACGAGTGGCCCCGGCGCCGTTCACCGCGTTGTGCTGCGTCTCTCCCCAGAACGCCGGGAAGAGGGCGCACTCAACGCTGCTGTCGATCTTTTCCTAAACTGCCGATACGAGTTTAGGAAGTTCGCCAACTTGACGGACAAGTGTCGTCAAGTCGAGATAGGTGTCCTTGCGGTCCACGAGGCCATCGCTGACGGCGATCACGTCCGCGCCGTCGCAGGCGAACTCTGAACCATCAGAGGTTCCCGACATGTCGTATTCGAATACGATGTGGTCGGAACCCACGTAAACCCTCTTGGCTTCAAAATGAAGGTTCGGGACGAGTCTGAGCAGTGTCGCGATGAGCTCCCGAACCGCAGCTCGGCCCACCGCCGGATCAGAAACCCCGTGCATATGGAAGGTGGATCCTTCAGTGTGCAGCGACGCAATGGCGTCGGGATTGTGGTCTGTCCAGGCCTGGTGGTACTGCCCGGCTAGCTCATCGATGCTCAAGCTCAAAGGACTCCTTCATTCGTCGTCTCCGATTGACGATGACCCACCTCCCCTGATGCGTCAAGGGAGGTGGGCCCCGACCGGGTCCGTTTTACTGCTCGAGGTTTTCCACGTGCATGATGTCCCGTGTTGAAGGCACGATCCCGACTTCTTGTAGAACGGGCATCAGGAAGGTGCCGAAGGCGTCGTAATTCTCCTGGGAATCCCAGATCTCAAAGACCATGAGCTGCCCGTCGTCCCCGAAGCACGAGTGGTGCTTACGCCCCTCCATCTTTGCTCCGGAAGCGTCCAGACCCTTGCGAGCCTTGTTGTACTGCTCAAGGGTCAATGTCTCAGGTTTCACATATACAGCGATCACTCTGGATCTCCTCTGTCTGATGTTTCTCACGCCGGGTTTGGCGTCATGCGGGTGAACGCACACTCATCAGCCAGGTGACAGAGCTTGCAGCGCCCTACCGAGATGACATCAAGACGAGGAACATCCGGCCAAGCCAATGACCCGACGTTCGGAGTTCCTCGACACCTTCGACCCGAAGGTCGCTGGGATGTGTGAATCCTCTCGACTCACCGTAACAGGTACTGGTCTCCAACGTTCACGGTATTTCTGTGGGCGCTGCTGTGCAGCCTTTCAATTTCTGTTGGCGCTGCTGTTCAGCCTCTCGCTCCGGTGCCTACCAGACCACCGGGGATGGTGCCTCATGAGATCGTGGGCGCCAGTGGCGCCTCTTTGGTATGGCTGCTCGGCGAATGCGTACCGTCCAGCGATTTAGCTGGCATTTGGGTCCTTGCCGTTATCAGAAGGGGCAATCGAAAGCCCGACGATCTCTGCTGCCCTGCGGTCAGCTGGCTCCATCACGTGGGCGTAGGTCCTGAGTGTGACGGCCGGCTGGGCGTGGCCGAGTCGGCCTGCCGCCGTCCGGACGTCGACCCCTCCGGCCAGCATGACGCTCGCGGCGAAGTGTCTGAGGTCGTGGAGGCGGATCGAAGGGAGCCTTGCTTGGTCCCGGACCCGGATGAAGGCTGAGGTGACACGGCTGGGGCGCCAGGGTTGGCAATAGTCGGGAGACTGGGACCAGACGTAGGCGTCGGGCTCGAGGCGGCACCCCACAGCCGAACAGGTCGACTCTGTGCTCGGATCGATGGCCCTAAGCCGACCCAGCCAGTCCAGCCCGCACCGTTGCATCCACCGAGACCGCTCCCATCAGACGCTTCGTCCAGACCGTTCTTCTGGGTGGTGGCGAGCCCGGCGCGGTTTATGGACAGGATCATGGACAGGACGACGGTCGGGTTCGTCCTCGCACCCGGATTGTCACAGATCCTCTCTACGTTGGCGATGTGCCAACGAGGGTCCGCCTACCCGACGACGTGGCCGAGCGCCTCGCGGCCGAAACGGCTCGGCGCGGCGTGAGCATGGACGAACTGGCGGCTGAGCTCATTGCCGCTGGACTGCCGCCCAAGGGCCGGCGCGCCTCGACACCACGCCACCTCGAGTTCACGGCCGCGGGCGCCTCGGGCTCAGCACAAAGTGGAGCTGAGGCCGACGAGATCCTCGCCGAGGGCTTCGGATGCGAGTGAGCACGGCCGATAACGGTTCTGTTATCATTTGATGCCGGGTCACGACTGGGAGGTGGTGTTTCACCGGGCGTTTGAGGCCTGGGCGGACCGTTTGAGCCAAGCAGACGCTGAAGCGCTCCTCGCCGCGATCACGGTGCTTCGTGACCGGGGCCCTTCGCTCGGACGGCCCCTCGTCGACACGGTGGTGGGAAGCCGGCACCCGAACATCAAGGAGCTCCGACCGGGATCGACAGGACGCACCGAGATTCGGGTCCTCTTCGCCTTCGACCTCGAGCGAAAGGCGATCCTCCTCGTGGGAGGGGACAAGAGCGACGACTGGCGCGGGTGGTACGAAGCCAACATCCCGGTAGCAGACGAGCGGTTCAGAGAACACCAAGAGGAGATCACCAAGCGACGGACCGCCAAGAAGGTACGTCCTGGCAAGAAGGGTAAGAAGCGATGAGTGCCCGAGACTGGGAGAAGAAGGTCCTGCAGGCCCCTGGGGCAAAGGAGCGGGTAGCCGCAATCGAAGATGAGCTTCGCCTGGCGACGGGGCTCACCGCCCTCCGGGAGGAGGCCGGAATGTCCCAGCGGGAGCTGGCCAAGCGGCTTGGGGTCTCCCAACCCCGAATCGCTGCGATCGAGCGATCAAGAAACGTCACCATCGAGGTCCTCGACCAGTACGTCAGTGCTCTCGGTGGCACTCTCGAGGTGAGTGTCGTCAAGGGACGTCGAAAGCTGTCACTGCTCGGCGCCACCGCTAAACAAGCGCCTCAGAAGAAGCCTGCTCGGCAAGCACGGT
>Ga0310037_10000177_pt1 | contig 49322 bp, 64 predicted proteins | sample Sb_taG_11_FD_200239 | JGI IMG/M metagenome (GOLD analysis project Ga0310037, IMG submission 200239) | Peat soil microbial communities from Weissenstadt, Germany - Sb_50d_3_AS metaG (v2) (version 2) | ecosystem: Environmental > Terrestrial > Soil > Wetlands > Peat | place: Germany: Weissenstadt... | reverse complement strand
TCGATCAATTTGACCGAACAATTGGGGGCGATTGTAGCCCGGAGCTTCACGACACCGGAAATGTGCAGTCGCCTCGCCAAATCCGGATAGATCGGAGCCACTTTGCGTTCGACTTCGCGTGAAGTGTCCGAATCCTGGGCGGATACGGCACTAGCCGCTACCATCAGCACGAGGAAAACAACAATAAGGCGACGCCACATTTAGCAAATCCAATAGTCACTCCAATCTACCGAGTTTTGATTTCACGACGAAATTACGAAAGTCATTGGTTCAGTGCGGTTGGCGAAAGATCCCCATTACGCTTATTGACGGTCAATCGCTCTCGCCCCGTGTCGATCAACCACGCCGAGAGCACAGCCCGGTTTCTCTCCTCGCCTCGATTTCCTGACTATACATAGCCTCTGCTCCTTAATGAGGAGCGGCGGAATAAGCCTGACTAGGTGAGACAGAATTTCAGCACGTCTCTTTCGGCGAGCCACAAAAGCAAGCATTTCGTATGCTTCGGGATAACGGCTCCGCAAATAGTCAGCGTCCCAGCGTTCGATTGCTTGCAATTCCGTCACAAGTCGTTCCACCCGATCCCAACCGTCATTGTCTGGGACTGACCTCATACGACAGTGGTTGGCACGGCAATAGCCGTGAACGATATCCGGCATTTCTAATCGCTTAGGAGTGGATGCCGCCTTAGAAGTGCCGACATTTCGGCAGCGGGCCGAGGTTTCGGCACGAGACCAAGAATAGAATTGCAGTTAGTCCTAAAGTCCTTCAGGATTTGCGCCGATGGTGCTCTACAGGAGGGCACCATGGCTGCCGATTTGCGGATTCCCGTTGCTCAATACCTTCGGATGTCCACGGAACACCAACAATATTCACTTGATAACCAGCGAATATGCCGAAACGTTTGTCAACGATGGCACTCTTACCGGCCCTTTCTGCGTCCGAGAAAAGGCTATTGGGAGACAGTTGAAGCGGACTTCCACTGGCACTTGGAAAGCTTGCCGCAGATTTCTCGAATCACTGGATTCGAGTGGGCTTCCGCTTTTTTCTACAACCCTGTACCACCGGAAATCGCCGCGCGATGCCTTGCACCTGCCGGCGAAGGATAAACGAGGCATTCAAGCCACCGGCGGTCGGGGTATGGCCTTTCTTGGGTTCGCGAATCGCTAGCTCTCGTTCTCAGTCGCGTCCTGTGGCGCCTTATTTCAACGCGCTTCTATGCTGCTTCAGCGACCTTCTCTAGCAGGGATACCGTCTTGGCTACATCAGTGACACCGAACACCACCAGCGACATGTTCGCTCCCGGCTCTGTTCCGCAATAGGCGTAGTTGACATTGATGTGAGCTTCTCCAAGGCGTGACGCTGCGCGGTATAGGTCACGCGACCGATGGGGAAGCGCAACCTGGGCAACTTCGGTTTCGGTGTAGTAAATACGTTCGGCAGCCAGCAGCTCCTTGGCGGTCGCGGAATCGTCTACGACCATACGAATCAAGCTCTGTCCTTCCCGCTCGAATGCCTCAAAGGCGAGAATGTTCACGTCACGGTCAGCGAGCGCTCGACAGCACTGCGCCAGTGTGCCGGGCTGATCCTCTATCCGAATCGTAAGTTCTTTCGCTATCGGCATAATTTGCTCCCCTTCCCGTTCGAGGTAATCGCACAGCCTGAACTGCTCGACGCCTTGCCCAACACGTCGTCCCTGAGAATACCGCAGTTTCGACCACTGGTGTATATCAGATGCGGAAATGGCAAAAAACTTGGCTCCAACTTGGGTCCGCAATGTGCTCGCCACTCTCAGTCTTCCGTACTTCTTCGGTATACGTGCCATATCGCGCAAACAGTCTTCGGCGGGCAATTCGTAAACTGTAAGTGTTTGCATTTATGGCTCAGTTGGTTAAGGAGAAGTATTGAAGGCGAATGCTAAACGAAAAACCAGGGGGTCTGCAGGGAGTCAAATGACATCGAAAACTTGGGTCCATTTTAGGACCAGATAGCGCCGAACACCACTGAAAACCCACTACAAGACGCAGAACCAAGCTAAGCGAATCAATAGGTTAGACCACCGGAACTGCTTCGGGACCAAAGGCCCCTCGCCTGTTTTCAATAGGTTGGAGCGAGATTTCGGTCCAATTTGGGTCCTGCAAACTAAGCACGCGGCCCCAAGACCTTCTCGTTGACACTCGCATCCTTTCGCGCCCATACTTCTTTCCGAGTAATCTTTCGGCTCACTCCCTAAGGCAAGGAGTACATCATGATACGAGCGCCTCAGCCGAGGTCTCAAGGGATTATCCTCACGCCTGCCGCACCGCCGGAGCTGGTGCAAAAAGGAATGGAGACTGTGAAGGCGGACCTTACCGCCCGGTTTAATCGGCAGCGAGAGGAAGACGCCAGGTCGGCAGGACTAATAAAGAAATTGGCCCAACTCCAACGCGAAGTAAGTGGAAAGAGCGGCGTGGATGTCGCGGCGTTGGCCAGAGAGGTTCGGCAGTTCCACCAAAAGAGGGCCCCCAAACAGCCTTTTGCCAAGCTGCCCGGTCTGCAATCGGAAGTCCCCTTAGATGTGGCGTCAGTATCGGGGTATTCCGTGGTAACGCCGCCATACAACTATAACTGGTCGGCGACCGCTTATGTCGATTATGCCCCTGGCACCCTGACGGCGAATGCCAACCAGGAAACTGGGAACTTGAATATCGACGACGAATGTTCGACTGAATCCATCCAAGTGAACATCAGCAATGCGCAGGCCGCAGTGGGCATCTACTTCAAGCCGCAGGTATACGGAGTATTGAGTGTCCAGACAATCGCGAACATAAGTGAGTACTACTACTACGTCGCTTCTTGGACTGGTGCCAATACCCGAGGCTGGGCGGGATTCCTGGTGCAGGGCTACGACGCGACCAATTCGCTGGTGGAGACGCCGGTCTACCAGCAAAATATTCTCTTTGATGAGGGCTCAAACGGCGGGTATCCGTCTATTTATACTGGCGATTTTCCGAATTTAACGATACCTTTCCTCACGCCCTCGTTTGTTGTCAGCCCAAGTAGATGGTATGCGATTTGGTTTTGGTGCGGCGGGGATATTCATGCCCAGGGCGATGAGTACGACGGCGATCCGATCGCCTCTTATGCCTCGTCGGTAATAGACGTAACGGTGCCGTATTTCTTGCTGTATTTCCAACCGAAAAAGCCGCCGAGGCCCAGATAGCCCTGACTTTGCGCGCTAGGGTCCATCTTGGGTCCAGATAGTCAACCGAATTGGAAGCAAACATGGTGGTTGTGTTCGAGAGGAATTAGCCACATTGCGCGGTTTTTCAGTCTTCCGGGTCCTGCGATTTCAACAACTCCTTCGGAATCTTGAAGGTCACAACCTGTCCGTTGGTCTCCAGGCGACCCTGACGCAGAATGATTTGGTATTTGAAGTCATTGACATCGCTCGCGGAAACCTTCTTGCCCGTCAGATCTGACAACACAAATGCTTTTAGATCCGAGGCCTTCATGTTCGTAGGAGGGGTCTTGCAACGCCCGTCCACCTTGCCATTCTTAACCGCACAGATTGCAACCTGTCCGCTTTCACACGTAACACTGCCGCCGGGCGGATCTGCACACTGAGCGGTTTCGGCTGCAACCTGCAAGACCAGAAAACGTATAATCGCGAATCCAACTGCTGTTGCACGCAAATACTTACGGGACGCAGTCAATGTCATACACACCTCCGTCACTCGGACCTACTGCCTTCAACGCAATAGTAGATCCTCCTGGGTTTATGAGCCGGTATTGTAGCTGGTTGATCAGCTCAGTCCTGTTACCAGCACTCATTGCGCCACCGCTAACTTTCGTTTCCAACACGGTTTGACCACAGTTCGCCGAAAACCTCGCCGAGGCGTTGTCGGTCTCCACAATCGATATGATGGCTGCTTTTAGTGACAACCCATTCGGCAAAGTAACAGTTACAGATTCTGACGGCGCGGGCATGGTCTGCGGTATGGGAGCTTGCCTCTGAACAACGAACGTGACTACAACGGTCGCATGACCGCCTCCTGGGCAATTCCCTAACACTTTGTCCAATCCGTTGAAACCGTATGACACAGGAACAGTGTTGCCAGAGATCGTCCCCAATGTTGGACCCGTGACTCCCTGGATGTTGGCAGTATTTTCCAAGGACGCTGTTGCGGTAACGATCTTCTCATTCGAGGCAGCATCCAAGGAAACAAACGCCGTCAAGGTTTTCGAATTTGTCTTATTACAGTCCACCTGCTGATATGACGTCCACCTCCGGGTCGTGGTTCCGGTGCCTATCTGGGGTTTCTCGGGGACGATCGGATTCCTTTGAACTGCAAGACGAAGAGCAATATATGAGTCCGCATTACTGTTACATGGCTTCTCGCACTCCTCCATGAACTGATCGAAGGGATTCTTGGGCGGCCTAGACATACACACCTCTGCTGCGCTCGGATTTCAGTCCAAGCTATTGAGTCAGCAAGGGTAGTATTACCTAATACTTGATTCAATTTGTTGTCCCCAATTTCAGCTTGGTCGCCATGGCTCCCCAATTTCCGCTATTTCCGCGACCAAAAGGCCTGTCTGCTCTCCGCCGGGAGCAAAATCTTGAAAATCGTAGCGAAAAATCCCTTACCTTGACCTAAGCCAGTCCGCCAGTTGCGAGGCATTGAGTCGAGCCGCTAGGAGTCTCTCTCCAGGGCTTGTGTGGCTTCGCTCCGGCACCTTCCCCCATTCCCAATAAAACTCGATCTTGGCAGTCTCGAAGTATTCCCGAAATTTCTTGAGGCGATAGATGTTTTTCAGTTCCCGTTCCGTGAACAGGACGTTCCGGCTCCATAGCGCCCTGCGAAGCGGTGTTCCGCGCCCAACCATTTGTGCGACCTCTTTCAACCACGGCTGTTCCTTACAGGGTCGGCCCCGGCGTCGAGGAGGTGAGGGATTCGTTTGGTCGGTCATGCTGTTTCCTCCTCGCATAGAACGGGTTTAGAGAGTGGCAGCGATATGACCTGGGCGCACTGTGGTGTTCGCCTAACTGTAGGCTGGAACTTGATACACGGATGTTGCTCATCCGGCCAGCGTTCAACGAGTTGTCGAATGGCCGCTGGCGACGTTAGGTAATCGCAAGTTGCATAGAAAGCGTCTCGGACGGCCTCCGCATCTGCGAATAGCCTCTGCACGTCTTCTAAGCGCACCCAGATCTTCCGAAGCCACGTTTGGGACTTGAGGCGCTTGGTAAGTAGCCAATACCAGACCCAGCTCGTTGGGATGCCGACTTCTTTGGCCGCCGCCGCGATGCTGTGGCGACAGCGGAACCGATTTGAACGTTGCTCCCCGGCCAGAATCGCCGAGACGTTTGTTTTAGGACTTCGCATAAAGAAATGCTCCTTAGTTGTAAGAATTTTTGTGCTGCAAAAGGGTGGGTTGAAGGGGGCGTCACATCCGTCACAAGATCAAAACGTCACAGATTGGAATTTCACCCATTGTGACACTTGTGACAACTTGCAGAATCCCCTGTAAACATGCGGGTCTGAGGCCGTCACAAATTTGAAGAGTTGATTTCTGGCGTTCCCGTCACAAAACAACCAACCCTAAGAGGGTTGGTTTGGTGACGCTGGTGGTGACGGAGGAAGAGTTACGACATCTCCATCAACTCGGATGGCCCCCCGGTCTTGTGCCCGTTTAAGAGGCATTCGGACGGAGTCCCGGTCGAGGCCTAGGCCAAAAGCGATCTGGTCTCTGGAGAGCTTCCCCCCGTTGGCGATTAGGAGGTTGCGAATCGCTTCCGCCTGTTTTGTCCATCCCGGGCCGTCTCCCTCCCAGAGCGTGCCATCTTTGAACGTAAGCTTGAGATCTTCGGGTGGACTTGCCCAACGAGGTTCGACTCCCACCTTTAGCGTGGTTCCCTTGCGTTTCAGGGCGAACAGCGTGTCTCGCCAACCCGCGAGGGAGGAATGTCCCCTCGCACCCCGCGAGGAGTCTTTCCCCTCATGGATCGCTAGAAAGATAGTTACCCTGCACTCCGCAATCAACCGATCCATGCATGCTGTCGCGATCGACACATCCTTGAAGACGTTTTCATCAGCGCCGGGGATGAAGCTCTGCCACGGATCGATTGCCAAAATCTGGGCCTTATACTGCTGGACGAGTTCGAGAATCGCGTCTTGCCCCTTGGAAGTCAGCAAATTGGCGTTCAGGCTTTTCCCCTGAAAAAAATTGTCCAAAGGGCGCTTCAGACCGACCGATGCCTCCCGAAGTCGTTGCTTTAGTTCGGCTGGAGACAACTCGCCATGTAGATACAGCGTATGCGTTAGAGCAACCACACCCTTGACACACAAAGCCGCGCGGGAGGGCGCCCTGCGGGCCGCTGTATTGGGCCGGAATCCTATCCGAACTTGCAAACAGGATTGAGTGCGATCGCGGCGAAAGTCGCGATCCTTGTGCTCCCACTGCCGCACTTGGTTCGAACGCATTGTTCTGAGGTCCAGTCGAGTGCGCCCGGAGCACTTCGCATGCGCGATCGCTCATCGGTATCATTCTTCTCCCATCGACAGTCTTGCTGTTGGCACGAAGATGATTCGATTGCCACGGTTCCGACTGGGAAGTAACTATAAGGTGGTGCTCGCGGAGGACACGCCCTACGCGAGCAGGCGGTTGTCGGTTGTGGAACCCTTCAAAGAGCGATGGATGGGCCTCCCGCGGGTCCAAGCTGTCGTCAAAATCCGGATCGTCCACGGCCTCGAAGCGGCCCGTGCCCTGGTTGTAGTATCGCGCCCGCAGGTGGTACAGGTTGAGTTTGCTGTCGAATCGCTCTCAGCTGTAGAGGTAGGTATTCGCAATCGTTCTCGTGCCTGCGACGGGCATGCCGAAAGCGTAGAACTGCTAGGCGTTGCCCACCGTGCCTGAGTATTGGTCGTGAAGCGGACGTTGCCATTGCCGTCGTAGCCGTAGAACTTGGCGTTGGCGTCCACGTGCTGCCGGAAAGCTGGTTCTAGCTGATCCGCTGGTCAACGGTGCCGTGACGCGGACCTACACCTACGGACTGCAGCTCGTCGAGCACCTGCGAATAGCCAGTGGGATTCAGCGCGTCGATCAAGTACTTGGTCGTCACTCCGCCGACGGTCTCGCTGACGCGGTTGCCGTCGTCGTCGTAGACCATGCTTACCGATCCGTGCGTGAGCATCCGGTTTTCGAAGTCGTAGGCGGGCCACGCGCCCGAATTCATCATGCGTCGGTCTTGGTTGACTTCTTCTTAGGAAGCAAAAGCAGCGAAACGAGAGTCAGGGCTGCTGTTGCAAAAAGATCCCGTTACTCTGGTGGTGTACCCCCTCTACCTAGGTAGAGTTCACTGACTGCAGTGAGTACATCGTTCACCATGGTGAAGTTATTGGAAACATACACTTATCGAGAGGATCAATGGCAGGCCACATGGATTTGGAGATTCCTACCTTAGGTAGAGGGAGTACCCATTTTTCTAGCCCTGAACCTAGCGAAAATTGCGGTCCTAAGAGGGCAAAAAAGCAGAGGGCGAAGTGTGGTTGGTTCCCGGTGTGGCCCAACTCCTCGTCCCCTGCTATCCAATTATGAAGCATACCAACTGTAGAGTCTTGTTAAACCTTGGTCTGTGACGAGTTGACAAGGGCACGTTTGTGGAATACGGCGATAGAAGCGTACTTGGCATTTGTTGGCCCTGTGATTTTCCGAAAGATCGTACCGGTGTTGACAAACCAGTACGCGAGATTCCGGATGGCAAGCATCGATGGCAATTCCATGGATTTGGAGAAATCCCTACCTAGGTAGAGGGAAGCCATTTTGCTAGAGGTGAACATGGGCTTTTCCCCGTTTTGCGGATCAGGCAAACCTGGAAGAAAACGAGTAAGCCGATCGGAACCAGCCAGCGGGCCAATGCATTATCAGGGCTTGGGTTCTCCGGTCCCCAAACGCTTCTGCTCTTCCAATTCTTTTTTCTGTAGTCCCTCAATGACTTCCCTTCGCCAGTCGGGGAGGTAGAGGCGCTTTGCGTAGAGTTGGGACGTAGGGTCGACCTTAGCTTCTGCGCTGACCTGTTCCAAACTACGTAAATGAATGCTCGTGACGTACCCTATGGCATTGGCAACCCGGGTATCAAGCTCGCCGCGGTGAAGCTGATTGATACAGTCTGCCAAAAGACCTGAAACTTCTTTGGGATTACCCAAGGGATGATCCGGCGTGGCCGATGGAAGCACCGCGACGGCTCGACTTCGTCTGAGGCCTCCGGCGCGTCTGGCTCTGCGACCGTCAGCTTCTCGGGCGGGATCGTGGAAAATACAGACACTCTTGCCGGTCGGCGCATAGGCACCACACTTCTCGCCGTTCTTTTTAGGGCATTCGCATTTCTTTGTCATCGTTCCTCCTAACCTTCCTCCCCTCCCAGGTAGCGGGATACATCCTTCCATTCTTCTCTTCGCTGAACATCGTTTGGACCTGGTTCAAGTCTTGTCATTTTGCAATTTCTCACCCTTGAATCGAACTGTCGCACCACGGACACGGAGAGAAAAAATGATTTCGGAAATCAGTAGCTTGCCCTACGAGGACTTAGAAGGACTAAAAGTCCCAACTGCGCTCTGCTATGTCCTTTGTTTAACATCTTTTAGCGGATTCGAATCCCACTCTCTCCGCCAGCAAGTCTCAACTGCAGAGAAATTCCGCTACCCCTTACCCCGAAATACGCGAAACATGCCCGTATTTCGCGATTCTTCCTCGACAAACCGGACTGCAGAGAACGGACTGCTCAGCTGAGAACGGGGCCACTGTCCCTGCTTTTCTCCGCAGGGCACATGCGCAGTCCGGTTTCACGGAGGCACGGCACGGGCCCCTTGCACCAGGAGTCTTCGCAAGTAAGAGTTCCCCCGTTTGCTAATCCCCAGCAGCTTTTGCTTGCCGCCAGTGGTGTATTCGCCCGGGACGATTCCGAGCCACGCGGAAACCCCTCGCCCTTTCTTGAAAGCTGCTCCATTGCCGATCGCGGCGATGATTGCAGTCGCCGTCACCGGTCCGATGCCAGGAATCGCGACCAGCCATCGGCAGGCTTCGTTCTCTCCAGCTATCTTCTGAATGACCGCATCGCTTCGTCGATCCGCATTTGCAAGTGATCGGGTTCCAGCTTCAGTTGTGCCAGCAGCAAGCGCACTGCGCCCGAGAGCTTGGCGCTGGCGTCTTCCAGAATCCCGGGCAAGGCCTCATCCACATGGCGTCGCCCCTGCCGCAAGGTGATTCCACGTTCGAGCAGCAAGCCACGAATCTGGTCGATGACTGCGGTGCGACGCATTACCCAACGCTCCCGTACTCGATGCAGGGACTGCAGATCCAGTTGATCATCGCTCTTGATCGGTACGAAGCGCATCTTCGGCCGCTCGACTGCCTCCGCAATCGCCTCGCCGTCAATGTAGTCGCTCTTGTTCTCTTTAGAATCCCGATGGTGTGCAGTAAATCACCGACGTAATGATTGGGCATCCCGCTCCCCTAAACCGGGGAGTTCGAACAAGTAATCATGATCGCAGTTCGTGATCGAAGAGATGGCTGGGTCGGACTGAGTTCCTGACCTTGAGGATTCGGAGCGAGCCCAGGTTGGCAAGCGCAACCCATCTACGAGAGCGAAATGGCGCTCTTCTCCGAGTGCATGCAGTCGTGTGCGCAAAGAGTGCTTGACACCGCCGACATTGTTAGAGATCGGGATATTTCGCCAGTTAAGGTCCTGCCAGGCTTTGCACTGTTGCTCTTGGCGATCAACGCAAATCAAGATGTGATTCTTGTCACTGACAGGACGTGCTCATTCGTGTGAAATATCAAAACATCCCGCCTCACCGAAGAGCAGGTTCTACTACGGTGCGGCACACCCCCTGAGGCGAGAGGAACGTCGGCCCCTGCTTCCGTCCGTGAAGGAGGTCTGCTATGACGGGCAATTCCACACGTAATTATTTTCTCCAGCGATGTTGCGGCTACTATCGCAACTCTGACTCTTCTGACTCTGTTGATCGCGGCCGCTCTGAAATTAGGGTAACTAGAAGCGCAAACAAAGGGGAGAGACGACCATGATTATTGACGGTGAGTGGGTAATGAAGTCTGCGCGCATCGGTGCATTACTCGGTGGTGTTGCCGGGTTTTTCTATGGAACCTACATGATGGTGACCAGCCACGCTCTCAGTTGGACAGGTGTATCAGACGCCATTGAGACGGTTGTCGTTGTGCTTATAAGCGCGGCCATGATAAGTAGCCTTTCTATTGCTATTGGTTGGGTGGCCGGACTGCTCTTAGGCATCGCTGCGTCCCCCTTTCGCTCATTCGCCGCACCTTCCGGCCCGAGAAAGCGAGTTGTGTGATTACAAAACCCAATAGTTACGTTCCGAGGGAGAATGACCCTGTTTTTTTTGAGGATAGCGATCACTGGCTCATCGTGGTTCGCGTGGATGACAGCAGAAGGACGGCTGCACTGAAAACGATTACTGGACCGGTCATTCTCTACGAAAATGTGCCGTGGGCGGAGCTTTCTTACGCTGACGAAGCGCCAGAAGTCAGAGCTACACCTCAGTGAAATCGCGGATATTACGTCAACCGCACAGAGCGAAGTCCGCTCTTAGGGTGGTTCAAAAGGTCTTGCCAAGTGCCCCACAGAATCCGGGCTATTTTCAAGCAGCATAAGAACGGAGGCCCGAAGCAGGATCACGAGATTCGAAAGTAACCGGCCTCGTTCTAATTGACAGGGCGGCCGCGTCGGGTTGAATATGACCGGCCCATGCTCAATCCGAGTTCGTCGCAACTTTGACAGTCGGAAACACCAAAAGCTGCCGGTTTATTCAATACTCCACTCTCCACGGGTCGTTACTCTTAATGAGATTTGGGATGCGAAGCCTAGGGACTGTCAGTCCCTAGCGAGATCACTGATCTGTCGAAGAATCGAGATGTAAGTCGAAGGCGTTGGTTGGCCTCACCCTTTGCATCAAGGAGCAGATATGTTGCGGATCACCTCGGCACCCGCTTCCCGCCGTACTTTCCTCCAAAAGGCTACATTTATGCAGCAGTTTGGCGCATTGACTTGGCGGTTGAGCGCACCCAGAGGAGGGGAATGGGTAAGTCTCTCAGACTTTTGGAACAAGCATGTCCGATTTGTGGCTGTGTCAATGCTGTGGAAGGCCAAGCCGATGTCCAGAAGTTGAGCGACGCCTGGCATTGGATCTATGAGAGGCGCGATCAAATTAACCGTGTGGGACCAGCTCCGTTTGGGTACATGCCACTCTGGGAAGGTGGCAAATACGCACCACCACCCGAAGGACTTCTTTGGGAGCGGGAGGAGGGGTTTGAAGCTGCGCTAAATAACTTCGCCAATTTTGGGATGCTCAGGAAATACAGTCTTGACGTGATCCAAAGCGAACTGAATGCGCATACTGCGGACGGTCGCCACATCTGGTTGATGAATTCGATTGGAAACGAATCTCAGGATGCTTAAGGCTCATAGGGTGTACCCGGTGTACCCCCCATCCCTTGCTCGATGCCAAGGTCTTGCACGATATTGCCAAATCGTTTAGACAACGCTTTAGGTGACGGGCCAAGCTTCCACTGTGTAGGTGATCTCAATAGTGCTTGGGCATCGGCGTGATCTCCGGGTCGGGCGAAGAAGTAACCTTGCACGAGTTCGCACTTCAGTTCCTTGAGCAGGCTAACCTGCTCCTGGTTTTCAGCGCCCTCGGCTACGACTTTCAGACCAAGGTTGTGAGCTAGCATAATGATGATGCGCACGATCTCGCTCGTTTCCCTGTCCGTATCCATCTTAGAAATGAAGGCGCGATCAATCTTCAAGGTGTCCACCGGCAATCCTTGCAATCGGCTCAGTGAAGAGTACCCGGTTCCGAAATCGTCAATGCTTAGGTGAACTCCCAATGTCTTCAGTTGCGAGAGAATTAGGCTCGATCTTTCCGGGTCTGCCATTGCGATGGTTTCCGTGATCTCTACGTTGACGCTGCTTGGATCAATCCCAACTTCGCCCAGAATGGTGTTGATCTGATCCGCCAAGTCCGGCTGGGCAAATTCTTTGGGGGTGACGTTCACGCTGATGGTCAGCGGCGGATCGCAAGGAAATTGAGAGTGCCATTCGCGAAGCTGTAGGCAGGCTTCGCGCAGCAACAGACGGTTCATTGGGAGGATGATTCCGGTCTCTTCTGCGATCTGGATGAAATGGGCCGGTGACAGGAGTCCTTCAGGCCGCTGCCATCTGCTGAGTGCCTCGAATCCCGAAATCTTTCCACTCTGCAACGACACAATGGGCTGATAGTGAACTCGGAATTCGCCCAACTCCAGCGCTCGGCGCAGGTCAGTTTCGAGGCGCAATCTCTTGACGGCCGAGGTGTGCATCGCGCTATCGAAGACCTGACAGCGCGCCTTACCGTCTCGTTTGGCTCGATACATGGCTATCTCGGCATCGCGCACCAAATCTTCTGGATGGGTGTACGAAGTTGCACAATAGGCGATCCCGATACTAGCGGTCGTTACCACCTCTTGTCCTTCCACATGAAAAGGAATGCCCAATCGCTCCTGAAGGCGTTCGGCTACTCGAACGGCGTCACCGCAATCTCTAGTGCCTTCCAACAGTATGGTGAACTCATCACCGCCAACCCTTGCCAAACTCGCTTCGTTCGCAACAGGGGTTGGACCTTGCGCCAGGACTGAGCGTGAAAGAGTATCGACGCCCCGAATGGAAGCAGTCAAACGGCGGGCAATTTGTATTAGAAGGGCGTCTCCCGCCGCATGCCCCAAGCTATCATTAAAGACCTTGAATTCATCGATATCAATAAACAATACAGCGAATTTATAGCTTATATGCCTGCGGGAAAGTGTAAGTACATGTCGCACACGATCTAGAAACAGGTTGCGGTTCGGCAAGTTGGTCAGAATGTCATGCAACGCATTGTGCGCGAGCATCTCTTCGGCTCGCTTGCGCTCCGTAATATCACGATTGACGATGACCAGTCTCTCGGTCTGACCCTCTTCGTTGTGAATCGCTGTGGCGACTGATTCCAGAATGCGCCACGTCCCATCCCTGTGGCGCATGCGGTATTCAAGTCGCTCTCCTCGCCCAGTGCGTCTTGCTTTTTCCCCCGCTTCTAGAACCCGCTGCTGATCCTCGGGATGGATTTGTTCCACTGACGGAGTCAACTTCAATTCCTCCGGTGAATATCCGAGAACTTTTTGGTACGCAGGGCTGTTATAGAGCCGATTTCCAGCGCAATCGATCACCGCGATCATGTCAGCTGCATTCTCGGTGATGACTTCAAAAAGCTGATTGCGCTCGGTCAGTTCGCGACGGATTCGCTGGAGTTGAAGCTGTTGATAAACCGTATAGACGTCAAACAAGAGCACAAGGCATGCCAGCCCGCGTACCCACTCCTTGAGTTCAAACCACTCCGAGTTCTTTAAGAAGTGAGTGCCGGACAACGTTAGAGACACGATGCCCGCCGTCAACACTAATGTGACCGTAACGGCAAATCCCCACAGCCACCACTCGCGTGCTTCAATCTGCCGCATCCGCTTCGTGCGGGGCCGTTTATGCTGTTCGTTCTTCATGAGTAATCCAGCGTAAAGCAAACATTAGAACAATCCAGTGTGAGAACAATCAAAGGAAACTGAAAGTTACGAAAGGCAAAGAGCGGCAGGTCTGGGGTGAGTGTAGAAACGTCGATTTCGAAAACTCACTTCTAATTCACACATTCAAACGCATTGCGATGCCTGCCTTTACTCATAAGTGTTGCACTCCTGTGGCAGTAATCATCTTAATAAGTCCGTCATTTAGTAAGTCACTCTCGGCATACAGAGGCCAGCTTCTCATAACTTTAGTAACGACGAGTGTGATGTTATTCACACTATTGTGCCTCATTCGCATACATAATGCACTTGAAGGCCCTACTCCCCGCTGGTACATATGTTCAAGCATTATCTCAAGGGGTCTGGCACTGCGCGGTGTGCTCTTCGTCGTTTTATGGCAGCCGGCCCTGAAAGATTGTTGTTTCCACATTTGTGACCCGCCAAGACTGGATTCACTAGGAGTTCGCAGTGAAAAGCAAACGCATAAAACTGAGATTAGGCATGGCGTTTGCTGCCTTGCTTGCTATTTTGATCGGCGTCGGGCAGTTAGGGCTCTACCGGATGAAGGAAGTCAATGAGACTTTTAACCGCATCACGGGGGAGCAGTTACCCAAGTTGGAACTGGCACAGAGAGCGTTGACGATCTCCAACAGGAATAGCCGCATCGTGCTGGAAACGATGCTCGTCGACAATAGAGCACTTGTCGACACTCTGTTGCTAGACAGGTCTGAGAATAGTAAGGAACTGTCGAAACTCTTGGAGGAGATCGAGGGCCGCTCTCAGTCGGGGCAAGAGAGGAAGCTGCTGTCTGCCGTAGAAGGGACGAGGAAAGTATATGTAGAGAGCTACTTGCGAGCTATACATTTGCGCGTCGATGAAAAGAGACGCGACGAAGCGGAAGCGGTCGTGGTCAATGAAACGCTTCCCGCGCTAACGAAATATCATGCGGCATGGGACGAGTTCGCAGAGTTTCAGAAGAACGAACTGAGCGTGACTGCCAAGCAAGCACAGGTGGACTACGCCCGGGCCCACGGTCTTGCCTTTTTGCTAATGGCACTGGCTGTGGTTTTTGCTGGCGCGACCGCTATATTCGTAACCCGCGAGACAGCGGGCGACGTTGAACGGGAAGTGCAACAAAACGAAGAACGCATGCGCCGGGCAATGGACGCGGCGAAGATAGGCTTTTGGGATTTGGATGTCATCAAGGACAAACACGTGTGGTCAAACATCTGCAAAGCTTTGCTGGGCCTATCTCCAGATAGCCCCGCAAACTTCCAGGTGTTGATGAACAGCGTGCATCCCGACGATCGGAAGGTGATGCAGGACGAGATTGCAGCAGCGATTCGGGAAAAACGAAACTACGTCTGCGAGTTCCGCGTAGTATGCCCCGACGGTAGCGCGCACTGGCGAAGCTCCAGCGGGCACGCTTTTTACGACGATACTGGGCAAGTGTCTCGCATGAGCGGGATCACCATGGACATCGATGGGCGCAAGCAGTCGGAGGAGCGGCTGCACTTGCAAGCTGCGGCGTTGGAAGCAGCTGCCAATGCCGTTGTGATCACAGATTCCCACGGCACGATCATATGGGTGAACCATGCGTTTACGACGATGACTGGCTACAGCAAGGAAGAAGCAGTAGGCAAGAATCCTCACTTGCTGAAATCTGGAAACCAACCGGAAAGCTATTATGCCAATCTCTGGTCAACCATCTCGTCAGGCAAAGTCTGGCGGGGCGAACTCGTCAACCAGCGGAAAGATGGAACAACCTACACTGAAGAGATGACGATCACGCCGGTAACCCAGGGCGGACGCAATGCCGAAGCCCAGTTCGTCGCTATCAAGCAGGACATCACGGAACGCAAAGCCACCGAGGGGCGGATCCAATTCCTAGCCTACTACGATGCTCTTACCGGACTACCCAATCGGACCCTTCTTCGGGATAGGTTAGCCACAGCAATAGCCAGTGCTCGTCGGCGAAATGAGAAAGTTGCGCTTCTGTTCCTCGATCTCGACCGGTTCAAGAACGTCAACGATTCCCTTGGGCACTCGGTTGGTGACCTGCTCCTGCAGGAAGTTGCAGAGCGACTCAAGAGATTTGGACGCGAACAGGACACCGTAGCCCGGCTGGGCGGAGACGAATTCCTCGTCGTTCTAAATAGTGTAAAGGACGTTTCTGACGCGGCGGTTGCTGCTGATCGGCTCGTAAAGTCGATGACCGCCGGATTTGTCATTCAAAGCCACCCAATCACGGTTAGTTGCAGCCTCGGTATCAGCATCTTTCCGGAACATGGTGCGGAGGGCGAAACCCTGATCAAGAATGCCGACGCAGCCATGTACTGCGCCAAGGAAAAGGGACGGAACAACTTTCAGTTTTTTACGCAGGACATGAACGCTCAGGTTGTGGAGCGATTGACCTTGGAGAGCAGCTTGCGACTGGCGCTCGACAAGAAAGAACTCTTTCTCATGTATCAACCACAGATGGATATTGCCACTGGGAGGATCATTGGGTTGGAAGCGCTTGCCCGCTGGCGGCACCCGGAATTGGGTCTTGTGCCACCGGACAAGTTCATACGAGTTGCTGAGAACACTGGCCTCATCAAGCCAATTGGAGAATGGGTGCTCAGGACCGCCTGCTGTCAAGCCCGGGAATGGCAAGACGATGGGCTTACCGCAGTGCCGGTCGCGGTAAACGTATCACCAGTGCAGTTTCGTCAAGAGGACTTCTGCGAACTCATCCGAACGGTGCTGAAGGAGACTGGTCTGGCCCCGCAACACCTCGAACTCGAACTAACAGAAAGCCTGCTGCTAGCCAACGCCGACGTGATGTTGTCAGTTATTGAAGAATTGAATGCCATGGGGTTGACGCTCGCGATTGACGACTTCGGAACTGGCTATTCCAACTTCGGCTATTTAAAACAGTTTCGGGTCAGCAAGCTCAAAATCGACCGCTCATTTATTCGAGATGTGGCCGTGAACCATGATGATGCAGCGATCACAACGGCCATCATTAGCATGGCAAGAAGCTTGAATCTCAAAGTGATCGCGGAAGGCGTGGAGGACGAAGCACAAATGTCATTCCTGCGAGCACATCGATGTGACGAGATCCAAGGCTACTACTTCAGCAAGCCCCTGGCAGTTGACCAAGTTGCGGACAAACTGCGAGGCGACAGCGCCGAAGCGCGCGTAGGCGCCCAAGCATGCGGGGGCAGATCGTGATCGAGGACCTTAACAAGGAGTGTAATTTATTATGTCGATAGGGATCGCGCTTTTGGTATCCGCTGATCCGGTCACAATTCAGCACTTCAGCCACGCTTTAGAAGAGTTATCTATCGCGCCTGATGTCTGTCAGGAAGTGCCAACAGCGGTTGGTCTATTGAACCGCCGAAAGTTCGATGCGGTGATCGTTGATCTCCTGGTAGGAGAACAGTCCGGACTGATTCTGAACGAGGCCCGTAACTCCCCGTCAAACCAAACGGCCGTGACATTCCTCATCAGCAGTGGCGATGCGAAAGGCAACGCCTTCCGTAAGGGGTCGGAGTTTGTTTTTGAGAGGCCTCTTTCTGCGGAGTCGATTCGCAGCATACTCAAGCCTGCTTACGGACTGATCCTGAGAGAGCGGCGACGCTATTTTCGGTGCCCGGTCTCTGTTCCGGTCACCATCCTTAGACAAAGCATGCCGGAAGTTCACTGCCGCAGCGTAAACATCAGTGAAGGGGGCATGGCCGCGAGTGCGTTGGTTCCGCTCGTCGTCGGGGAAGACGTGCAGGTTCAGTTCACGCTACCGGATCACGAAAGAGCATTGTTGGCGGAATCGAAAATCTGCTGGTTGAAACCAGGCCGGCTCGGTGTTCGCTTTGTGTCCCTTTCAAATGAATGTAAGTCTGAACTACAAGGCTGGCTATCAGGAAAGCTGGAAGATAATCTTCCGGAGTCCGTGGCCGGGAAGTTCCGGAAATAGGCGCGCCCGTCCTCCCGCCGCCCCCCTTGCGCTCCCGCGATCTCCCGATCCGTGCCTCCCAGATCTCACTCCCGCTGTGTGGGCTGCCCGGCATTCATGAACCCAAGCGACGGGGGTGTAGAGTGAGGGTGGCCTTGCAACAACAACGGCATAGCTTCCTGTTTGCCTACCATGCTCCCGTCATGCGGTACAGCATCTGCTATGGATCTGCCGCACAACGAGTCAGTGTCGCTTCCTCGCGTACTCGCCTCTGAGTAGGACCACGGATGTCATTCAGAAAGGGGTGACCACTATCACAGCTTCCTGTGACTTCCATCATCGCTCCCGGGAAGAATCTCGGGTATCAAAGAGCATTGCGGAATTTTGGGCGCAGATCGCGCCGGGGATGGCGCAGGGAACGCGACTTTGCTTAAGGACATCGAACACCTCATTCGGCTGGCAGTGGTCATCGCAATCGCCCTAGTAGCCTTCGTGATCCTGCGGGCAGCGGTTGTGCCCCGCAGTTTCGGGGAGTATGGCCACTACCGAGGGGCCGCGATCGACGAGATCGTGTCGCGGCCGATTGCGTTTGCCGGGCACGAGACCTGCGAAGGCTGCCACACCGACGTCGTCGATCAGAAAAAACTTGGCAAGCATGTGGTGGTCGCTTGCGAGGCTTGCCACGGAGCCCAGGCTAAGCATGCGGATGATCCTGGTTCGGTGCAACCGGCGAAGCTGGATACAGCCGTCGTATGCGTCCGTTGTCACGAGGCCAACGCTGCCAAGCCGAAGAACTTCCCGCAAGTTGCGACGGCCGATCACTCAGGAGGGATAGCCTGCGACACCTGTCATCAGCCCCATCGTCCCAGGATTGAAACGGCAAAGATTGATGCGGGGAAAACTGACTCAGCAAAGACGGAGGGGAGGAAATAATGGAAATCACTCGCCGCCGATTGCTGGTGCTGTTGCCCGCGGCTGCGGTGGCGTGGAAGTTCGTGCTCGCAGGAACACCGGAGGCGGCGCCCAATTACAAACTGACCGAGCACTGGTGGGGGATGTTGATCGATATACCCAAGTGCATCGGCTGTGGCAGTTGTGTTAGAGCCTGCGCCGAGGAAAACGACGTTCCCGAAGGCTATTACCGCACCTGGATTGAGCGCTACCACGTGGCTGACTGGAAGATCGAGAAGCCAGAGGTGGAATCGCCCGATGGGGGCAAGCAGGGCTTTCCGCCACATGCGGACGACGACGGCAAGAACTTCTTCGTGCCCAAGCTCTGCAACCATTGTGTGGACTCTCCCTGCACGCAGGTCTGTCCGGTAGGCGCGACCTTTATTTCGCCGGACGGAGTTGTGCTGGTGGACAAGAGCTACTGCCTGGGCTGTCGCTATTGCGTGCAGGCGTGCCCGTACGGGTGCCGGTTCCTCAATCCCAAGACGAACACGGCGGAGAAGTGCACGTTGTGTTATCACCGGATCACCAAGGGACTGACGACCGCTTGTTGCGAGGTTTGTCCCACCGGAGCGCGGCAGTTGGCCGACTTGAAGAATCCAAGAGATCCAATTCACGAATTCTTGAAGACGCATACGGTTCAGGTTCTGAAACCACACATGGCGACCGGTGCAAAAGTTTTTTATAACGGCATGGATGGTTCAGTCCGGTAAGTTCAGTCCGGTAAGTTCAGTCCGACATGCCGCGTGCGGTAAGGAGACTCGTGCAGATACCGGTGCAAGGTTTCATGTATCCGAACGAAGTGGAGCTCCAATGGAGCATCCTGATCGTTCTCTATCCGTTCATCACGGGGCTGGTGGCGGGCGCGTTTATTCTGGCCTCGCTGGAACGCGTATTCCGGGTAGAAGCAGTGAAACCGACGTACCGCCTGGCCCTGCTCACCGCACTTGCCTTCTTGTTGGTTGCGCCTCTTCCGCTGCAACTGCACCTGGGGCATCCCGAGCGCTCGCTGGAGATGTATCTGACGCCGCATCGTTCCTCCGCCATGGCGATGTTCGGCTTTGTCTATTTGTGGTACCTGATGGGCGTGCTGCTGCTGGAAATCTGGCTCGACTACCGACGCGAAATTGTTGTGCTATCTCAGACAACGAGCGGTTGGAAGCGTGTGGCCTATCGTGTGCTGACTCTCGGCTCGAATAACATCAGCGAACGCTCGCTGCGGATCGATGAGAGACTCGGGTATTTCATTACGCTGATCGGGATTCCCTCCGCCTTTCTTCTGCACGGATACGTTGGCTTCATTTTCGGATCGATAAAGGCAAATCCCTGGTGGTCGTCGCCGCTGATGCCCATCGTATTTGTTTTCTCGGCGATGGTCTCGGGGATTGCCGCAGTGATGCTGCTTTACATGCTTACGACGCGGCTGCGCGGGCAGCCGATCGATATGCGTTGCCTGGATAAGATCGGGCAATATCTGATGTACACGTTCATCATCGACTTCAGCCTGGAAATGCTGGATCTGCTGCAGCGAATCTACGAGGCCGATGAATCATTCCGCAGCCTCGATTTCATGGTGCATACGCGCCTCTGGACATCGCAGGTGATCATTCAAATCCTGCTGGGTACGGTCACGCCAATTGCGCTGTTGGGCTTGACGCAGGTTCTCAACCTTACGGACACAGCGCGCAAACGAATCTACGCCCTGGCCGGATGTTTGACCGTAATCGGCATTTTTGCCATGCGCTGGAATGTGGTGATCGGCGGCCAACTTTTCTCCAAGAGTTTTCTCGGGTACACGACCTACAAGATGGCCTTCGCCACCCGGGAAGGGTTGTTAACTGCGATCGCGCTCATGATTCTTCCTTTCTTCATTCTGTGGTTCCTGGTAAAACTCCTGCCACCCTGGCCGGAGTCAGCCTCCTTGCCGGCCTCTAGAGCCGCTCCGGCACACGCAATCAGCTAGGCCCCCGTTTCTTTCGTTGGGGCAGATGCGGAGAAGCGAATGGCACAAGCTTTCGACGGAATCGCACCGGATGTGGAGCAACTCAGCGAACGAGTGCGGGACCTGGAACGCCGGATTTCCGCATTAGAGGGCCAGACAGAGAATGCGAGGCATACACCTCCCACACCTGCCCCTGTTGCACCTGGAAGCGTTGCGCGGACTGAATCGTGGCCTCAAGAGCCGGGACACGGATTCCCAGCGTCGAACCTGTCTGCCGGGGTGCTGCCCGTGTTCGGCAAAGCAGTTCTGGGAATCGCGGGAGCGTATCTGCTACGCGCAGTCGCCGAGTGGGGAACACTACCGAAGTTGGCCTTGCTTGTCGTCGCCATTGCGTATTCGGGTATGTGGCTGGTGTGGGCATTCAGTACTCATGCCACCAATCACTTTGCCAGCGTCACCTACGCGATCACAGCGGCCTTGATCCTCTCGCCCATGCTGTGGGAATCCACTGTAAGTTTCCAGGTACTATCACCTGTTTTCACGGCGGCGGTGCTGGTTGCGTTTGTTGTGCTTGCCCTGGGGCTGGCATGGCGGCAGAACCTGCAGGTGATTCCCTGGATAGCAACTCTGGCGGCGGTGGCCACGGCTCTCGCACTGATCATCGCAACGCGCGACCTGGTGCCGTTTACGGTTGGGTTGCTGGCTATCGCCCTGGCTACCGAGGTAACGGTTTGCTTGGGACGCCAACTCACGCTGAGAGCCGTCCCGGCGATTGCAGCCGATTTCGCTGTGTGGCTGCTCGTTTACCTGATGACCTCTCCCGAGGGCGCTCCATCGGAATATCGCCCCATCGGGGCCACGACGATTACGGCGCTATGCCTGGCGCTGCTTGCGATCTACGGCGGAAGCATTGGCCTGCGCAGCTTAGGGCTGCGCTATCGGCTGACGGTCTTTGAAATCGGGCAGGGAGTCGTGGCATTTGTGCTGGCAACTTTTGGGACGTTGCGCGCAAGTCCCGGGTCTGCCGCAGCACTCGGCGGCTTCTTCTTGCTGGTTGCCGCGGTATGTTACTGGGGCGCGCTGTCGCGGTTCACAGTCGATGTAGAGACTCGTAATCGTCGCGTGTGCGCAACCTATGCGGTCGCACTTCTGCTGGCCGGGAACTTGCTGCTTTTTCCCGTGAGCTTTCAGGTTCCGTTCCTGTCTCTGGCTGCGGTGGCGGCGGCTTTCTTGTACGTGCGAACAAACAAGCTCAGCCTTGGCATTCATGTGTCCATCTATTTATTGGCGGCGGCAATCCTCTCCGGCCTCCTGAATCTAGCGGGCAACGCTCTGGCCGGAAGCGTGCCGTCCGGCTTGGACGCAAGCACATGGGTGGTCACAGCGTCGGCCGTTCTCTGCTATGCAATCGGATGGCGCGTTTCGTTCGATCAATGGAAGCCGCGGCTGCTTTGGATCGTCCCCTGCGTGCTGGTGGCTGGTGTGGCGGCAGCTCTAGCCGTGATGGTGGGTGTAAGGCTAGGTTCGGGGAGCGGAATGTTGAACGCTTCTCGTCTTTCGGTTGTCAGGACATTGGTGACTTGCTCAGTCGCTCTCATCCTCGGCTTCGGCGGCTCGCGTTTGAAACACGCGGAATTACTGTGGGCCGCATACCTAGCCATAGCATTTGGGACACTCAAACTCCTGTTCGAGGATCTTCGTTTCGGCAATGCCACGTCGCTTGTGGCCTCGCTTTTGTTCTACGGTCTGGTTTTGATCTTGATCCCGGCGCTGACACGACCTGGTCGCGACCGGCCCTGATCTTCGGTTCGGCTGCACAGAAGAGCCCCAGAAGAAAAGATGTTCTGTGTGTGTTAGCCGTCATGCGGAGTTGCTGCGCTTTCCCCTTGGTCGCTCATCCCTTTGGTTCTTCCCTACATTCGTGCAGATCGAACTTGTCCAGCAGATACAGCTCCGCGCCTACGCGGTCTCGACGAAAGTAGGATGGGGTAAAGAACTTGTATTGGCATTTGGCGCAAGAAGCCATGGAAGGAACCTGCTCCCCGTACCTCAGGACGATGACGAAGCTGCGCTCTGCCATGGCTCAATCTGCTGCCACCAATCGGCGGTCGCGATGCGGCTCTGTGCGAGGCAGCCCAGTACTAAGCTCACACTTCTCCCCCGGAGCAGCACCACGAGTCGGACAACGCACCGCGAGTACCTGTTTTGGGCTGAGGACCCTTTTCATGCTGGACAGATAATGCCCAAGAACCATGTGCAGGAATGGTCAATCTTGACCACCACCGCAGATTTCAGACACTACCGAAACATTGTTACAGTAACCATTTCATGACAAACCGAAGTCGCGCGTCAGCCTTTGTTCCACCTCCGAAGGTATGACTACATGCAGGCATTTTGATCCCGGAGCGTAGGAGTCTGTGTGACTGTCGTTCGTCTGGAGGAAGGTTAAAGATCCTGCTTGGTAGTTATCGGTTCGCCGTCCCAGCTTACGACAGTAGTGTTCCTGGCGGACCATTGTCAGGTGTAACCAAGGATGTGAATGGCTGGCTCTTTCCGCAAGCTTCGGATAGTGATGTTTTACGAAAACGAAGGGGCCGATCTTCTTTCGGTCCAGTACCCTTCCCAGCGGATTACTTAGTCCGTTCGCTCCCGCGGATGCAGGGCAGCACATGTGTCCGGACTTCCCCAACGGGCACCGTCTCTCTTTGAAATTGGCATGATGGGCAAGATCATACGCCTGCCGAAACCCCTTGCGCGATAACTCCGGTCGAGTTTCTAGACGTATCACGGGCTACCCTGAAGTAACCCCAAGGGAAGGTTTGCCGACCATCCGGGAGTTATCGCGTGGGTGGCTCGAATCGAAATGCCGAGTGCTGCCACTCGCCGTCCGACTTGGCGACGGTAAGTGTCAGTCGCCGCGGGGATTGCGCGGCTTCCCCTTTCTTGAGTGGAAAAGAAATCTTTTTCACACGCTCCAAGTTCATAGGGGGCTGGCCCGGTAGCCTCCCTTTTTATTTCGACCCACGGAGCCGAAAGGCATGGCTTGCTCACTGTCTGCCTGCAACAACACGGCAAACTAGGAACGTGCCTAGTTAGGAGAAAGCTGGCACCCCATGCTAGCATCGTTTCAGTTTTGGGTTCCCGCAGTCTCAGTTGCACTTGCCGCTGCAGAATCAACAAAGAACCCTTTGCTCCATGCAGGACGGCCGAAGGGATTCCGCTTGGCTCTTGACGACATTAAGACACTCGTTGATGCCGGAAAGGAAAAGGGCTATCTCACCTACAACGAGGTGAATGACCTGTTTCCCCATGACGTCCATTCCCCGGAGTCCCTGGACGACCTGCTCACCACCATCGGGACGCTCGGCATTGACGTGCTTGAGGGTCAGCCCAAGCTGCCCACCTCGGTCCTCAAAAACAAGCTTGAGAACGAAGTTGAGGCCAGCGACGAAGTCGAGCTTGACCTGACCCTGACGGCTCTTGAAAAGACCAACGATCCGGTGCGTATCTACCTGCGCAAGATGGGCACAGTGCCTCTGCTCACCCGCCAAGGGGAAGTGGACATTGCCAAGCGCATCGAGCGCGGACAGCTGCGCTTGCTGAAGGCACTTTCACGCTCGCCTATTGTGATCCGTCAGATTCTGGCCATCGCCGAGGATTTGAAGCGTGGCGTGCGCTCGATCAAGGAAATTGTCGTCTTCGATGAGGAAGAGATGACCGAGGACATCCTGGAGAAGCGCGTCCAGGACACCACGCGCCGCATCGACGAACTGCAGAAGCATTACAAAAGAGCCAGTAAGCTGGCCGGAAGACTACCGACCATCCCGGCAAAAAAGAAAACACGCGAATACCGCCGCTGCCGATGTGGCCTGGGCCGCGAGATCGTTCGGCTTTCGCTGATCATCCGCAACTTCGGTTTCACCAACTTCGAGCGCAAACGCCTGGTCGATCGGGTGAATAAAACCGTGGATATCATGCGCTCACTCGATCGCCAGATCAGCAACCTGGAAAAGAAGATTGAGAGCACGCGCAGCCAAGAACTCGAGAATGATTACCGCAAGGCGCAGCGGCAGCATCGCGCCGACCTGAAAAGCCTGGAAGGCGACGCCGGTGTGAGCTTCCAGGAGCTGCGGCGCACGCAGCGCGAAATTATCCAGGGCGAAATGGACGTGGAGCAGGCCAAACACGAACTCATCGAAGCCAACCTCCGCCTCGTGGTTTCCATCGCCAAAAAATATGGCAACCGCGGGCTTCAGTTCCTTGACCTGATCCAGGAGGGCAACGTCGGCCTGATGAAGGGAGTGGACAAGTTCGAGTACCGCCGCGGCTACAAGTTTTCCACCTACGCGACGTGGTGGATTCGCCAGGCAATCACCCGAGCCATTGCCGACCAGGCGCGCACCATCCGCCTCCCGGTGCACATGGTCGAGATCGTCAACAAGGTGATTCGCGTCTCGCGGCAACTGGTCCAGGAGTTGGGCCGCGAACCTACCTCGTCAGAGATCGCCAAACGCATGGACATTCCCGCAGCCAAGCTGCGCAAAGTGCGCAAGATCATGCAGGTACCGATCTCGCTAGAGACGCCAATTGGTGAGGAGGGGGATTCCCATCTCGGCGACTTCATCAAAGACAGCGCTGTGCTCGCACCGGACGAGGCGGCCATCAACGTAAACCTGAAGGAGCAGACCGGGCAGGTGCTGCGCACTCTGACTCCGCGCGAGGAGAAGATCATGAAGATGCGCTTTGGTCTGGAGGACGATTCGGAGCACACGCTGGAGGAGGTTGGTCAGGCGTTCGCCGTCACCCGCGAGCGCATTCGCCAGATCGAAGCCAAGGCTCTGCGCAAGCTGCGCCAGCCTTCACGCTCCGGCAAGCTCAGGTTATTTCTCGACAACGTGCACGAATAGGGCCGCGGGCGAGACGTGCACGCAGGGAGAGCTCAGGAAAGGGATGGCGCAGCATCTGCGAGTTGACCTAGGCAGCCTTACTGCGATGCGATATACAGTGGCTAGTTTGGCGATGTGTTCCGCAGAGCATGCAAGGCGTACATCGTGTCATCCAGAGCTTGTTCCACTTCGATGTTGTCTCCGGCTATGTGAAACAACTCCCGTGCCCTTAGTGCAAGAGCTTTCTCTGCTTGCGCAATGCGCTCCGGGAGTCTGGCGTTATCAACCTCAAAGAGCGCAGCCTTGTACAAATCTCCACGCTCCGCTGTCCAGAGATATTAGAGCTGTCTGTATTCATAATTCCCCCTGTTTCGCTTGGCAAGCGGGTCTGAAAGTGTGACGAATTCTCCCGAATGCTTTGCGCAGGAACAGCCAACAACATCGTCTCCCCAACCATTAGATACGATGGCGCCGGTGATCCCTACTGGGAAGTGACTCGTGTTCGCCACTGCGGTAGAGCTTAGGGCGAGCTTCATTGACAATCAGGGCGCGCCCGCCGTGGACCGAACCGTTCAGGGTACGAATAGCATCTCGCGCCTCCCCAGCATTAGTCATCTCGACGAACGCAAATCCCCGCGGTTGACCTGTGTCGCGATCCGTGACGGCCGTGACTGTTTTAACGGCTCCGTACGCCGCGAATAATGTCTGAAGCTGGTCTTCTGGAGTGGCAAAATCTAAGTTACCGACGTAGATGTTAGTCATGGCTTACCTCCGGTGGTTTGAGCATCGCTCTCCACTACGTGATCGTCCAACCCGTCATGCTTCACCAACGATTTTCACAGTGATCCTTGAGGTTGAGGCTCGGACGGCTTTTCGTTCGTTGCCTCCTGCTACTTCGCCTTCTGCCTGAAGCCAGTCTTCTTCCGCGTGGCCATCTATTCTGCCGCGCACCTCATACAGCTCGTAAGCGCGAGCGCGCACGTTCTCCTCATCATTCGTGATAGCTGCGTCTCTCTTGGTCAAAAGCTCCGATTTCATGGACTTCTCTCCTTGATTTATTGTCTCCATCTGGGTGCTATCGGCCTGTGAGGCCTTATGCGACATGTAGGATTCCTGGCCTCTGCACCCAGTCTTCAGGAACCTCGTCGCGGGCGATGACTTCGTCGGCGCAGATGGGAGACAGGTACGTTGGGGGTCCAACCAGGAAACTGATCCGCTGCCGTGGATGCTGTCGCCGAATCGTTCTCCAGAACTCCACTGCTTCTTTGGATCTCTGGCGCACGTCCAGCAGTACCAAATCGAAAAAATCAGGCACCCAGAGCAACTCTGCTTCAGTGACGCTTTTGGCCGTGTGCACGTGAACTCCGCGGCTTCTCAGCACCCTGGCGCGCAGCTTCTGCATCGTTTCGTTGCCATCGACGATGAGCACGTTTTTCGTGCGAACTTGAAAGGAAATCGGCGATTGTTGGGGCACAGAACACCTCCCAGTCTTCTGGAGGCGAGCGTTTCGGAAAGCGGCGTTCCCTTTGAGAAGCGGGCGTCACCAGAAAGATCTAAACCTCGACTCTTCTTGTCTCTTTCGTAAGAGGGCGGGGATCAGCCGCCCCTACCGACCGCGAAAGCCTGCCTGCTTGCCTCAGGCTGCTACGCGAGCAGCGGTCTTTTGCAAGGTCGAGTTCGCAACCTCAAAGTTTCGGACCTCAGGAGTACCGTTGACCACTTTCGCCAGGGCCTTGAGCACTTCTGGATAGCTGCCGCGGAGATAGGCTTCCGCGTCCTCTTTCTTGTCCCACAGACTGATAGCGACCACTTCCGTTCCGGATCCGGGGGCGACGAATACGATTTCGTCTTGGAAGCCGTGCTGTTTCCGAAGGAGGGGAAGAATCTCGTTCTCGATCGTCTGGGTAAACTCCGCACGGGTATTGGGCTTCAGGCGGGTATTGGGCTTCAGGTGCATGGAAACGTGACGAGCAAACATGTCAGCCTCCTGGGTTATCGTGGCTAAGAGGAGGGAACTTCAGATGGACTGCCTTAGTTCAGAGGATCTGAAAGAGGAGAAGACGTAATTCGCTCTGTCTAACACACTATACCGAATCCCAGTGTTGTCAAGCAGGAACGGCGTAGTGGGTTGTTTTGAATTTCCGTCCGTTTGTTGCCTGACTATCTGTTGGCGACACGTTAGGATCGACTCGCTCTCTGCCGGCAATTAAAACAGGGCGGGTCTTCACGGGCGGTTTTATTTCAAGCCAAGCTCGCCATCGTTCTGTCGGATAACCCCGTAGCACTCGCAGGCGGAGTCTTCAAGTTTCTTGCGGTTCACGATCTTCACTGCACCACGGGTGTACTCGATGAGCTTCTTTCTCTGCAAAACACCCGCTGCCAAGCTCACGGTAGGTCTATCTGTCCCCAACATCGTTGCGAGAAAATCATGGGTGATGGGCAGCGTCCCTGAATCCACTCTATCCTGAGTCATTAGCAACCACCGCGCAAGGCGCTGCTCAATATCGTGCAGCCGATTACACGCGGCTGTTTGTGCAACCTGCATACCCCGAACTACTGCATAGCGGCTCAACATCAATTGAAGGTGTGGAGCGGATTCCAAAGTATTTTGCAAAGCTCCGGCCTTTACCCGAAACCCATCCCCCGTGATTTGTACCACCGCTTCAAGCGGGCTCCTGCTCAGGCCAACTGCCGCCGGTGTTCCTGTAAAGCCCTCATTGCCAACGATGCCGGCTTCGGCGGTCTTTCCATCTTTCATTACGACTACAAGGGAAATCAAACCTCGATTCGGAAAATATGCAAATTCCAGCTTTGCACGCGCCTCGTGAAGGACTAGGTGGTTTGGCAAGCTGACGTATTCGAGATGAGGACGAAGTGAGCTGTAGTCGCTATCGGAGATCGATAGAAGTATTATGTTGCTGACTTGCTTCCCTGCGGTATTCGTCCGCTCGCTAGGCTGGGAATGAACTCGTCCGTCATGGGATGCGAGACAGGAAGTCTGGTCGGGCATCGTGAACCCCCTCTCGAAGACCTAGCAACACTATGCTGGATACGACCCCCTGATGCTGAGCAATACTGACCGCTTCAAGACGCACCAAACGTGACCCGTATGCTAAAGCGATTCTGCTACTTCAAAGGAGGCCCCGTAATCGGGCGTGCGAACGAACAAAACTCTTCTGCGTATGTGGGATGCCCGACAGACCATCAAACTTGGCATGTGATATTGGTGCAGTGGGGGAAACTAGGGGAGAAAATGACAAACCCGATGACAGACCTAGACGCTTACACAGATCAGGAACTGGAGCAGGCGCTCGCTCGCGTGCTCGCGCAGGCTCGGGGAGAAGTGCTGAACGACGCTGAAGTGAAGAAATTCTGGCAGCTCTACGAAGAGATTCAGCGGCGTGCGCCCTCTGTGACCGCCGCGTAGTTAACTGACCTTGCGCAGGGGCTAGAGTTGAAATGGATGGGAAGCGGGGGCGAATTGTTAACTGATGTAACCAGCGATTACGCTCACAACCGGACCCAAGCCCCCAGTACGCGCCTCGCGGCGTCATCAGTTGCAATCCGCGCGGGCCGACGCCGACCGCATCCGAGGCACTGGCAGGCGCTGGCCAGGTTGGTGGGAGTCTCGCAGGATTGTAAAGCGGATTGAGTACCTTCCAACACAGAACAACCGCGCGAAGGGCAGCGAAGTCAGAAAAATTGGAAGGATTGACTTTCGATATCAAGGGTGAAATCATTGTTTTGTCGGGCGGAATAGCAGATTTGCCCGCACACTTGACGCTGTTCTCGCCCTTCTTGCGCATTTATTCTTCCTTCGTCATAGGAAGTTGCCTTCTGCGCAACCGGAATTCTTGAGAGGGGGTCAATCATGCTACTCGTGGCAGCGTCCAAGAAACTCAGCAAGTTCGATCCCAAGACATTCCTTTCGACCATCAACGGCGGCGGCAGGAAGATCGAGGCTTTTCCCAAAAAGCAGACGGTCTTTGCTCAGGGCGACTCTTCCGATGCTGTTTTCTATATAAAGGAAGGAAAGGTAAAACTCACCGTTGTGTCGCAGCTCGGGAAGGAAGCCACAATAGGCATTCTGAACGAGGGCGATTTCTTCGGAGAAGGTTGCCTTACAGGGCAGCCTCTCCGCTTGTGCTCCGCAATCGCAATGACTGATTGCTCTGTGATGCGGATTGACAAGAAGTCCATGATGGAAGTGCTGCACCGGGAACACGCGTTTTCGGATATGTTCGTGGCATATTTGCTGACACGGAACATCCGATACGAAGAAGATTTGGTTGACCAGCTTTTCAATTCCAGTGAAAAAAGACTGGCCCGGATTCTGCTATTGCTGGCTCATTTCGGCAAGGAAGGCGTGCCCGAGACTGTAATCCCCAAGATCAGTCAGGAGATGCTGGCGGAAATGATCGGTACAACTCGCTCGCGGGTTAGTTTTTTCATGAACAGGTTCAGGAAGTTAGGCTTCATCGACTATGACGGCGGGAGTGGGTTTCAAGTTCACAGTTCACTTCTCAACATCGTTCTCCACGACTAGAACTTCGTTCCGAAAAAACGGAACTCTACTCTCTTGCAGACGTAGCGACTCTCGGCTTCGCCATTTCCTTGACGACTTCGGCGAGTGTCGCTTTCGCCGATTGCTTTCTTGTTTTTCTCTTACCCATACACCATGATTTCACGAGTCCGGGGGCGTCTACAGGTCAATTTGGATCATGTATTCTGAGTCGAACGGGCATATCGCCAGTCGGTTCGCGCTGAAGCCCTCACGGAGTGTGGACATCTATATTCCGAAACTTGAGCAATTGTGAGCAGTCACCAAGTAGGCCACCGTTGTAATTTCTTAGCAGATATGAAGGAACTATGCGGCCCACGGTCGTTTTGTTCCTCTGGTGGCGCAGCCGTATATTTGTATACAGGAAAAGTAGCTTATCCACTCGCTGCGCCACATCTACTTTTTGAACGGGATTCACACAGCAAGTCAAGGCCCCGTCCAAGTCAGGCCCCGGTCAGAGTCATGGGGCGTTCGTTGGACAGCTCTCCCCGAAGTCAGCCAACGCAAAGCGGTTCCACCAGCAGTTTGACAACGGTTGCGCAGAAGCCTAGCCTTGAAATTGAGCAAGCTACCTCTTCTTACTCTTTCAGGTCCCCTGAACTAAGTCAGCCCATCTGAAGCTTTCTCCCCTTAGATTTCTCCAAGGGGGAACTGCGTTATGACCCATTGACCCGTTGGGAACCTTTCCGTGAGTCTTCCACCATGCAAGACCGCATGAACCGCCTCTTCCGTGAGTCTTATAGCCCCGAAGGCCCAGAAGAGGCGCTAACAACCACCAGCTTCGCGCCGCCGGTGGACATCTACGAAGACGAGCACAACATTACTCTGAAGCTTGAAGTTCCGGGCATCGACGAAAAAGACATTGATGTTCGCATCGAGAACACCACCCTCACCGTGCATGGCGAGCGCAAGATCGAGAAGGAAGAGAAAGAGGAGAATTTCCGTCGCGTCGAGCGTCAGTACGGAGAGTTCACCCGGTCGTTCACGCTGCCCAGTTCGGTAGATCCGGGGCAAGTGAGCGCCCACTATGACAAGGGCGTGCTGAAGATTAACCTTGCCAAAAAGGCCGAAGCCAAGCCCAAGCAGATCAAGGTAACTGTTGGCAGCGAGAAGACCCTCGAAGCCAAGGCTCCCGGCAAGGCCGCGTAAAACCAGCAGCTAGTGAGAGAAATGGGAGACGGCTGAATGTCGGCTCCCATTTGGTTCCAACTGGCCGTCAAATGGTACGCCAAGACTTCCAACGACTGCCCCTTCTCTGATTTCGAACTTCTCTAGAGGCCCTGCTGTGGTTTGCGTTTCAGCGGCTTGCCAATCGCGAGAAGAAAGATGGCACTCTTGTCTTTTGCGTGCGGCGAAAAGAAGTTAATCACGTCATCGTCGAAGAAGGTTAGCCCGGTTGCACCCAGGCGCTGAGCATACGCAGCCAGGTACATCCTCCCGCCGATGGCACCCGCCTCCAGCTGGACGGCCCGGTAGCCGCGGTTCCCGTATCCTTCCAGGATGTGGGTCAAATCGGCGAGAAAGAAGATGTCCGCGCAGGCGTCCGCCGGCAGCTCCTGCTCCAGTCCAAGATGGTGGGCCTCGGCGCGGAATTCCCCTGCCTTCAAAAGCTCCAGGGTGTCCTGCTCACGTCGGAAGAAGTAAGCACCCGGCTTGAGCCCCTGTACCGCATGCACGATCAGGTAAAGATCGTTGAGCTGCGCGCCGGGGGGCTCAAGGAAGTCGGCCGGAAGACCGCGCGTGGCGCAATCGACAATGCTTGAGAGTTGGTCCAGTGTAATGGATGCAGTCTTATCGAACGCTCGGGTAGAGCCGCGGCGCAGGATCACCTGCTCGATCGTGTCCTTCGGCTGTTCTTCTTCCGGCAGTCGCTGGAAGCGAACTGCCTCGCCTGCCGGAACTGAAGATGGGAAGACCTGTTGCTTCCCGCGCCACTGAGCCACTTCCTCTTCGGACTCAAGCGAAGACGCGTCATGCATCTCAAGCATGGCGGGATATGCGACCTCACGCTCCGAAAGCGGGATCGTCTCCAGGCCGAGCGCTGGAGCTTCTCTCAGGGCTGGCAGCAAACTCTCCGATGTGCGCCCGATCGGTACGAGGCACAAGGAAACCTCACGCCGCGTATCAAGATCAAGGAGGCGGTTCACTTCGGCGTCCACGAACCCGAGCACGATCTCGGCCGGCAGCCCCGAAGCCGCAGAAACGGCCAGCATATTCGCCAGCAAGGTGCCGTTGTCCCAACCGAAATGGCGATAGGTACGCGCCTGATACTTCCAGGCGTTCCGCCAGTATGTTCCGGTGCAGATGATCATCGCGGGCGCGCGAGCCACCGCGGGTTCCATCGCCGTCGCCTGAGCCAGGTTTCTGCGAAAATCACCTTTTCGCAGAAGCCTTAGCGATACATCCGCCGGATTCAAGTGATACACGCCGGCATCCAGGCCCGGGAGATCGCCGGATACGACGTACACCTCGATCTCGTAGAGGGCTCCGGTGCAGGCTGCGGCGCGAAAGTAGATTTCTCCGCCTGGATGTGCGCGCTCTTTGGTAATCCCCGCCGAGAAATAGAGAATGCGCGCCAAATCCTGAAGGTCAGGGACCGAATCGGCCCGCGATGAGAGCACTGGTTCTGAGATCGCGGAGAGCGCGGCCACCCCTGTTTGCGGCACGTCCCGCGGCAGTGAAAACGGGTCTATCTTCGGATAGATTTTGAAAGGCTGCGGCCGATTCGCCCAGTCTAGGAAGTGAGGATTGTTACGAATACTCCAGGAGGAGTGCTTCGTGCCATCGTGATACTTCCAAGTCGCCTCCATGTCGCGGTTGTTCATCGGTCACTACGTTAGACTAGCACCTGCAGTGGATCACGGGCTGCAAGCAATGAACCTGCGACTGCGGATTATGCCTGGATCACGGGCTACTCTGAAGTAATCCCAAGGTAAGAGTTGCCGACGACTCGACAATTGGCCAGTCGCCAGCATCACGGTCGCCCCCGATGAAGGAGACTGCTAACTTCGGCTACTAATGTTAGCGCGAGAACACTGCTCCGTGCGGCAAGCCTGACCCTTTCCATCCGGGCGGCCACTCGCGATTTTCGAAGTTGAAACCGGAGTTGCCGTCGATATCGCGAAAATTCTCATCCACTTTGGGAGCGCCGGACCGCCTCTTTTTGAGGATCGAATTTCAGCAGGCCGGAAATGTTCGCAATACTGCGACGATATTGGCGGTGCTCGTGGCGACTAAGTTTCCAAAGCCGATCTGACTTAAAAGCAAAAAAGACTAGGTGCAGCAAGATCATTGGAAAATGTCCAATATTGAGCAGTCTGCGGACACTACTTTCGTGCATGCTGAGGAGCGGAAGTCATGACAGCGGAACAAAACGTAAACTGGCGTTATGCGAAAGAACCTAATCGCTCCGATTCCCCAAACTGCTCCGGCTCCCGATGAGGGCTGGCTCGACCTCGACGGTGCAGCCTCGGTCGAGGTCACATCGGAAGACAAGGAATATCCGGTCGAGTCCGCACTAGTATCGGGGGAAACACAGGGCTGGCGTGCCGCCGATTCTGGTACCCAAACCATCCGCCTAATTTTCGATCAACCGCAAAGCCTTAGACGCATCTCGCTTGTCTTCGAAGAAGCAAAAACTGAGCGCACCCAAGAGTTCGTCTTGCGATGGTCTGCAGTTGAAGGACGCTCGTTTCGAGAAATTGTGCGCCAGCAATGGAATTTCAGTCCTCCTAACGCAATCCGCGAGGTCGAGGAATTTCAGGTTGCACTCTCGGCTGTCACCGTTCTTGAATTAGTCATTGTACCCGACATCAGTCGAGGAGCGGCTCGCGCCTCGCTCAGGAGTCTGCGCCTGTCTTGATAGACCGCTGCCCGCTGCCTAATTAATCGTCAGGACTGAGCGGTTTGGATCAGCGGAGCCATGCTTTCGGAGCCTATGCTCTACTTATCGAGCAGATGAGCAGGCGAAGCAAAGCCTCTGGGATAATGGAAAATGGGCCGTATCAATAAACTGACACCCAAACTGCGCAAAGCTCCACAACCGCCTTTGTCGCACGCCGGAGCACCTGCGGAGGCAGACCGAGCCAAGAAGCCGCCGCTTGTCCAACCCTCTGCTCCCGACTCGGAACTGAATCCCGGTGATCGCGTCGAGGGCTTGGCTGATTTTGGAAAGCCGACTGGAGAATTCGGAACAGTGGAGCAAACCAACGAAGACGATGCGCTTGTAAAGTGGGATGATGACGGTCGAATGAGACTGCACCAATCTTGGCTCAAAAAGGTCGGCAACAAAGCTCATCCCCTTCTCAAGCCAGCAAGTGCGCTGCCGAAGGATACTGCGCGATTCCTCACTAGGAAAAGAGGAGATTCTGAACCTCTGCAACTTGCACGGGCTTCGAGCATTCCTCATCATAATTCGCCACGTGGTTGATCCGGGTGTTCACCGGATAGCGCGGCATCAGCCGGGCGTCGCAGGGCTTCAACAGGTCGGACACCGCTCTCGGATCCCTCATTCCTGGAGATTTGCAGTGAAGCAGAGCAGTCACGAGACGGGTGGCAACGTGCTTGATCGGTAGGTAGTGAAGGCTGGTAAACATGAGTATCTCTGCGCTGCGGACGTCGTCGTTCATCGTGAGTCTCATGTTTCTCATGGGAATAGCCACAACTTCGCCTGCGCAGGCCATCAAACCAACCCCGGCAACCCCTATCGACATGAAGAAGGTCGAGCTCGGTGGGACGCCCTGGAATCCACAGTGGGACCAGATCATAGAAAAGGCGCTGCCGCCCGAAATGCTTTCTTCGCAGGCCCCCCGGGGCGTGCGTCGATTCTGCCCGCGATTTTACGAGATGGGCACAACAGACAAACGCACATTTTGGGCGTACTTCTTCCAGGCGCTTGCAGGTGCTGAAGCCGGCCTGAATCCGAACACGAGCGTCCGTCACAGCGAGCCGGAAGGCGCCATAGCCATGCGCAGCGAAGGATTGTTGCAGCTTTCGTACGCCGACCAGAAGCGTTACGGCTGCGATTTCAATTGGCAAGTGGACCGTGCGTTAAAGGCGAACGATCCCGCCAAGACCATTCTGCAGCCGAAAAACAATCTCGAATGTGGAGTGAAGATTCTGGTCCACCAGACCATCGTCCAACACAAACCTTTGCTGACCCGGTCGGGATACTGGTCGACGTTGCAGCCGGACGGGCCGAGCTACCGTGTATTCGCCAAGCAGATGACAAATCCTCCGGCTGCATGTGGTCTGCCCACCAAGGCGACGATCGACAAGTCGGCTACGACGAAGTCGGTGCAGGACGACGCAAACCGGCGTGAAACTCCCCAGTAGTTGGGCACCGGTTGTAACTGAGCGCAATCCACGATGATCGCCGGTTAGTGGACCAGTTTCAATGTCCACAGGGAGCGGCCTATGATTAGGCTCCCGAAGCCGCCTTGTCCCCAGCCACGCCCCATACGGTTCTCGCGAGGAGAACGTATGACCGTCGATATGGATATTCGAGCCTTGGATGGGGTAGTCGTTGCCGCAGACCGACCCCTTAGCCCATAAAATCGCCGGCAGCGGTTGCCACCGGCGACAAGGTTCGGAATCATTATTCTGCATTTGGACTAGGCAGCTTTGCGTATTACTGGCGGGTCACTTTTGCCTTGGTCGGATTTCGCATCACGGGTGAGAGAAAGATTTGGGGCGCCCGTCCGCTCCAACATTTTCGCTTTTCTCCACCTGCTGAGAAAAGGGAACATTGTGCCAATACCGGCTACCAGCACGGCAAACGCAATCCAGAGCCATAAGGACCAGCTCCTGGCAGTGGGTGTAGTGGCGGCTGCCGCAGGTGGGCTGACAGGTTCCGAGGACGAGTTGTCGGTCGCGACAGGTGTAATGGCGGCTGCAGAAGGCGTGCTGCCAGTCTCCGAGGAAGTGGCGGCAGTGGCGGCGGGTGTAGCGGCGGTGGCTGCAGCTGTTGCTGCCTGTCTCCGGCGTGCTGACGGTCGCGTTGGGCGAGTGTCGGCTGCAGCCGGTGTGACTGTGCTTTCCGCAGGTGCGGTGACGGTGGCAGTGGGCTGAGCAGGCATGACGGCAGGCTCCGCAGGCGGGGCCACAGTGGCCGCGGGTACAGCGGCGACGGGAGCGGGGGCAACGACGGTCTCCGCAGGTGTGCTGGTAGTAGCCGCAGGTGCAGCAGCGGCGGCAGTAGGTGGGACGGCGGTCTCCGCGGGTGGGGTGACAGTCGCAGCAGGTGCGGCGGCTGCCGCAGCGCAATGTTCGGAGATCATATTCACTTCGGTGACGGCAAAGCTGTTAGCAGTGGCGGCGGAACTCGCGTCACCTGCTCTTTGTCCGATGAGGGTTACGTCATGGCCCAGATGTGGCTTGAGATCAACACTGCTGGTGCTGATTTTGAAAATCTGGCCAGTGTTATCTTCCACAACTGTGTAGTTGCCATCCGAACCACCCAGGCAACCCTTAATGTTGGTCTGTTCTGTATTTGTGCTTGCCGCGGGAGTCTGCGCAAACGCCAGAGCGGCCAGCAGGGCCGGTACAACGATCAACAGGAATGCTTTCTTCATGGAATCCTCCAAAGATTCTCGACTTGCAGCAGTGTTTGAAATTTTCGCTTGGGATTTGATTCTGCTTCCAATTCTGATGTCGAACCCTCGGGGCTTTCGGGCTCCGGCCTGAGAACTTGGAGCATCCAGGGAAACACCGCAATTTTATTCGGCAAGAACCTTGGTGTCTGTACCAAACCGCTCACATATAGATCTGAAAAGAGGCGAATTAAACAGTGACGGCGAAGTGTTGTCCTAATTGGTACAAGATTGGCTACAAGCCTTAACTCTCGTCCTCCGACAGTTTGGTATTTGCCGTCCTCGCTGTCGGGTTCGAGATTGCCGTCGGCCCGCGTATGCTGAACGACCTTCTCCATGCGCCCGGAGCCCTGCTCGTCAAATTTGTACTCGGATCGATACCGGGTTGCCAATTAGATCAGGGACGAGACGGGCTTAAGCAAAGTGATGAGCCTCACCGCAAACAGTATTAACAATCACAGACAATCACACATGAATAGGTGAACAATTCTTGTGATAACGGGTCGGCGGCAATGGCAGAGGGACCCCAAGCCGCGTTGGATCATATCCGCAACAAGCTCCAAATAATCCTCTCTCGCGCCGAACTTTGCAGGGATACCAGCCAATGTGAGTCTTGTGCTATCGCGGTTTCCGAGATTGTCAACGAGATCCGCGACCTAGAGACGTTCGTGAGGGAAGCCTTGCACAAGTAGCAGTCGCCATATCGTATTGGAACCCGAGGGGTGTGGGGTGCTTGGGGTATGACGAAGATCAACGCGCGCAATCGGGATGTTACAACAGGTATGCGGCGCTGGTGCTCAGCTTTGAGGCTCTTGAACTCGGCTATTGGCGGGTCTAAGCTTTCCCTTAGTCTCGGGGTGAGGGACGGCACAGGTTTTTACCGTTTCCACTGTCCTGGGTTCGACCGAAGGCGAACGGTTGGCAGGCCGAGCCACGTTTCTCACCCCGCGACGCAAATGTCTTCCCCTAGCGCTCGTAATCCTTGCGGAAACAGAACAAATCGATGACTCAACACGTTTTACTGACCTTGCTGCTACTATTATTGCCAATGAAAGAACCCACGGCTGCCCAGGCTCCCCGCAATCTAATCGGTAACTCGAACCAACCGCAGGTTGCGCGGCACGATCCTGCTAAAAACGATAACACGGTGAAGATCAGGGAACTCGTGGACCGGCAGGTACAAGCGTGGGAGAAGCATGATTTTGGAATTGCCGCCCCTGACTGGCTTCCAAGCGGGGAATTGATTTCGCCGGGGGGGCATGTGCCCGCTGAGGAAATGCAAACAGCGATGGCCGGTTATTTCAAGCAGTTCCGCGATTTGCGAGTCACGGTAAAGAATGTCTTCATTTCGACTGACGGAGCTAAGGCGGCCATCGAGTGGGACTGGGATGTGACTCGGCGAAGAGATGGAGCGCGGGCTGTCACGCACGATGCAATCATCGTGGACTTGGTCGGCGGTAGGATTGCCTCTTGGCGCGAGTATTTTGATTTCGGCAATTCGATCGATGCAAAGCCATAGTTGCTGGAGCGGTGCTACCGGATCAATGAGTGTAACCGCGATGTTTCAACAGTCGAGCGCAGAAGCACTGTGTTCCCTGGTTTGTAGGCCGATTTGCGAGCTGTCCTGCCTGGGACTAGAGTTGTCTCAGCCGCTGGAAACTTTGACAGCTTACACATTGAGAATGGCGCTGTATTCTTGTGGAATGTAGCTACCCACATCTCCGCGACAGAAGTTGGTGTATATGTTCGCCGAAACAAGGAACCATCTGGACGCAGGAGTTCTCCCTCTCCTGAATGCAGTCTTTTGCCTGGATTGTGAGGTCATCAGTACCAGTCGAGGTGACGAATGCCCCGCGTGCAAGAGCCGCTCGCTCGTGAGCCTCGCTCGGATGCTCGGGGGCAGTTTGCTCGCGCATAGGGCACAACACTCTCACCCAAGCGAAAGTGGGTTGTTCGACATCACGATTGCGGTGGAATTGCAGCAGATGCACGCCAAAGACTTGAGCACCACCGTTGAGCGGTTGACCAGTGTGATTGGCCCGAAGCTCGCTGGAGACCGAGCGTCATTCCACATCCAGGTGAAGCCGGCAGTAGATAAACTTGACCTACAGCCCTCGCTTTGCTTCCTGGAACGGGAAGCCGCATAGAGCCTTATTGCCTAGGGTCCAGCGTCAGTGAGTGAAATGGCGATTTTTCACCAACGAACGAGCAGACATGGTGCGAGCGCTGATAGTCACTGCGGCGCATTCTCTCCGTTGATTTGAAACAGACCTACGCGATTGTTCTGAGAATCCACCACGTAAAGGCTACGGCCTGTGTCAACCCACATGCCTGATGCTTGGCTAAAGTTCGCGCCTTTGATTGTGCTTGGATCAAATGTGTAGAGCGTTTGCCCTTCGTGACGGAAGACGTGAATCTGGTTGAGAACCGGATCACTGACGTAAATATTGCCTCGGTTGTCTACAGCCAATCCGGTGCGATAATCTGCATAGGCCAGGTTAATGGCGCGCAGGAAATGGCCCCCTGTATCGAGAACCTGAATGCGCGTGTTGCCTGCATCGAGCACGAACAGTTCGCTACCGGCCGCGACCACCTGGCTGGGAAATCTGAACTCGCCGGGACGATCACCACCGCCGCGGTTCCCGAGCTTGCGAATTAGTCTCCCTCGCTCGTCCATAACAAAGATCATGTGCCGTTGCCTATCGCACACGTAAATGCGTCCCGTAGCTCTATCGATCGTGATCCCTGCTGGGCTATCGAAGTACGATTCTGCTCCTCTCAGTTTCCCTAAGTAACGGCGAAACTTACCTGCCGAGTCGTAGACGAGTACGGTTCTACTGCTCTGGTCGACGACGTATAGATTGTCTTGACCGTCCACGGCGAGCGAGGTGGGAGCGTGCAGACGGTCGCCGCGTCCGTCCAAACGACCGTATTTCGAGCGAATAAAGTCGAATACGTGCACGGCTTTAGCGCCCGGATCGGCGACGAAGACACGGTGGTTCGAGTCTGTCGTCACAGCGGATGGTGATTGCAACGCATCCACGCGAGTTACAGGGTCCGCGGGCCCTGCAATGATGTCAAGCGTCCGGTCCAGAACAGGGTGTAATGGTCGTACATCATCAGCCGACGAAAATACACGCACAAAACTGAGGCTCGCTGAAGCTTGTTGGACATCGGTTTGCGCTGGTTGCGAGGAAGTTACGAATGTCGCGTCCCAGGTTGCCGCGGGGCCGGGCACGATGCAAATCACGAGCAGTCCCGAGACAAGAACTGCAAGGCAAAGTTTGCTCCAGATTCGCTCTGTTTTACCGAAGAGCACAAGCTCCCATCAATTCCTAATCGAGACCATTCTTGCACGTTCCCTAGGTAAAGAACATGGACGACCCGATCCCGTCCAAAGGGAATAGAACGCGCCTTCTGATGCTCATTGACGCTCTAGTCCACTAGTCCAACCATTACGGTCAGATGGTGGAGTACCTGCGGATGAACAACATCGTTCCGCCTGCGAGTCGCTGAGCAAATCTCGCAAGAGCAGTTCTGGAAAGGGGAATCACTGTGAACGACACTTCAATGATGCTGACCGCCGCAATACTGTTCGCGTTGCTTGTTACGCCTGTCGCTGGTCTGCCCGAATCGGCAGGGGCACAATTCAGCTCGCCAGACGCCAAACGCCCCCAGTCACCTTTCGCCTGTAACCGCTTGGCGCACACTCCTGAGCAGAGGAAGCGTCACTTTGATGAACTCGGTCCCAAGTTGCGCTCGCTCAGGAAGAGTGTTCGCGAACTCCCAAGTGGCTACGAATTTGAATTTCCCGCTGACTCCAACACGGTACAACTCGTCGCGGAATGGGCAGTCGGCGAGCGTGCCTGCTGCCCGTTCTTCGACATTGACATGCGGGACACGAGGAGCATGTGCCCACCTCGTTCTCCTATTCCGTAAGTACAACGCTCCCTCGGGGGCGGGTCTGGAGCTTGCTCACCGACATCACGAACTGGCCGAAGTTTGCCGATATGTGTTCCGATCTCCACTGGGACGGTATGCCTTGGCGGAAGGAAGTGCAATCGTTGGTCAGCTTAACGACCCGATAATGGCTTTGGGAAAGCCTTGGGTCGCGGCGTGGAACGCTCATGATTTGGACTTGATCATGACGCACTATGACGATGCAGTCGAGTTGACTTCGCCCGTTGCCGCCCAGCTCTTGGGATCATCTGATGGCAAGGTGGTCGGAAAGCCAAACTTGAGAGCTTATTTCCAGCGAGGACTGGAAGCTTACCCTGAACTCCCCTTTCATCTTGAGGATGTGCTTTGGGGTATGAACAGCGTCGTGCTCTACTTTACAAATCAAAAGCGGACGCACACGGCAAACTTTATGGAGTTGTCGGCGTATGGGAAAGTGATACGAGTTGTGGCGAACTACGGTGGGTAGAAAGGTGGCTACCCTCGACCTGCAACGATTGCAAAGGACTGTTCGGGCGAAACCTTGCACGTCGAGATGTAGTGCGCCCACGATTCCTCGAAGGTGCATATTCCGCCGCAGACCAAGCATTCGCTTAGCCGCATCGGGTTCGTCGGCAAATCCCCATTAGTGAAAATTTTTGACGATTCCTCTGCCTACGATGTCATCTTTCATGTCGATAGCTCCCTACAGTTGAACTTGCGCCGCGAGGTTTCCAGCGGGAACCAACACGGACGTCGTTACCCACCGGTGAGATCGTGCTGTTCGTGTCCCAGATAGCTGCCCACTTGTTTGCCCGAGAACCTCGGGTGTTCTTAGCCACACAATTCCTCGACAAGCTCCAACATATCGCTTAAGAGATCTAATCTCAATTCGCTTGAGGATCGTTTGGATTCTGATCAGATGTGTTCACATCGTTGCTAGAAAACTCGATGTGGCCGCCTTCTCGTTCGGCGCGTCGTGATAATACATCAGATGCGTTCACAGTTTTGCAAGGAAGCCCGGTTTGAGCGCTTTCTCGTTCGGCACGTTGTATTTCCTCGATTATTTCTCTCCGCCAATCGGGAAGGTAGAGGCGCTTCGCGTAAAGTTGAGACGTAGCGTCGGCCTTCGCCTCCGCGCTGATGCGTGTTGGCTGGATATCACCGGTACGCGTATAGCCTGTTTCGAACATCTTCGCGATCGCCAGATCTCCCACCTTTGGATGAGTTTTCATGTTGACCAGTCGTTGGATGAACAACTCATCCAAGAATGCGCGGGTCAGAAGGATCTGGTCCTTTGCCGTTTCCCAGCCTTCTTCCTGTTTTCGTCGTTCGAACTCTCGAAGGAGGGGCTGGACTCTCGGCATTTTCAGCAACTCGAACCCCACCACGGCGAGTAGCCCGCTCGCAGAGAAGCTTGCTTGCCGTTTCCCGTGAGAACGAAATAAGCACAGAAGTCGACCTCTGCTGCTGTGACCGTCGTAGGGGACTTCCTGCCGCGACGATTGAGATTCTGATTTGAAACACTCTTTGCCCCGGTTTCATGAACACTTCCGCATTTCTTTGACATCGATTACCTCCTTGAATCCACTTGGCTGGTAGGTACATTTCATATTCGGCGAACAGAAGAGTTGAACACGCGTAGTAATGAGAAATTGCCGAAAATTCGAGGCAAACCCCGGCAAGCCTGAAGTTGGAATTTTGGAACAGAATGGAACAGACTTAACGTTTGGGGCAGAGCTAAATGATTGAAAAGATGGTGGCCAGGGACGGAGTTGAACCGCCGACGCCAGCCTTTTCAGGGCTGGACTCGCCAATCCAAAAGCCGCGCCCAGCGCGGGTTTCCGAAAATCTGGTCAGTTTATGGTCAGCGAGAGTTGTCATTTGCTTCAATTTAAGTACCCGTTCGCGGCCAGGCGCGTGGCTTCCCGGGCGTTAGCTATTCGCTCGGTGGCCATCTTGCTGGTGAGCTCGATCGCGCGTCGCTGGCTTTCGGGCACCTGTTGGGCATACACGTCCAAGGTGGTTTGAATTTGGCTGTGCCGCATCAACCCTTGAGCGTCTTTTATGTTTGCGCCTGCCGTCACCAGCCAGGTTGCCCGGCTCGTACGCAAGCAGCGCCAGTTGGCGAAGTCCAGCCCGAGTTTGCGCGCGGCCGGCTTCAGGTGACGAGTGAGCACGTTGTTATCGCGCATGGGCTTTCCATCCTTCACCGATTGAAATATCAGTTCAGGATTCGGCCCATCCGGTTTCACAACGCGATAGTGGCGTACGGCGCCGCGGCCGGCTTTCACGTCGACCGTCAGCTGCTTGAGTCGATGGATGCGCTCGATCACATGACGATCGACCGCAATGGTGGCGTTGGAGGCGCGGCTTTTCGGCTGCGACCAATCACCACGACAGTAGCGCCGCTCGATCGAAATAGAATCGGGTCCCAAGTCCTGCCAGCGCAATGCGACCAGCTCACTGATGCGCAGACCGGTATAGATCGCCACATAGACCATCGTGGCGTACGGCTCGCACATCATGCTCACCAGCTGATCAAACTGCTCCGGCGTTAGGTACGGCATTTTGGTACGCTTTCCGATTTTGTCGGGAGGCAGTTGAATCGCCTCCATCGGATTCTTTTCGAGCAGGGCATATTTCCGCACTGCTCGTTTGAGGACGCTGGCGAGAACATCGCGGATCTTGTCCTTCGACTCCCAGCCCAGCGTCGGGTTGGCCGCGGTCATGCCCACCGAGAAATATTGCTGCAGGACCGCCGGCGTGAGATCACGCAGCAGGCAGGTTCCGAAGCGCGGGAGCAGATACTTGTCGAGCACTCCCCGGTAACGTTGCTGCGTGGTTTTGGCCAGCAGCGGCATCTCGAGCGGAATGTAGGTCTGTTGCACGAAGGTGTTGAAGTCTGTGGCTGAGCCCCAGGCCAGCATGCCCTGATTCAGCGGTTTGACGTATTCATCGCGGAGACGGAGCACCTTGCGCCAGTGCGTGTCGAGTGGCGCCAGGCGAACCCGTTTCTGCCTGCGTTTCGGTTGGCCGTCGTGGAGATAGTCTTCCGTGACGATGATGGTCCAGTGCTTGCCATGTTTTTTGGGCTCGGGCTTCTGGTACCTGCGAAGCGCCATCTTTTCCCTTTCCTCTTGTTGGAAAAGGGCGCTGGCGGCGTTCGCCTCGCTACTGACACTATCAGCAGGCGGCTGATCCCACAACGGAATTTGCTGAGGGAATGGCATTCGTCAAGCTTTCCGCCCGTAGTGCCATTGAAAATGTTGCTGGAGAATGACTGCGGTTTCGGCAGCGGTCGGGATATACGGTTCGCTCGCCGGCTTTTTCTTCGTGGCGGGTGCCACACATGATTGTGTGGCGGGGAGTGCCACACATGATCTTTCATGAGATTCCTGAGCAAGAGTTTTATTAAGATAGGCTTTTTCAGGACTCTCATGAGTGGCAGGTGCCACACATGATTGTGTGGCAAGCTGCTCGCCGCTCCGACGATCGAACAGGTCGACCGAAAACCTGAATTCATCCGCCCGGCCACGCCCGCTGGAACGCGCAGTTCGCACCAAAAACCCCAGCTCGGAGGCAAAGCAGCGGTATCGCCAGACGATCTTTGGATCGAGAGCGAGGAGTCGTCCGATGGGATGACAGGGAAGAAAAATCGGCCCGTCGCCACGCTCAATTTGGAGATAGAAGGCAATGGAGAGACAGCGGACGTAGTTACGATTCGAGTCATGGATCCGCGGCCTAAGTGGGACGGCCTCCGCACGCTGCAGAGCCATTTGCAGAGTATTGGTCCGCAGTTTTCGCCAGGTCTCGCGGAACTCTGTTATGGGGTCGGGGGACGCAGGGAACCAGTGGCGCCAGGGATCCTGTGTACTCTCGTTCCAGCTGCGGAGGGCGCCCTCGACGGTTGCGACGGCCTCTTCCTCATTGGCAGCCGGCAATTTCAGCCGGACGCCGCGGGTGAACGCGAACATTGGCGAGCGGAATTTTCCGCTTCGCTGCGCCTGTTCGTAAGATTTTGCGTTGTCGAGATGTAGCTGGCGCAGGCAATCCGACAAGGCGGCGGCTGTTGATGCGACGAAATTGTCGGACCGTTCCTGCAATCGTCAGTCCCCGCTCCAATCCAGCACCCCGCGGCTCGAAACGCGGCGTGCTTCCAAGTAAACCTCACGCCAGCGGACGCAGCGGCAAGCTGTGTACCTGTGGGAAAACGGAAACTTTTGTGGATTGTGTACCTGAGCATGGTCAAAAGCCACGACAGGCAAGGCTTTTACAAATGCGAGTGTGTACCTGCGAGAGCGGGAAAAAGTCAGGAAACTATTCAATTTGTGTATTGACGGCGCATGGCATCGATGGAGTAGACTGCGCCGATGGAAACCAAGCGCATCTGCAAATACCGAGATAACGAGGGAAACCCGGGACGAGGCTGTCGCGGCGAGTTCACTCTGAATTCCACGCAAGGTGGCTCTAATCGGATGAACTGCGACAACTGCCGGAACCTCGCAGCCCACGACCGCAGCGCCGCTTACGCTGCCACTCACCAAGAGGAACAGAGCAAAAGAAATAAGCGCGCCCGCCAGAAGGCCGCGGAAGCCGCCGGCCGACAGTATCGCGAAATGACAAACATGCAGCTGTGCCTCTACCGCGATCGCGAAGGCAAGCCGTCTCCAGATTGCCTCGTCGAGTTCATGCCAAAGTCAGGGATTCAGATGTATTGCAAGAATTGCAGACGCCTCGCGCTCAACCAGCGGCAGGCAGCAGCCAAGCTGACGCAGTACCGTACCGACAAGGCCGTGAACAATGCCAGATACAAGAAACATCTGGAATGGGGCAAAAAGAGTGTGAAGGCCTACCATGCGCGCCAGCGGAAGTTGCGTGGCGATTGGAAGATCCTCCAGGAAACGAAGTCGATGCCTAGCTCGTGGCAACGAATTGTGCCTATTCTGATGGTTCACCGCGACCTAGAACCACCGTTATCGAATTCTGAAGTTCAGAAACTTGCGGGCACGAATCTGGACAAAGAAACGATGAGGCGCATCCGCAAATTCTGCCGCGTTCCAGGGCAGCGCGCCCCAACCCGCAAGAAAAAGCGGGCTAAGAATCATTTACAGAGCCCCGCGCTCGTGGGCGTCTCAAACTTGAATTCCGATTTTGTTTAATACTGGTGTGTAGATATCCACCTCAGTAGTTGGTGTTACGATGCTCACCACCAGGGCGAAACGCGCGGACCTATGGTACCGTTCCAGATGTTCTCGGTCCTTCCACCAACCTGAAACTGGATACACGACTACGGCTCCTCTACGGGCAAGATCGGAGGCTGGCCCCCGCCGATGATCTGAATGAAGCGATCCGCGGTCTCGGAGGCCAGTACCAAGGGTCCAACCGCTATCTGATGCGCGAGTCTGATCTGCTTCTTGCCTAGCAGCTTTGTTCACGCACTTTCGAAAGTCATTCTCGTCCTCGTCCGGCAATTTGACGGCGAAACGGAGTCCGTGCGAAGCGTAGCGCTGCTTCTGATTCCGGGCGCTCTCCGCGGGGTTTGGTTCAATGAAGTAGGAGAGTGTCACCCGCATGACGACCTCCGTGTTCCCCAATTCCATCAGCTGTTCCAATGGCCAAGGAAGGCGAAATAGCTTCATCTCGTTCAGTAGCACAGCTTTTTTCTCTGGCTTCACATAGGGCTGGATCGTGTCCTCTGCTATAAGAGTCAGGGCGTTGCGGGCGCTGTGGATTGCTCGCTCGGGCTCTGGCACACCGAAGCCGTATCGCTTAAGCAGAAGAGCCATGGTCCGTCTTGGTTGGGTTATCTGGTAAGTGGCCGAGCATCGCGCTCGTCCAGTTGGCAGAATCGACCACGAGAGCCCTGACTGTCTCCGGCCAGAATTCAGGGTATTGGCTTTGCACGATAGCGCAGAGACGCGCGGCGTTCGCCGTTGCGGCACTGGTTTCGCCGAAGTGTTCGAATGGCGTTTGAGGATATTCCCTCGACGTTGTGAGGAGCCTAACTTCTGGGAAGCCGTAACCAATGCCATCCGCCGGGTCGACACCAAGGTTTCCCGCTTCCATGACAACGTCGATTTTGATTGGCCAAGTATCGTTCCATGTGGCGGTGGTTGTGCAGGGGGACAGGTGCCCATTAATTGCGAACGATACCCATCCGTTTCGCGTGGGGTCAGTTATTCGCGTAAGTTCCGTCACTCCGCCGACAGTCAGCGCATTCCAAGCCTGAGCAGGCGACTCAATCTCGCTCAGGTCGTTTAGTGTTGGGTATTGTTCATGTCTTAATTGTTGAGGTACACCGTACACCTAGTCGAATGTGATGTGTTAGCAAATGAGTAAATGGCAGCTTTCGGCGGTACCTTGTTTCCAGAAACGTGCGGATGACATCCCACATAGAATCATGGCCTTAGGGGTAGGGGGTCTCATTTGCGAAGGTCAGACGTCTGCGACCGGTGGGCTGCCAGTCACACACTTTCGCAGCAAAAGAATTTTCCTGGTTTTGGTGGTTTTTTCGACAAAAAGTGGGATCACACGTCAATCGAAATCGCTGTAATCAGTTCGAAGACCGGTCAAAGAAAACCCTGAGTGGCGACTGCAGTACGGGTGCGACTACAGCCAATGCGAGCAACTCCGGTCAAGGGGTCGAGACGCCCGCCGGTTTTGAAGATCACCTAGTGTGTTCCGCCGCGTTATGAAAATTTTCTACTCTACCTGATTCTTCAACCGTCTACCAGAAAAGGGTTTTGATGGGTTCTGATCGATTTCGCTTCATTCTGAACATGGAACTATCACGTTTTCATCACAGCAGTGCTTTGACCGGAACGAATTGTGAGCGTAATCGCGATCTTTCGCCAACCGCACTGAACCAATGACTTTCGTAATTTCGTCGTGAAATCAAGACTCGGTAGATTGGAGTGACTATTGGATTTGCTAAATGTGGCGTCACCTTATTGTTGTTTTCCTCGTGCTGATGGTAGCGGCTAGTGCCGTATCCGCTCAGGATTCGGACACTTCACGCGAGGTCGAACGCAAAGTGGCTCCGATCTATCCGGATTTGGCGAGGCGACTGCACATTTCCGGTGTCGTGAAGCTCCGGGCTACAATCGCCCCCAATGGTTCGGTCAAATTGATCGAGCCGATGGGTGGCAATCCGGTGTTGCTAAAAGCCGCGCAAGAGGCGGTAGCGAACTGGAAGTACGCCCCTGCTCCAGATGAAACGCAGGCGTTAATTGAACTCCGCTTCAACGCGCCACAGAAATAACTGCAATCAGGGCGATTTTCACTCACAGCCGCATCAGTGAGTGTAATGGGGATGTTTCAACAGTTGGGATGCTGCTGGCCGATTTGCGATGGTCCCAATCAGGGCTGCGCTCGCGCGGAATCGAAGACCGTCGGGAGTGCTCCCCATGAAAATCGTTTCACAGTCTCGCGAAAAAGCGAGACGGGTGTACCATGGTGCTGTTTTCGAGATCAAAAGGAAATTCCGGCTAAGGAGGAAACCCATGCCGAACCTCTCAGGCTCTTTCTCTGGGAGAGCCACCTCGCAGTCAACTATTGCTTTGCACGACACTTCCAACCACGACCTGAACCTGCTTGAGGTCAGAGGCGTTCAGAAATCAACTGACGAGCAGTGGAACAACTCCAAAATCACCTACTGGGGCACGGCAGACTTGATCGCTGGCAACGGTCCGCAGCGCGGCTACTTCGTCAACGAGCATTCTGACGGCGAGCGCGACTTCGGCACTTTTGAAGGCAGGATCGTCACTTCCGGCGCACAAGTCACCATCGAAGGCACTTGGAAATTTACCGGCGGCACAGGAAAGCTCAAGGGCCTTACCGGGGGCGGCAGCTACAAGGGGCGGATGACTTCCCCCGTGGAAGTTGAAAATACATGGGAAGGAAAGTACCAGATTGCGACAAAAACTAAGGCAGCATGATTTCTCTGCCTGCCAGCAGAAGTTCTAACCGCTTGTTCTGGCTCACTCGGCCAAGTCGGAGAGTGGGCCATTTCTCTCTTATCCTGAAGGATGCCAAGGCGAAGTACGCGAAGCCTACCAAGCGTCGATGAGTGATAATCGGGATGTTTCAACACTTGAGACAATTCCCTCTCAGGGGCGGGTGGCAAGAACTGCTCTATCTCTGAACTCTAGGCTTTATTCCGGGGTCACGCTTTCGATCTCGTCCCTCGCCCCGAAGTGAGCATCCCCGAAATCTGGCGGACGCTCTCCCGCAAGCGTTCAAACCCCACGTCGATAGGTGTTTGTTTCTGTTCAACGTCCGCGAAGCCTGCAGTCTGCATCTGTTCGGCAGCAGCGCTGAAGCGTTGGGTGCTTACGCCATCCATCGCAAGGAAGCGGAATGCCTGCGCGAGCGGTACACCATCCGCCCCGGTATGCAGAAATTCAATGTGCGCAGTCACTTTCCCGAAAACTGTGCTCAAAGCCATTTCACCGCACGTACCCTCGGGAATAGGCCCTTTAACAAGCAGAGCCGATCCCCCTGTCAACGAGAGGCGCTGAACGATACCAAGGAACTTCTGGTTATCGACCGTAAAGATTGCTTTTTCTTGGTTGGGGACACGGATTCGAGGTGGTCGGCTGTGTTTGCGGAGCTTGTCGATCTTCTGCGGCATTGTAAGCAGCATTACAACTGGCTCTAGCGCAGTCAACGTTACCTAAGTGTTTCGGTAAAGACGCAGCCCGGCTGTTGACGAAACCAGGCGATTTCGAAACCAGGCGATTTCATTCTTTGAGAATTGGCCCACGTGGTCAGTGAGCGTAATTGAGCGTAATTGATTCCATGACAATGTCGGCTCCCAAGCCCGAGTAGAGTTGGTGGTGCTGATCCAACCAATAAGCTCGGGAGAAAGGAGCCGAACATGCTGATTATAGGAGTAGATTTCCATCCCGAGTTT